>Ga0180436_10001494_pt1 | contig 22860 bp, 21 predicted proteins | sample SS_ome_2_FD_132434 | JGI IMG/M metagenome (GOLD analysis project Ga0180436, IMG submission 132434) | Hypersaline lake sediment archaeal communities from the Salton Sea, California, USA - SS_3_S_2 metaG | ecosystem: Environmental > Aquatic > Non-marine Saline and Alkaline > Hypersaline >... | reverse complement strand
CTCTACCGGCTCGAATTCAGTAACAAAAAGGCGGGCATATTGTTCGACAAGAATTTGAGAAAATCGGTCCAGATCTACATCTTTGCCGAGCTGCTGGGAGGCGGAAGTCATTACGTCTGATTCCAGACCGCAGGGATTTATCTGCAGGAAATCCTTCAGATCGGTATTGAGATTTGTCGCGACTCCGTGGAAGGTGATCCAGTTCTTGACGGCCACTCCGACCGAGGCAATCTTCTTGTCCTCGACCCATACGCCGCGATGGTCCCCCTCACGAATGGCTGCGGTAATCCCAATCTCCGCGAAAGCATCCACAATCCCCTGCTGGAGATTCTCCATGAACTTGTGCAGATCTCTCCCGTGACGAGTGAGGTTGAATATGAAGTATGCGACAAGTTGACCGGGGCCGTGATAGGTGACATCACCGCCCCGCTCGATAAAGACTGGCTCAAGTTTGCACTCGGAGTAGTTGGCGTCGTGTCCGTCGCGGCCAACGGTGATCACCGGAGGATGCTCCAATATCAAGATCGTATCTCGGGCGATACCTTCGCGGCGCATCTTGACCAGGCTGTGTTGCCAGGCCAGAGCCCGCTTGTAGTCGGTGCGACCGGTGGCCAAGAGCCAACCGTAGTGAGTGCTATACAGGTCGTTCATCAGTTCCTAGCGAAGATGCATCATCAGCTTGCGCGGATCAGCCAGATACTCGTGCACCCGGTGCAGGAACTGAACCGCGGTGTGGCCATCGATCAGGCGATGATCGAATGAGAGACCGAAGTTCGACATGTCACGAATCTCGATTTCATCGTTAACGACCCACGGCTTCTTCACAATGGCGTGAATTCCCAGGATCGCGACCTGCGGCTGATTGATGATCGGCGTCGATCCGGTAGCGCCGAACATTCCGGCATTGGTCAACGAGAAGGTGCCATCGGCAACATCATCCGGGACCAGGCGGTTTTCGCGAGCCTTGTCACCCAGCTGCTTCATCTCGACGGCGATTTCGACGATCGTCTTTTTGTCGGCATCTTTGATTACCGGAACAATCAGACCTTCTTCGCGGGCAACGGCAATACCGATGTTGTAGTAGTTCTTGAGGATGATTTCCTGGTCGGTCATTGACGCGTTCATCTTGGGGAACTCGCGCAGTCCCAGGCAGACGGCCTTCACCACGAACGGCAGATATGTGATGTTAGCGCCGTAAGTGGCAATGAAATCGGCCTTGATCTCTTTGCGATAGGCAACCAACTCGGTCAGATCAACATCCTCGAATGTCGTTACGTGTGGAGAGGTCTGGACCGACTTGACCATGTGATCCGAGATTAGCTTGCGGACACCGGCCAGAGGCATGCGGGTTTCGCGCTGCAAAGGCGGGAGTGGCTCGAACCTGGGAATCTCGACCTTGACCTTCGGCTCGGCCGGAGCTGCCGGAGCGACGGGTGCCGCCGGTGCAGCCGCAGCGGCGGTAGCAGGAGCGGCCACGGGCGGTGCCGGGATGGGTCCGGACGTGAAGCCGGCCGCAGTCGAGCGGCCGTCGACGGCGCGCTGAACATCTTCGACCGTGACTCTTCCACCCTTGCCGGTAGGAGTGATCAAGTTAACATCGAGCGAGTAGTCGCGAATCATCATCTTGACCTTGGGCGACATCTTAGCGCGGTCGATTGTAGCGGTAGCCTTGACAGGCGCCTCGGCGGCCGGGGCCGCCTTGGTATCGGCTGCCGGAGCAGCCGCTGCCGCCTTAGTCTCGGGGGCGGCATCCGGCTTCGGCGGCGCTGCCGCCTCGCCACTGCCGTCGTCAATCGCGGCTACGCGAGTGCCCACGGGCACCAGGTCACCTTCCTTGGCATAGATGTGCGTGAGGACCCCCTCGACTTCGGCGGGGATCTCTACGTTCACCTTGTCGGTCATCAACTCTACCAGCGGTTGGTCGCGTTGGACTCGATCTCCAACTTTGACCTTCCATTCGAGAATGGTTCCTTCCAGAACAGATTCACCCATCTGAGGGACTACTACATCAACGGCCATCTCTCAATCCTTGTATATACGGAGATTGTTCTTCACTTTTGCGGGGTTCTGCCATCAATCAGGATGCTATCTCCAGCATCTTTTCGAGAGCAACGAGAGCGTCCCCCCGTGTTTCCTCGTTAACCCTTATCGGCTTGATATCCTGGTGATTCTCCAGGGCAAAGGCCAGGTCTCCGAGGGTAGTTCGATACATATTAGCGCAAACCGGGCAGGTCTGCCCGGAAAGCTCGAAAATCTTCTTGTCGGGATAGGTCTGGGCCATTCGATTGATCAGATTGATCTCGGTACCAATGGCAATGGTCGAACCGGACGGGGCTTTCTCGCAGTACTCGACAATGAACTTGGTCGACCCGTTTCCGTCGGCAGCCTGGACCACATCAGGCGTGCATTCCGGATGTACGATTACTCGCGCGTCCGGATGCTCAGCACGGACCTGCTTGACCTGCTCCACCGTGAAGGTCGTGTGAACATGACAATGGCCTTTCCACAGGATCACCTTGGCCCGGTCGATCGCTTCCTCCGACAAACCACCTCGCTCGCGGGAGAAATCCCACAATACCATTTCTTCCGGTTTCAGGCCATACTTGATTCCCGTGTTGAAACCCAGGTTTTCATCGGGAAAGAAGAAGATCTTCTCGCGACGTTTGAAAGCATACTCGTAGGCCGCCGAGGCGTTCGACGAGGTACAAATCACTCCGCCGTTCTTGCCGGTGAAGGCCTTTAGACCGGCGGTCGTGTTCATGTAGGACATCGGCATGATGCGATCGGCACCGCCGAACGGCTCCAGGTACTTCCAGGCCTCAAGCACATCTGCCATTTCGGCCATATCCGCCATGGGACAGCCGGCAAGCGGATTGGGAAGATAGACCATCTGCTTATCCGAGGTCAGGATATCCGCCGATTCGGCCATGAAGTGCACGCCGCAGAACATGATCACCTCGACATCCTGCTGCGATGCCGCAATCTTGCTCAGGCCATAACTGTCGCCACTATGATCGCCCAGTTCGACGATCTCTACCCGCTGATAGTGGTGGGTCAGGATACAAAGCTTGTTGCCGAGTTTCTGACGGGCCGCCTGGATGCGGTCGCGCAACTCATCCTGCGATGCCTGACGATACTCCTGGGGAAGCGAAAAATACATCAACTACTCTTCTTCTTTTTGGCCTGCATCCGAGCAATCTTCTTCTGCGCCAGCACATGCTTATCGGTGGAGTGCCCGGGGCTGACTTTGGCTTTCGGGTCAATATAGTTTTTGGCGTTATTGACCGCAACCGCCACCTCGCCACAACCGGTCGAGATCAGCTTGAGCTTACCGTCATACGTGACAATATCTCCGGCCGCAAACACGCCGTCAATGTTGGTACGCATCCGACTGTCGACGGCAATAGCATTCTTTTCGATCTCCAACCCCCAGCCTTCGATCGGCCCCAGGTTGGTCAGAAAGCCGAGATTCAGAAGCACGGCATCGACTTCCAGTCGAATCTCTTCATCGGTTCGAGAGTTCACGATCGTTGCCGCCTCTACCCAGTCGTCACCTTCCAACATCTTCAGTTCCCAAAATGGAACCTTCAGATCGACCGAAGAGTTCCGCACCTTTTGGACCGAATCCTCGTGGGCGTTGAAGAAGTCGTTGCGATGAATATGAGTGACCGACTTGGCCGTCGGTTCAAGCATCATTGAGGCATCAAAAGCGGCATCTCCCCCTCCGACGATTAGTATCTGCTTATCCCGGAATCTGTCGACATCTTTGAGCGAATAGAACACTCCGTGACCTTCGAGAGCCTGCACCGAAGGAATGTCCAGTGTGCGCGGTATATAGGCCCCCAGGCCGGCGCAAATCACCACCGACTTACTCCTGTGGACGCCCTTGTCGGTCTCGATTTGTATGATCTCGTCAGCGTCACTGGAGAGGTTTAACACTTTCTCCCCGAGGCAAACTGTCTGGGGGTACTGGGATGCCTGCTCACCGAGCTGGTTCACCAAATCCTTGGCGAGCACCTTGGGAAAGCCGGCGACGTCATAGATGTACTTCTCCGGGTAGAGTGCCATCAAGCCGCCACCGATTTCGTCCAGCATGTCGATAATCTTGGTCTTCATCAAGCGCAAGCCGGCGTAATAGAGGCCGTATAGCCCGACCGGTCCGGCACCTATAAACGTCACATCGTAGAGATCGTCGACTGGAGCGTTATCTGACATTCCTAACCGGCTTCCCTTATAGCCGTCATCACATCTTCATAGCTTGCCTGTCCCCGCTCAGCGAAGACGATACTACCGTCCGGTCCAATGGCGTAGACGGTGCGCTCGACACCCTTACCATCTTCCTTGAGGCAGCCATACTTCTCAATGGCAGTGCGATCGGGATCCGACAAGATTGGAAATCCGAATCCCTTGTTGTCGCAGTAGCTCTGATGCGCCTGAACCGATGCTGGATTTATCGCAAAGACTGTTGCGTTTAGAGACTCAAACTGAGTCCGGGCCTGTTCCAGGCCGGCTAATTGGCGGTCTCAGCCTCCGGTATTGTTCTTGGGATAGAACACGATCACCGCGAATCGGTCCTTTAGAGAATCCAGGGACAGCTTGTTGCCGTCCGAGCCTTCGAGCTCAAATAGTGGAGCTTTTGTACCTACTTTCAGCATGCAGCAATCCCCTTATATACACTAGTGTATTGATGATCTAGTCCTGAAGCAATTGAAGTTGCTCGAACAACTGCTCGTTGTTGGGCATTTCGGCGGGATCTACGCGCTCGATCCATCTGATTATGCCCTTCTTGTCGATCAAATAGACCGATCTGTTAGCATAGCCTTTTGAACTCAGTTCGCCGTAGAGCGCAGCCACCTTTCCGTGGGGCCAGAAGTCGGACATCAGAGGGAAAGTCAGGCCACCCATCGAGCGTGCCCAGGCGATGTGGCACGCGATGGAATCGCAGGAAATGCAAAGTAACTGGCAGTCGAGTTCTTCGAATGTATCAGCCACCTCTTGATAGCCCGGAACCTGCGTGGCACAGACCGGAGTCCAATCTGCCGGATAGAAAGCCAGTACTACGTTCTTGCGTCCCTCGTACCACTGAAGATTCAGATCCCCTTCATTGTGTGTCGGGAGTGTGAAGTCGGGTGCTTCATCTCCTACCTCAAGAACCCGCCCGGTCTTTCTGTCCGTAGCCGCCTCCTTCTAGTTATTGGTCGTCGTAATCCGCGAACAGATCACGCTCGAAATCATCCATACCGTCCTGGACTCCTGAGCCTCGTTCGCTCGGGTCCATATCACCGAAATACTCGGAAAACTTCTTGGCCGGGGATGCGCATACAGGGCATTGGCCCGGAGGCTCTACGTCCGCATGCACATATCCGCAGACGCTACATACCCATTCCAAGGTATAACCCTTTCATGCCAAGTTTTCGGCGTTCGCCTAATACAGTCCAACCGGACGGCTAGTCCTCCAGGGGAGCTTCGCCGTCGTAGCCAAACCAGAAGTAATTGCCGCTGAGAGCTTCGCGTTCGGCCATCAGCAGTTCGTAATGTCGGTGTTCCTCGTCAGCAAGACGCTCGAACACGGCTTTGAACTTAGGATCTTCGGTCTTTTTGCTCTGTTCCTGATAGAAGTTCGTCGCCGCCAGTTCGGCTTCGATCGCCAGGTTAATGAACTCGCGTTCCGATTTGAGCTCATCCAGGTGGCCTTTCCGGAAAACTTCAGCGAGAGCGGTCAAGCCTTTGTCGGGAAGCTCACCAACTTCGCCACCGACCAGATTCTTGTATATCTCAAGCAATGTGTTCTTGTGACCAACTTCGTCGTCGCGAAGATTTTCGAGTTTGCGCTTAGCATCTACGTTCTCGGTCTTTTCGGCCAGAAGATTATAGAACTTGTAGCCGTCTTCTTCGCCCTTGATGGCAGTCTTCAACAACTGCGCCAGTTCGGATTTATCCTGCAAGATCGTACTCCGGTTGAACCGTTATTCCTGTAAATTCTCTATAAACTGCACCGCGCGGCGCATTCTGTCAAGTACCGTAGAGCAATCGAGTACCTCTAACATCTCAAAAAGTCCCGGGCCATGGGGACGCCCGGAGACGGCCAAACGGGTAGGATGTATCAAATCTGCCCGTTTAAGACCGAGCTCTTCGGCGCAATCTGACAGGGCTTGCTCTATCGTCGCGTGTGTAAAGGTCGGCAGAGCTTCGAATCTGTTAGCCAGATTTCTGAGCCGATCGGCCGCTTCAGGCTTGAATCGCTTCTTGGCCGCCTTCTCGTCGTACTCGAACTCGCCCGAGAAAAAATAGCCGGTGAGATCGGCAATCTCCGAAACTACCTTCATTCGTGACTTGAACAGCGCCACGATCTTTCGCAGGTACTCCCAGCGAGTCTCCAGCCAATACTTCGTGGTATGTCCGGCCTCGACCAAAATCGGAGCGGCCAAAACGGCCAGGTCATGATCGGACATTTCGGCGATATAACTCTGGTTGAAAGCCAGCAGCTTCTCTTCGTCGAACACGGCGTTGGAGGCGTTAAAGTTCTCCGAATCAAACAGCTTCACCAGCTCCTCGCGGGAGTAGATCTCTCGGTCGGTCTTTGGAGACCACCCGAGCAGGCACAGGTAGTTGAACAACGCCTCAGGAAGTACACCCTCGTTGCGGTAGTCGGTCACGCCCTTGTCACCAAGACGCTTGGACATCTTTCGTTTGTCGGGGCGGAGAATAAGCGGAACGTGGGCAAACTCCGGTAAATCGTAGCCGAGAGCCTCATAGATGCGGATCTGCTTGAAGGTGTTGGTAGTATGATCATTGCCGCGAATGACATGAGTCAATCCCATGTCGTGGTCGTCTACTACAACCGCGAGGTTGTAGGTAGCCGAGCCATCGGAGCGGGCGATTATGAAATCCTCGATATCAGCTTGATTGCGGGACAGCGAACCGGCGATCAGGTCTTCGAAGGTGGTGTCCCCGTCGGGGATCTTGAGGCGCACCGTGTGCGGTACTCCGTCGGCCAGTTTCTGATCGATCTCTTCCTGCGACAACCCCAGACAGCGGCGGTTGTATATCATCGAAGACTTGTTTTTCTTGGCCTCTTCCCTGTCCTTTTGAAGCTGCTCCTGAGTGCAGAAACAGCGATAGCCGTGGCCATTGTCGAGAATCTCCTTGGCCTTGGCAGCGTATAGCTCCGAACGCTGAGATTGATAGACTATCTCCTCGTCCGCCTGCATGCCCATCCATTCCATGCCATCCAGGATAGCCTTAACATACTCAGGCTTGCTGCGCTCTTTGTCGGTGTCTTCAATACGAAGCAGGAACTTGCCGCCATGATGGCGGGCGAACAGGTAGTTGAATATGGCCGATCGGGCCAGCCCCACATGCATGTAACCCGAGGGTGAGGGGGCTATGCGAACTCTAACGTCAGTCTGTGTCTCGTTTGTCATTTTCTTCCGGTGATTGAGGAGTTTCTCCCGGATCGTCCGGGGGTGGAGTCCGCGGCGGCTCCGGCTCAACAGGTGTTGCCGGCGGTTCTGCCTGCACCGGGGGTATAGGTTGTATTGGGGGTACCGGCGGATCCGGTTGCACCGGAGGTGCAGGATGTACCGGGGCTGCAGGTTGAACTGGGGGTGCCGGCGGATCCGGAGCTGGCGGCGGTGGCGGGGCGCCCGGTGACACACTGGGTGCCGGTGGTGCAACAGTTGCCTGAGTTGGTTGGACGGCAGGTTCGGTCGGTCTGAGCACCGTCGAGTTTTCGCCCAGAGTGAACTCGACGCCTCCTACCCAGCCGGCTGCCAGATTGTATACGGCCACAGCCATGACAGTAAACAGGGTATAAAAGAACCCGGCTCCGAGCGCGAACAAGAACGGCATAAGGACAATAACGATCCCGGCGACTTCGCCGCCACCAAACATTCCGCCTCGCCCCCCGAAGGAGGGATCGACCGCTGCAAGCATAGCAAAGAACCCGGCGTACAGAATGCCGATCAGGAATCCGACAACTACGTAGACCAGAAACGACACTCTGGTCACGGACCACAGATCAAGCTTCTTGACTTCGATTTTCATCTATGCCTCCCTGCCGCCTTCGCGGTACTCAGAAGATTCGGCAGCAGCAAATGAAATGAGTGTTGATTGCCTGTAAGTAACCTGGTCTCTATAGAGTACAACTTCCGAAATCGAGACAGGTCGGTTATTCTTTGACAATAAACCGAGCATCGACGGCGGCGCAACGTTTTTTGTCGGGCGCCACAATGAACGGGTTGATATCGATCTCGGAGAAGCAATCAAAGTCCCGAACCAGTTGCGAAAGACGAAGAATCGTCTCCTTCAGTACCGGGAAATGTACCGGCCGCGCACCGCGGAATCCGTTCAAGAGCGGGAATGACTTCAGGGATTTGATCATCTCGTCGGCGCCGGTATCGGTTACAGGGTTGATACGGAACGAGACGTCCTTCATCACCTCAACGTAGATACCTCCGAGTCCGAACATAATCAGCGGACCGAACGAAGGGTCGATCGTCATGCCGATCACGGTCTCGATTCCACCCGCGATCATGCACTGCATCGCCACCGAGAAGTCACCCTTCTCGCCAATCTCACGGACTTTGTCGCGAAGGGTACGAAACGCCTCTTTGACTTCCTTGTCGGTGCGAAGATCGACCATCACACCACCAACCTCGGTCTTGTGAAGAATCGGCGGAGTATTGATCTTCATCACTACCGGATAGCCCATCTTCTTGGCCACGGCAGCGGCTTCGTCAGCGGTTGAGGCGTAGTGGTACGGCATGGCCTGAATCCCGCAGGCATTTAGAATCTGGATCGCTTCTTCGCCGACAATCGCATCATCACCCTTGGCCCGGGCGGCATCAACGGTCGCCTGGATTTTGGCGGCGTCCATCTTGAAATTCTTGAATTTGCCACGGGGGGATGTAACGCGCTTGCGATATTTCCAGATTGTCGAAAGCGTCTTAGCGATAGCCTCCGGGAAGATGTATACCGGAATGCCCTTGTCACGCAGGTAATTCATACCGGGTGAACTCAAGCCGGCGCCCATGAAACAAGCCAGGACAGTCTTCTTGCTGTCGGCAACGGCTTGGGCGATATGGTCAGCGACCTCGACCTGATCGAGCGTGACCGGCGGCACGAATATCGGAACGATCGAATCATAGCGCGTGTCATTCTTGACCGCATCGAGCGTCTTCTTGAACTCTTTGGGTCCGGCCCCGGCGACCATGTCCATCGGATTAGAGAACGAGGCCTCGGCCGAGACAAATGTCTTCATCTTCTTCACGGTCGCCGCGGAGAGCCCCGGCATTTCCATGCCATGGTTTACCAGAGCATCGGTTGCCAGAATTCCGGGTCCGCCGGCGTTGGTCACGACCATCACTCGCTTGCCTTTGGGAATGGGCTGCATGGTCAATGCGCTGGCGACGTCGAACAGTTCCTCGACGGTGTCAACTCGCATCACACCCGCCTGCTCAAACAGGGCATCGACACCCACATCAAGTCCGGCCAGGGCGCCAGTGTGCGAAGAAGCAGCCTTGGCACCAAGTGATGTCCGACCCGACTTCACCGCCACGATCGGCTTCTTGCGACAGACCTCGCGAGCGATTTTAGTAAAGTGAAGCGGGTTACCAAAGTTCTCCAGATAGAGCAGGATGATATCCGTGTTGGGATCATCCTTGTAGTACTCGAGCATATCGTTGGACGAAATGTCGGCCTTGTTTCCGATTGAAGCAACACTTGAGAACCCGATACCTAACTCTTTGGCAATGTTCATAATTGCCTCACCCATAGCGCCGGACTGAGTGATAAAACCTACGCGTCCTCGAATGGGAAAAGTCTTGCCGAAAGTTGCGTTAAGACTGACCTCGGGATCGGTATTGACGACGCCAAAACAGTTGGGTCCGACCATCCGCATGCCGTACTCGCGGACAACTTCCATGACCTCGAGTTCGCGCTTCTTGCCTTCCTTCCCAACCTCGGAGAAACCAGCTGAGATAACAACCAGGCCCTTTACACCCTTCTCGCCACACTGCTGTGCGACTGCCTTGACACCTTCCTTGGGGACAATAACTATGGCCAGATCGACCGCGTCCGGCACATCGAGAATAGTCGAGTAGGACTTGATCGAATGGATCACCGGAGCCTTCGGATTTACCGGAAAGACCTTCCCGTTGAACTCGGCTAAGAGGATATTGTGGAGGGTCTCACGACCTATCGTACCCTTGCGGGTACTGGCACCTATTACGGCCACTGACCGGGGACGGAAAATGGCGTCAAGCTGATGTCTCATACATTCCTTCTATCTTCGCAACTCGATGTGTATCCGACACTTTCACGATTACTTGAGTTGTGTCGGCACCACTTCTTTGTCCCATGAATCAATCTTCTGGGATCAAAAAGTCAAGCGAAAGTTCCCCGACCTCGAGGTCCTCTCCAAAACAGACAGATGCCGCCGAATTTACGGCGGCATCTGGATACAATAGCCTATCAAAAAGGTTCGGACGAACCTATTTCTTCTTGGCTTTGGCCTTGCTCTTAGTGGCCTTCTTGGCGGTCTTCTTCTTTCCGCCGTCGTGACGCAGGGTGGCCTGCGCCGCAGCCAGGCGAGCGATCGGCACGCGGAACGGCGAGCAAGAAACGTAGTGGAGACCGACACGATGACAGAAGTCGATCGAGTCCGGATCACCACCGTGCTCTCCGCAGATACCGACCTTCAGGTCGTCGCGAGCCTTGACACCCTTGTCGTAACCCATCTTGACCAGCTGGCCGATACCATCCTGGTCGAGAGACACGAACGGATCCTTCGGCAGAACGCCCTGATCGACGTAATGGCTGAGGAACTTACCGGCGTCGTCACGCGAGAAGCCCATGCCCATCTGAGTCAGATCGTTGGTACCGAAGCTGAAAAACTCAGCGTTTTCGGCGATCTGGTCAGCGGTCAAAGCGGCGCGCGGGATCTCGATCATAGTACCGATCTTGTAATCCAGCTTTTTGATCTTGCGGCGAGTCATTACTTCGGAGGCGACTCTCTCAGCCACTTCCTTCTGGTGCTTAAACTCGTTGACATGACCAACCAGCGGAATCATGATTTCCGGATGGACCTTCTTCTTGTCCTTGGCCAGATGGCAGGCCGCTTCGATGATTGCGCGAACCTGCATCTCGGTGATCTCCGGATACATGATACCCAGGCGACAGCCGCGATGACCGAGCATGGGGTTCATTTCCTTGAGATCTTCCATACGGGTAAGGATCTTCTTGAGGGCCGCTTCCTTCTCTTCGAACTCGTCGTCCTTCTTGTCAAGGTTGGCCAGCTTGGCTTCGACCTCTTCACGATCCGGGAGGAACTCGTGGAGCGGCGGGTCGAGCGTGCGGATGGTTACCGGACGGCCTTCCATCGCATTGAAAATACCCACAAAGTCCTTCTTCTGGAACGGCAGAAGCTTGTCCAGAGCCGCCTGACGCTCTTCGGGAGAGTCAGCCATGATCATGTCCTGAACGATCGGAATACGCTCTTCGGCGAAGAACATATGCTCGGTGCGGCAGAGACCGATACCTTCGGCGCCGAACTTGATAGCCTGCTTGGCATCCTTGGGAGTGTCAGCGTTGGTGCGCACACCCAAAGAACGGACTTCGTCAGCCCACTTCATGTAGGCAGCGAACTCACCTGAGAGCTCCGGCTCGACCGTGGGCACTTCGCCCATGATCACTTCACCACTTGAACCGTTAAGGGTGATCTTTTCGCCTTCCTTGATGACCAGTTTGCCAACCTGGAACTGCTTCTTCTTGGCGTTGACGCGGATAGCTTCGGCACCGGAGACACAGCACTTGCCCATACCACGGGCAACCACGGCAGCGTGAGAGGTCATACCACCACGAGCGGTAAGAATACCCACCGCGGCGTTCATGCCTTCGATGTCATCGGGGTTAGTCTCTTCGCGAACCAGGATGGTCTTCTGCTTTCCGGAGTGCTTGACAGCATCGTCGGCAGTGAAATAAACCGCTCCCGAGGAGGCTCCCGGCGAGGCCGGCAGACCCTTGGCGATGACTTCGAATTTGGCTTTGGGATCGAGGCTCGGATGCAGGATCTGGTCGAGCTGAGCCGGCTCGATCCGCATGATAGCCTCTTGCTTGTTGATCAACTTCTCCTTGACCATGTCGACCGCGATCTTAATCGCAGCCTGCACCGTGCGCTTGCCGGTACGGGTCTGAAGCATGTAAAGAACGCCGTCTTCGATGGTAAACTCAAAGTCCTGGACATCGCGATAGTGCTTTTCCAGGCGGGTAGTGATGTCTTTGAGTTGCTTGAAGACCTTGGGCATATCGTTCTTGAGATTCTCGATATGCTGCGGAGTGCGGATACCAGCCACAACATCTTCGCCCTGAGCATTCAGGAGATACTCGCCGTAAAACTCCTTGGTGCCGGTGGCGGGGTTGCGGGTGAAGCCAACACCGGTACCGGAGTCGTTACCCAGGTTACCGAAGACCATGGTCTGAATGTTGACAGCCGTGCCCAGATCGGACGGCAGATCATGCATGCGACGATAGGAGATCGCGCGCGGGTTGTTCCAGGAGCGGAACACGGCGTCACGAGACATGCGCAACTGAACGTAAGGATCTTCCGGGAAGGCTTCGCCGGTCTTACGCTTGATGATCGACTTGAACTTCTTGATGATCGCCTTGAGATCGTTTTCCTGAAGCGAACTGTCCTGCTTGATGCGGCGATCCGCTTTCATCTTCTGGATGACGGACTCGAAAGCTTCCTTGTCGATGCCCAAAACCACGTTACCGAACATGGAGATGAAACGACGATAGGAGTCGAGCGCAAACCTGCGGTTGCCAGACTTCGTGGCCAAACCTTCGAGGGTCGCTTCGTTGAGCCCGAGGTTAAGGACGGTGTCCATCATGCCGGGCATCGAGAACGTGGAGCCGGAGCGCACCGAAACCAACAGCGGGTTATCGACATCGCCGAACTTCTTGCCGGTGACTTTTTCCAGCTTGGCAATCTGTTTCTCAAGATCGGCGTCGATTGCCTTGGGAACTTCCAGATTGTTCTCGTAGTAGACGGTGCAGACCTCGGTGGTGATTGTAAATCCCGGAGGAACCGGAATCCCGACGTTGGTCATCTCGGCCAGGCCGGCGCCCTTACCGCCCAGTAAGTCTTTCATGTCGGCGTTACCGTCGGCTTTGCCGTTGGCAAAGAAGTAGTAGGCCTTGTGTTTGAGTTTGGGGGCCTTAGCCGAACCCTTAGTCTTCTTGGTTCCGGCCGATTTCTTTGGTGACATGTTCACTCCTTAAAGTGTACCGTATTAACCTTGCATTTTTAGCTAGCTACTATAAATGCTGCCTTTGTGCAGTAGGCAAGGAAAATCGACATTTAATGAAGAAAGTTTGTGAAAAAAAGCACTAAGTGAGCAGATATTGGACAATATCGCATCATGGATGCCCGATCACTACTTTTGAAGAATGTGCAGCTTCGACCGGGGTTTCCTCTCCCCCACGGCATGTAACGAATAAGCGGCCACCGGTACTAAACGGCGGCCGCTGAACTTTGCTCAGGATTCTGCCCCGACTTACATCGTGAAGAAGCGCTCACCGCTGATGATCTTTTCCAGCATTTTGACCGTCTTCTCGACCGGTGCATGCATCAGATCAGCGGTGTTAAAGGTAGTCCGAACGACCTCGCGGGGAGCCGTGAAGCTAGCTTTGCCACGTCCGCCGCGGGCTTTCTTTTTATGCGTCAGATTGTACTGACGTTGATACTCTTTGGCTTTTTCTTTGTGCATCTGATAGTAACGGCGTTGGTATTCGCGACGTGCCTCCGCCGTCGAAAGCTTGCCCTTCTTGGCCTCCTTCTCTGGAGCCTTACCCTCACTGTCCGTGCTGGCCTTGTCCTGGGATGGCTTTTCCGTGCGAGCCATTACCCACCTCACTTTCCGTGTGTTCCAAAGATGGCTACCCTTCCATCTTCAATTCTGCCCCGAGTGGTAACTGGTTCCTCCAGCACGATGATAGGAAATGTTTACCTGTATGTCAAGAGTAATTTCTCTATTTTCAAGGATTTCTTCGGGTTAACTTCCTTTCCTTTCTAGCTTTGCGAGTTCTTTGATATTTGTGAATTCATAATCTCATGTGTCAATTGATTTTGCGAGCGATCCGTTTATGCGTCGCATCCCTATGCAGCCAAAGACGTTCGACCTCGGACCCTTGGAGGCGACATACACCCGGCTCATATAGCGATCTTTCGGCTGTTTCATATAATCCTTTATACGCAATCGTTTAGCGAAAGATTTGCGATTACGGATCATTCAGTTATCGCAGTAAAGAAGCGCCCCAAAAAAAGGAAGCGGACCTCACAAACTTTCAATGAGGTCCGCTAAACTGCAATATGTCAACTAAAAAGATTAGACTGCCTATTGGGCAGTAGCTTTGGGCTCCTTCAAAGTCTTCATGATTTCCCAGACGACATAGCCAATCACGAACACAACTAGCGCCCAGAACACCACCTGGAATCCTGAATGATAGTTTGGATTGGCCGTTTCAGCCGCATCGAACGCTGTCTTCCCCCAATCGGCCGTGTCCTGAATACGGTTAATGAACAACGAAATACGAGCCATAACCGTAAAGCCGAACGAAGCGCCGAAGCCGATCATCAACACCCAGATTCCTCCCGTAGCGGCCTTACCGAAAACCCCGGTATGAGCCTTGGAGAAGAAAAAGTAAATGATCGCCAGCATGGTGCCGACCAGAACCAGAACTTGAGAGAGGCCACTGTTGATGTCGAGAAGCCACAGCATATCGGCTCCACCAAGGAACTGATCCCATTTGATATCGACCATCATGGCCGCCAACTGCTTGTTGACACGGTTGGACATTTCCAGGGGAATGGCCAGACCGGCCGAAATACCGATGTACATAGCCATCGGCCAACGCGACACCCAGGAGTAGTTCTTGGAAAAACGCGTCCACATCAGACAGCCAAGGATCGCCGGGATCATGTATTCGGCATTGGAAGAGTTGAGATAGGCGAAGTACCAGTCGCCGTCAGCCAGGGGACCAAACAGCTTGTCATCAAGTCCCTGGAACCAGAGAATGATAACGAAGTACCCCGCCGACACACCCACTACGAGATGCTCGGCAAATCGATAGAACGGATTGTCCTTGTAAAGGAAGGATAGGATCGCCAGGGTCACAAAGATGGCGAATGTCAAACCAAGATATTGTCCGAATTCCATCTTAGGCACCTCCTTCCTTGCTTAAGCGTCGTTTCGATGCGAAGAAACCGATGTTACCCATGACAATGAACAGGATAATAACCAGGTGAGCCGACAGCTGAATCCGCATGCCGTCCTTAGCACGGCCGGGATTGTCGGCCAGTTCCTCGTACTGCGCAGCTCCGAGTAGACCACCCATAATACCCTTCACCTGGCCGGAGCCGAGATAAGGATAATACTGAGCCGTCATAACACCCGTGAGTCCCAGGAACAGCGGGAAACCGAATCTCCCCTGCCCGTATGAAATCCAGGCGTCGGTGATGTTACCACCCGAAAGGTCGATAACGCCGGCACATTGGTCATAGTTGAAGACACCCTGCATCATCGGGATACTATCCAGCGGCGTACCGTAGTAGTCGTTGGAGAACGGCAGACGGAAGTTCTGCCCCATTCCCAGAATCACGATGGCATAATACGGTTTATAGCCGAGGAAGGTGTAATCGACTCCGCGGACGATTTCGCGGCCCTTGAACTCAACACCGTTGTAGGTGCGATCCTGCGCCAGCGAGTCTGAAAGATCACGCAGGGCCTGATCGACCATACCGGGACCGTTCTGCGACAAGGATGTGAAGATGATCTTCAGCTCCTTGCGCCAACAGTGCTCCACTACGGCGTATGTCATCGGATGCAGCTCGGCCATGTTGTTGGGATCATAGTCGATCGCAATGAAGACAATATCTCCCGGGGGCAGACTGTCTACGAAATTGTAGATAGCTTCCGTCTCCGGTTCGGTCAGGATCGGGATAGAGAAGTCGAACACGTACGTGAACACGCACACGACGATCAACAGGAGGAAGATCCATCGCCGATCCAGCATCATAAGCTTTTCAAATGCTTGCATAGATCTTCTCCTTAACCTTTACCCATGTACCCACGCTCGATGCCCAAAATCACCTTAAGCGCGGTACCTACAATACCGAGACCGATTCCCACCACGATGGCTCGCTGAGCGGCCAGGTTAGGAACGTTCATCAGCCAGTTGGATGCCTTGGCCACATACTCCGCAAAAGGCAGATACGGATTGAAGCGGGACATCACCAGAAGTGCTGCGAGCAGCAACAGCGAGGCCATGACGTTACGAGCCCTAAAGGCACGATAGGCGGCCGAAGCGATAAAGAAGGCCAGCAGCGCGAACATCGTCGCCAGGATGGGCATCATGACGTAGTCAAAGAAGGCTCGGAACATGGTGTTCTCGAAGCCCTGCGGATCGGTGAAGTAGAACTGCCAGGCATCATCGAAGATCGCGACTACGATCGCGCCCACCAACGTCACCAGGGCTCCAATCGCCCACATCCGCTTTTTCCCCTGGTCCACCGAGGCACGCATGGTCATGAGTGCCACAATGCAGGCGCAGCAGAGGAGTATCCAGATAAAGTACAGGCCCCAGGATTCGCCCGTACGTTGGGTGAAACCAAAGGCCATCATAACAAAGAGACCTATGAGAGTAATATAGGAATACTCGGAGGCCTCCTTTCGATTCTTGATTTTCTCGGTGGACACCTTAAACAGGGACCAGATACCCAGCGCGAGGGCGAAGATCCCGATAATGATGATCCAGTCGAGAAGGAACTCGTATGCATTCTCGGAAGTCTCATGGGGGACAAAGAACTGAATCACCATGAAGATTCCGAATATGAAAACGAGAGCAAACGGTGCTTGTCGTTTCATGGTTGTTCTCCTTAGTCCGCCACCTCAAAGAGGGCGCCAAAAGATTCGACGCCGAAATTGGCGAGGATGATTCCGATTATTGACAATACTACAAACAAGCCTTTACCCCAGTCCTGGGCTTTCAGCGAGCCGAGCAGTTTCGGTTCGCGACCCAGATAGGCCGAGGCGGCATACAATTCTTCACCAATCAAAGTGTAGTCACAGGCCACGATAAAGAACGGGATCTGCGCAATTTCATCGGTACCGGAGATCTGAATCGATCCGGCCACCGAGCCGGTTTCGGCCAGGAGCAGCGACTCCGCAAAGAACTTGCCCATGTAAACACAGGTCGCCGGGCGCTCGCGAAGCATCATACCGTTGACGGCTGCAACGTAGGCAAACTGTGACTGGGTTACGAAGTGAACCGAGTCTTCATCGTAGTCGTCCGGACGGCCGGCATCCATGTAAGAAGACTTGACTACTTCCTGAGCGACGGTCATCACGATCGGATCGTAGGTCGGAACCATGATAGGAGTCTGGTACTCGGCTACCCGCTTGGCCACACGACCAAGAATGGTGAACGACGCGATCGTGGCAACATCCGCGGCGGTACCCAAACCTAACACGTAGAGGATGGGTCGCCCCATTTCAGTGGCACGGCCGATAGCGTCATCAACCGCCTCAATACCACCAATAGGTCGAATGTAAAGTTCCTTCCCCGCCTTAGCCTGCTGGACGTAAAAGATCGTCAGGAAGCTAAACAGGGCAACCGCAATCAACACAGCCGTACGGCCGGTATTGTACCATTGTCCCGAGGATTGCACCGGCCCGGCTACTTCGGCACTCACGAGTAGGCGACCATCGACGGTCTTGACGTCGACCCGGTAGTACAGATCGGTGTGATCGGGGATGTAGGTTCTGTCGTTCTCGTCCTTGGATCCCACGTGCTCGTAAGACCCTGATGCCGAAGGGACAAATCCGACGCTGTCGAGCGGACCGTCCTTGGACAATCCGTAGTTGATCTGATAACCCACCACATTGGCCAGACCGCTGCCATCGTCCGTGGACGGAGTCCATTCGACGACAACTGCGTGACCGTGGTCGTTGGGCAGATCACTAAGCCCGATGTCCGTCACAGGCGCAGGGACAGGAAGCGCGGCAAGACTGTCGACAGCCAAACTGTCGACCATAGCCGAATCCTCCTGAGCCCCGACCGGGACACAGAACATCAAGATTAGCAATGACAACAAAAGGAGTTGTAGCTTCATAAGCCGCTCCTTCATCTATAGGTAAATATTAACTTTGTACAATACCGAGCCAGTCGCCAAAGAGATAAGTAATACGGCCGACCAGCAGTGAGATACGACCCATTACGGTGTATCCAAACGAAGCTCCGAAGGTGATCATTAGAACCCAAATACCAACCTTGGAGGTTCGCCCGAACCAACCGGTGTGTTCCTTCGAGAAGAAGAAATACACCAGGCCGCTGAACACGCCGATAAAGATCACCCAGTTCGAGAGCAACGCCACTACCGGTCCGGTGGCGTTAAGATCGAAACTGCTCCAGACCGAGACCGAGTCGGGCGTGCCCAGAAGAGGGACGAAGGTCGAAGAAACCTGCGCCACAAAATCGGAACGAAGATAACGTACGAAGTTCAGTCCCGCGGTAGTACCCACTATGAACGCCAGCGGCCATCGCGACAACCAGCCATACTTGGACGACAGGCGCATCAGCAACATGATTCCCAGAAGGACCGGTATGATGTAAATGATGTTACCCGGGATGCCCAGGATATCCCAGCTGCTCGGCTGGTACGGTTGCTTAAACGCCGCCGAAAGCGACTCAAAAGTACGCGGGATGAAGTTGCCAACCACGGTTGACCAGAATGCAAGACACATCCAGTAGGCTGCGGAGATGCCTACATAGAGATGCTCTGCAAACTTATAGAGCGGATTGTCCTTGTATAGGAACGAGAAGATAGCCAGCGTCAAGAACGCCGCCAGGGTAACCTTGAAGGCCTCCCAGACATTGGAATAGACGCCGTCCTCTAAAACACTCGACTTGAATATCCAACTGAGGGCGAAAAGGACTACAACGCCGCCGAAAACGAGGTAGGTTGAGCGCTTCATTCGGCTTTCCTCCTCGCTCTGAACATTGCAATATTGCCAATTACAATGAATGCCATGATCACCATGTGTGCCAGAGTTTGGGGCCCCATCATGCGCAGGCCGGGCTTGTCGACTTCGTCGAATCGCGGATGCGCAGCGGCCAATTCGGTCTCATACTCGGCAGCACCTTTGACGCCACCGAGAATCCCGACCACCTGTCGCGGATAGTAGGGGTACAATTGTGGCGCTACGACCGCCGCCACACCAACACCGATCGGCACCTTGGCAGGATCGCCAACAAACAGCACCCATTCCTTGGGGCCGGGTCGACCACCGCCGACGGCCAGAATCAGGTCGAAGTCAGCACAAGACTTGATGTCCTGGAAGATCACGGTGGAATCGAGCGGAGTGCCGTTGATGTCGGTAGGGAACATGCGTATAAAGTCGGACACGATCACGTTCAGCACACCCTCGTTACCAGCTTTGTAGCCGACCGAAATGTAGTCGGTACCGTCCACTAGCTCAGGGAACTCCGGTTTGATGACGCTCTCGAGCGTCGCAGTCAATAGCGACTGTCCGGTCGCCCAGAGACACATGAACACAACCGTGTGTCCCTTTTCGAGACAATGGCGCGACAGAGCGTTGGCCATCGGTTGCACTTCCGGCTGCATGGCCGGATCATAATCGAATGATATCAGAACTTTGGATTTCTCGGGAAGACTCTCGATCTTGTCGAAGAGGCTCTTGACCACTGGCGTGGCCTTCTCCTCGAATGTGATCGGGAACAGAATCGGAGCCGCTACCGCGACGAAGATAAACACGAAGATGATCCGCCGCTCTACCTCACGTCCCTGAACCGAACGCCAGAAGAGCCAGGCGAGACCACCAAAGATGATTATCAGGGAGATAATGACGCCCAGGTTTTCCATTACTTGTCACCTCCCAGATAGGAGCGCTCAATTCCGAGAATGAGCCTCAGTGACATGGAAATAACTCCCAGACCAATTCCGATCATAATCGCTCGCTGACCCGCTAGGTTAGGCGAGTTCATGATCCAGACCGCCAGGTTGGGAATCTGGAACAACGAAACCTCATCGGGAATCCATCCGGAGATGTACATCCCGAACGGCGTCCGTCCCAGCAGGATGATGAAGGCCGCGATCAGCAGTAAAGTAGCTTCGCGGTTCTTGGCCCGGAAAGCACGATACGAAGCCGAGGCGACAAAGAACGCCAGAAGCGAGTACATCGTCGAACCCAGCGGTACCATGGCTGCGTGGAACATGAAATAGAAGAGCGAACCGGCCGTGTCCACCGCAGCGGCGATGTCGCCGGGGTTGTTGATCTTGAAAAGACCGGCGGCGAGCATCAGACCAAAACCGGACAGCGTTACGATCGAATAGGGCCAATCCGGTTTCTTGTTTCTTAGTTTGTTGATGTGTACGCGCAGAAGGTTACCACCACCGAGGAAGAACGCGAACACCGCCATGATGTCGAAGAACAGTGTAAACGTCTCCCCCAGCTCTCCGAACGGCGGGATGAACACCGCGATGATCAGCAGGATGCCGATGAAAAACGTTATAAAAAGCGGTATAGTTTGTCTCATCTATCTCATCCTCAGTTCGTTGAGAACACTTCCATTAGCCAGCCATGAATTGACTCGGCGAATCCCATTTGCCAGGCGCCGGCGAGCGTCGCAGTAGCCACGCCTCCAATGATCACGACCATGGCGATTGCTTTGCCTACATCCTGGCCTTTTAACGATCCCAACTGACGCGGTTCGCCCGAGAGGTAGGCAGACGCCGCGAACAGTTCCTCTCCGATGAGAGTAAAGTCGCACGCGGCAATGAAGAAGGGCAGCTGTGCCGGTCGAGCCGTGCCGGCGATCTGAATCGCCCCGACCGAGTTTCCGGTCTCAGCCAGGATCAGCGACTCGGCGAAGAACGCACCGAGCAAGAACACCGTGGCAGGCTTTTCGCGAACCATGATGCCGTCGACGGCCGCCACATAACCGAACTGCTCATCGGTCACGTAGTTGACCATGTCGTCGTTGTAGGCATCGGGGCGTCCCGCCGCCTGATAAGACGACTTAATCGTCTCACGCGCGGCAGTCATCACCAGCGAACGCGAGACGGGCATGAAAATCTTGGTATCGTAGTCGGCGATCGTACGAGCCACCCGCCCGAGAATCGTCAGGGCAGCCAGCGTCTGTACATCGTCCATGTCATGAATTCCGGGGATGAATAGAACCGGCCGGCCCATTTCGGTGGCGCGTCCAACCGCATCGTCGATCGCTTCCAATCCGGCGATCTTGCGAACGAACAGTTCCTTACCCCGCTTGGCCGTCTCGACGTAGATTATCACGGCACCTGAGATGATCAGGGCCATGATGAAAAGATAAGCCTTGTTGAGATCAAGCCATTCACGTTCCGGTTCCAGAGGCATCGTCTCGAGCGATGCATACTCCCCTGTCTCGGTTACGCTGGCCACGTAGTAGGCGTACTTGTGGCCGTGCTCTACTTCCTGGTCGGCATAGGCATTGGTCGTATCGACGTCGGGAATCTCGGCCAACAGCTCGAACTCGCCTCCGTCTTCAGCGCGATAGATTTTGTAACCGATTACCTTGCTGTCCTTGAGTGTTTCATCGATCGACGGTACCCACGAGAGATTGATCTGATCTCCATCGTCGTACTTGTGATCGCTACTCAAGACAGTTGTGGGCGGCGCGGCCTCTATCACAACAGCCGTGTCTGCCGGAACCGAATCCGTGACGGGCTCCTGGCCGCTCGCATAGAAAGGAAGTGCGAGTAGGAGACAAGAGACTATGGCTGTAATTGTTGGGAGAGACCGGAGACATCTACGTGAATGGTAGCTCATTAGTTAATTAACCCCAACCAATCTCCGAGTATGAAGTCGATACGGCCGATCAAGAGCGACATACGACTCATGACCGTATAACCAAAGGAAGCACCAAAGGTGATCATAATGAAGAAGATCCCCACCCGGGCGGTGGTACCAAAGGCTCCCTTGTGCTCTTTCGAGAAGAAGAAATATACCAGGCCGGTAAAAGTACCGACGAAAACAACGAGTCTTGACAAAATCATCCAAACGCCGGCATCAAATCCCGCGCCCACCTGAGTCGAAAGGAGCGGCATGATGGTCGCTCCTACCTGCTCGATGATGTTGGAACCGAGATAGTTCATCATCCAGAAGCCGGAGGTCGCACCAACAATAAATGCCAGCGGCCAACGGGAGATCCAGCCAACCTTGGGAATCAGACGCACCAGCATCAGGACACCCAGGATCATACCTACCCAGAGAGCCGGATCATCGCCCACGCCCTCGTAGAACTTTCCTACCAGGTTGTCCCACCAGAGCACGATTACCCAGTAGCCGGCCGAGGCGCCGACAAAAATCGCCTCGCACAGTTTGTACCAGGGATTGTCCTTATAGAGGAAGGATAGAATGCCCAGCGTCAAAAAAGCGCCAAGCCATACCGAGACATGATCCATACTCTAAGGTTCCTGCCCTTTCAAAGCCGACTTTCGACCTCCCAGGAAGAAGGCCACGTTACCTATCAAAATAAACGCAATCACCACCACATGAGCGAACGACTGCGACAACATATACTTGGTCCCCTTGCCGTGATACTCGGCAAGGTCTTCAAACTCCGAGGCGCCACTCATACCGCCCACTAGACCTTTGAGCTGGCCGGCGTCGAGGTAGACATACATCTGCGGCGCCTGCACGGCCGTATTTCCCGCACCAAGCTGAACGCCGTAACGATCGACCGCCACCTGCACCCATTCTACTGTGCCCGGGAATCCGGCCGAAAGATTAACACTGTAAT
>Ga0180436_10001493_pt1 | contig 22861 bp, 17 predicted proteins | sample SS_ome_2_FD_132434 | JGI IMG/M metagenome (GOLD analysis project Ga0180436, IMG submission 132434) | Hypersaline lake sediment archaeal communities from the Salton Sea, California, USA - SS_3_S_2 metaG | ecosystem: Environmental > Aquatic > Non-marine Saline and Alkaline > Hypersaline >... | reverse complement strand
TATGCCGATGCCGGCGCGGTGCACGACGGTCCCGAGTCGCTGGGCCGCGCTAGCCTGATGGCCGCGATGCTGCGGCGCGGCAGCCAGGCGCGCACTTTTGCGGAACTGAACAAACTGCTGGACGGTGTGGGGGCCTCGGTGGGGATGAACGCCGGGCGCAACGCCCTGAGCTTTTGGGGACAGTCGCTGGCCGCCGACGCCGACCTGCTCTACAGCACCCTCCACGAGTGCCTCACTCTGCCGGCGTTCGATGCCGATGAGGTCATCAAGTACCGCGGCCAGTTGCTCACCCATCTGGGTATCCTGGCGACCGACACGGGCTATCGCGCCGACCGCGCGTTCATGAGCGCGCTCTATGGGTCAGAGCATCCCTATGGCCGCTCTACGATCGGCACGCCCGAAACCTTGCTGACGCTCGAGCCGGACGCACTGCGCGCCTACCATGAGCGGCAGCTCGATCCCAGCACGATGGTGGTGGCCGTGGTGGGCGACGTCGACCCAAACGCTGTCATCGAGGCGTTTGAGGGATCACTGGGCGCATGGCGACCCGATACCAACCTCGAACCGCGCCGCCCGCTTTCGGGCCGCAACCCCGGTGAGGTGCTACGCTGCCCCATCGAGATTCCCGAGCGGCCGCAGATCGACCTGCTGTTGGGGGTCATCGGTCTGTCGCGGCGCTCCCCCGACTATTACCCGGGCATGATGGCCAATGTGATCCTGGGACGGTTGGGAATGATGGGACGACTGGGCGCCAACGTGCGCGATGCGCAGGGCCTGGCCTACTATTGCAGCAGCAGCCTGCGCGCGGGTTACGGCGTACTACCCTGGAACATTGTGGCGGGCGTCGCGCCGGAGCATGTCGAGCGGGCCGTGGAGGCGATGCTGGCCGAGGTCCGCCGTCTGTGCGACGAGCCGGTCACGCAGGAGGAGCTGGCCGACTGCAAGTCGTACCTGATCGGCGCGCAACCCTTGCGGCTAGAGACGAACGAGGGGATCGCCAACCATTTGCTGAACATCGAAGAGCACGCCCTGGGCGAGGATTACGGCCAACGATATCCCGCCCTGATCAACGCCGTCAGCGCCGATGACATCCAGCGCGTGGTGAGCCGTTACTGGGCCGACCAGCCCTATGTGTTGGCGATGGCGGGCACGTTGGAAGTATAACAAAGTTTCCCGGCGCTTTTGGTGTGCCGGAGACCTGCCTATTCTTGTTCTTCGTCATACACGCAGTGGCGGCAGCGGACGCCGCCATCGAGGGGACAGCGCCGTCGCGAGGCGCGCCACCACCAAAAGGCGCCCGCCAGAAGCAGGGCGGCAAACACCAGCCCCACTATCAGCCAGGGCGTCACGTTTCGCTTTCAGTCGACACCATGTTCCACCCGCTCCAGAATCGTGCGCTGCAATTGGGGCGTCAGCCGACAAAAGTACTCGGAATAGCCCCCCACACGTACGACCAGGTCTCGGTGCCGCTCGGGGTACGCCATCGCATCACGCAGAACCGCCTGATCGACGACATTGATCTGCAACTGCATGCCCCCCAGCGCGAAATAGCCCAGAATCAGGTCGCGTAGCTTGGGGCGGGCCTCCGCGGCAAAGAAAGAGCGGGCCAGCCGCATGTTGACGCAGAGCGTACCGGGCGCCATCCCCTGCGGCAGCGACGCCACACTGCGCAACATGGCCGTGGGACCATGGGTGTCGCGCCCCTGATAGGGCCCGGCCGAATCGGCCAGAGGCTCTCCCGCGCGCCGCCCATCGGGCGTGGCCATGACCTGACGCCCCGCATCGCCATAGGTCACAAACATGAGACACGAAGGCAGGAAACGCCCACCGCGCCAGGGTCTGTGTTTGGCCAAAGCCGCAAAGACGTTTCGTCCAACCCTCTCGGCCAAGGCATCGGCCAGCGCCTCATCGTTGCCAAAGCGCGGACATTGCGCCATGCGGCGGCGCAGCGCCTCGTCGGGCCAGTCGCCGCACAGCTGATCGAGGATCGCTGCGCCGCTCAGTTCGCCGCGCTCATAGACCACCTCTTGCAGGGCAGCCAGCGAATCGATCACATTGGCCAGTCCGGCGACGTTGATCACCGACCCATTGTAGCGCGCCCCGCCGGCGTTGAACTCGACGCCTCGGTCGAGACAGTCGTCGATCAGCAGCGTGCGCATCGGCTGCGGACGCCAGGCGGCCTTGGCGGCCTGATCGTCGTTGACCTGCTCCGCCATCTCGGCCACAGCATCCTCGACAGCAGCTTCATAGGCCGAGACGAGCGACTCTAGATCGGTCGCCGTCGCCAGATGCGTTTGCAGCGTCTGGCTGAGAATCAGAGGCAAGTTGATGCCGGCGTCGAGTGAACCGACGTTGGAGCAGCCGTGGATCATGGTCTCGGTGCAGCCACCACCGCTATAGAGCCCAATGTCTGCGTCGGCGATCTCTAGCCCCACCGCGCGCAAACCCTCGATAAAGGCCGCATCATGGTACAGCGCAGGCAGCCCCGTTCCGCTCTCCAGTGTGTCAAAGGCGGCCTGCCACACTGCGTCTGGCATCTCCTGCCGGATGTGCAGTTGCAGGTTGGGCCTGCGCATGCCTTGGGCCGCCTGCAAGCACACCTCGGACATCTCACCATAATGCGCCGAACCATCGGGGCGCGTGCCGCCGACCACGGCGCTCCAGCCATCGTTGTCATCGACGTTGCGCCAAAAGGCACGCACCAGCGCGACGGCCCGCTGGTGGTCGATCCGCCCCGCCGCGAGGTCCTCTTGCAGATAGGGCTCAAGCTCTTGGTCGAGGCATCCGGGGTTGTCGCAGTCGTCGAGATAATAGACCAGGTTGTAGGCCACCAGGGCCTCGTAGAACGTGCGCGCTGGCCGCCAGGGCACCCACTCGAGCGCAGCCAGCAGCGCTTGCCCCGGCCGAGACAGGGATGAGACGCCCCGCAGATGGCGCAGCAGACCTTGGTGCCAGGCGCGAACGCCCTCGATGACATCCGTCATCGCCTCGTAAAAGGCGCGGCCCTCGGCATCGCCCTCAGAGATGGCTCGCTCGAGACCGCTTTGCACCCGCTGCGCGTGCGCCGCGAGCCCCTCGCGCAGTACCCGCCCATAGTTGGGAATACTGTGGGTGTAGCCGCGACCACCAACCGTGTGGGGGGTATGGATGCAGTCGAGCCTCTCGTCCAGAGCACGCATCTCCTTGCGGAGGGTGCCAAGCGCAGCCTCTGTCGCCCGGTCAGCACGGCGCAGACGCGCTTCCAGGATGGCATCGTGATAGGTGTAGGTGAACGAGTAGCTGGGCTGGACGATGCTGTTCTGCTCGAGGGACCTTGCGAGGCCATCAGGCCAGAGGAGCTGTCCCTGATAGCTCGGGACGGGCTGCGCTTCCCAACGGCGCCGCACGGCCCGAGACCAGCGGGTCAGCGGAGACGCCTGCGGCATCTCCATATAGCCCGCGGCGAAATGCTCGCCCAGTCCATGCAACAGCGCGACATTGGATCGCTCCGCCATGTCAGTCATGAACCTTGGACCTACTCTTTGGCGCGGCCCCCTCGGTAGATGGGGCCATAGACCTCGCCATCGCGGGGGACACAGCCGGTGCGGCCGTGATCACGCATGATCTGCGTGCAGCGGCTGCAGGCCAGACAGACGCGCTTGCGGTCCATCTCGCCCTGGGTCAAGAGATCGCGCGCGAACTCGGGATAGGCAAAAGCCTGCCGCCCCAGCGCAACGATATCGGCTCCACCGCTGGCCAACACGCCGGCGGCCACCGGGCCCAGGAACTGCCGCAGCCAAGAGTAGCCCGAACCGACCACGACCAGCTCGGGCGCCGCGGCCTTGACCTCGCGCGCCAGGCCGAGGATGCGCGAGACACCCTGCAAGGGATGCTCCTCCGGGGTATAGCCGCCGTCGACGTTGCGGTCAAACGGGCGGTTGATGTGCGGCGTGAAATAGGGATTGCCGGCGGTAACATTGATCAGCGCCACGCCCGCCTCTTGCAGCAGGCGCACCAACGCCAGCGGCTCGGAAAGATCGGGTACGGTGGGATTGTCCTGACTGACGCCCCATCCCCAGGGGTAGGGATGGCCGTCATAAACGTTGAGGCGAATGGTCAACTCGATATCGGGGACCGCTTCTCGCACGCGACGCACGACGCTCAGCAGCATGCGGGTACGGTTCTCGAACGAGCCGCCATAGCGTCCCGGACGGGTGTGCGCCGCCAGCAGCTCGGAGAGCAGATAGCGGTGACAGGATTTGATGTCCACGCCCTGGAAACCGCATTCATAGGCCAGACGGGCCGCGACAACATAGCGATCCTGCAGACGGTCGAGTTCGTCATCGCTGATCAGGGGATGGTCGTCCGAGATGCCCACCACCTTGTCGAGCAGGCCATCGTGATGGGCAATGATCGGGGCAGGTGCCGACACCGGCCGCGAGTAGCGTCCCGAATGGGTCAATTGCAGCACGCAAAACGGCTCATGGTCGGCGCCGTTGGCCTCCTTGGCGGCATCGAGAGCCTCGCGACGCATCGAGGCCATGGCCTCGGCGGTCTCGGGCACCAGCAGCAACTGGCGCGGATTGGCGCGCGCTTCGGGTACGATGGCGGTGGCCTCGAACCAGAGCAGTCCGGCGCCTCCCCGCCCAAAACGACGATAGCGACGGCGGGTCAGTTCGTCCGGTCGGCCATCAGCGGTGCCATCGCACCCCTCCATCGGATGGATACCCAGAGCGTTGGGCGTCTGCCAGCGGCCGATGGTCACCCGTCGATGGAGTGGCGAGAGGTCTTGCTGGTTGGGTAGCTCCAGCCTCAAGCTCTCGGCCTCGGCCAGCAACTGCTCCAAGGTCTTGTAGCGGAAGACTTTATGCGGCATGGCATCGCTCCAGTCGGGATATCGGCCTATTCGCGGTTCTCGGGATCGAGCCAGCGTCGGGCCAGGATCGGCAGACGCTCCAGCGGCCCCTGACGGGCCGTGCAGCCGGGCAGCGAGCGCAGGATCGTCTTGCCATAGGCCTTGGTCAGAATGCGCTTGTCGAGCACGGCCACCACTCCAAAGTCCTCTTGCGAGCGGATCAGGCGGCCAAAACCCTGGCGAAAGCGCAGGATGGCGTCCGGCAGGTAGAACTGGTTAAAGGCGTCGTCGAACGTCTCGGCGCGCGCGGCGAACACCGGATCGGTGGGCACGGCAAAGGGCAGCCGCACGATCACCAGACAGCTCAGCGCCTGGCCGACCACATCGATCCCCTCCCAAAAGCTGCGCGTGCCAAAGAGCACCGAGCGAGGGGTGTTCTTGAAACGCTCCAGGATCTGGCGGCGCGACCCGTCGATGCCCTGGCCATAGACCACCAGTCCACCGTCGTCCAGTTTGCGGTTGATGGCATAGTAGGTGGTAAAGAGCTGGCTGTTGGAGGTAAAAAGGATCAGCGTGCGCCCCTCGGTGGCCAGACAGAGATCGACCAGCGCCTTTTCGACGCTCTTTTGATAGTAGGGCTCTTTGGGCTCGGGGATGTCGCGAGGGACATAGAGCAGCACAGACCGTTTGTAATCAAAGGGCGAATCGAGGGCCAACTCCATAGGGTCCTCGATAGAGAGGCGCTCCTCGAGATAGTCAAAGGTATTGGCCGTGCGCAATGTGGCCGAGGTGAGGACGACACAGTCCTTTTCGGCGAACAGCCGCTCTGACAGCAGAGCCCCCACATGCAGCGGCGCGCTGTGCAGCGTGATCTCTTGGTTGCGTCGCGAGACCGACACCCAATAGATGCTGTTGTCGTCGGGCTCCATCAGGATACGATTGAGCCCTGAATGCATCTCGGCCCCCTGCAGGGCGAACATCTTGAGCATCTGCAGCAGGTCGTCGCGCTCTTCGCTGTCGTCGCCCTGCGTTTCCAGCTTGGTGACCAGTTCCTGCAGCCCTTGCAGCACCATCTTGAAAGGCGACGATAGGTTCTCCCAGGCGATCTCGATGGCGGTCCAGCCGGGTTGTATGCGATAGCCGCTGGTCAGGCGGATGCGACGATCATACTCGTTGCGGCCGCTCTGTTCGGCATGTTCTTCCAAAAAGCTCTCGATGACATTGAACAACTCGTATAGCCGCGTCTGCGCGCTGCCGACATGCACGCGTAGCGTATCGAGCCCATCCGAGATTGACTTGCGCATCGTCTCGCTGGCCCCCTGGCGGAACACGCCGGGAACACGCGAGAGCACGCCCCCCATGGGGCCCTCTTCGCTCGAGCGGCTATCATGCAGCAGCGCGTTCATAAAGACATAGATATCGCGTCGGCCGACGTTGAGGCCAAAGGATGAGGTGGCCTGCCCCTCGAGGTGATGGGCCTCGTCGATGATCAGCACCTTGTACTCGGGGAGAACGCGACTCTCCATGGCCAGATCGCTGAGCAGCAGCGCATGGTTGACGATCAGCAGATGGCTGCGCTCGGCGCGACCACGAGCCCGGAAGAAAAAGCACTGTCCCGACTGCTTGTAGGGGCAGCGATCGCCCAGGCAAGTCTCGGGCGTGGCCATGATCTGCGACCAGACTTGCGGCTCCTTGTTGATCAGCAGCAGGTCGGCGCGGTCACCAGTAGTGGTCGTCGGCAACCAGGCCATGACCTTGGCCAGCACGCGCACCTCGTCGTCGTCCAACTGGCGCAGGCGACGAAAGGCGTTCAGGCGCCGCAGACAGAGATAGTTGCCTCGCCCCTTGAGGACGGTGGCGCTGAACTCGACGGGCACGATCCGCTGCAGGTCGGGGACGTCCTTGTTATAGAGCTGATCCTGCAGGTTGATGGTGTTGGACGAGATCACCACGCGCCGACCATTGCGCGTGGCATAGTCGATGGCCGGCAAGAGGTAGGCCAGCGACTTGCCCGTGCCGGTGCCGGCCTCGACCAGCAGGTGGGTGGGCGTGTTGATGGCGTCGGCGATGGCGCGCAGCATATCGGCCTGCTGCGGGCGATGCTCATAGCCCGGGAACTGCCGGCTAAACAGCCCCCCGGGGCCGATCATCTCAGCCAGCGGCTCGGGATCGACCATCTGCAGCGACTCGACCTCTTCCAGAGGCGGCAACTCGGGTTCGGACAGCGTCCGTAGCGGGGTACGTCTGGGTTGGTCCCGCTTGGTCAGCAGGTCGGGATCGCGCTCGACGCGCTCCTGGATGATGTCGCGAAAGACGCGCAGCGGCGGCCAGCCATTGTTGCGCGACAGCTCGGAGAACTCGCGCAACTGGGCCGTGTCCCAAGCCTCGGCGCGGGCCACCAGCGCCAAGAACAGGTCCTTGGTGGCCATGGCGTCGGCCATAGCGCGATGCGCCTTGGGCTGGGCGATTCCCAGCAGTTCTGTGAGGTCGACCAAGCTATAGCGTGTGGCCTCGGGCACCAGAATGGTGGCCAACTCGAATGTGTCGATGGCCAGGTTTTGCAGCATACGGCCATGCCGATTGAGCATGGTGAGGTCCATCTCGATGGTATGGCCCACCAGGGGATGGTTGGAGCAAAAGGTCAGGATGCGCCCGCGCAGGCTCTTGAGTGGCGGCGCATTGTCGACGTCGCCCTGACTGATGCCGCTGAGTTGCTCTATCTTGTGCGATATCTTGCGCTTGGTGTGGACCAGACTCTCAAAGGTATCCAGCACCTCGTCACCGCGAAACTTGACCATGGCGATCTCGATGATCTCGTCGCGTTGGGGGTCGAGGCCGGTGAACTCGAGATCGAGGGCGACATAGGTACGGGACATGCTGCTCCGTTCGTGTGCGCTGGGACGTCCGCCCCATGCCGAGACTGGTGGCTGCGATTATACCTTGGCCCCAGAGCCCTCACAAAAGGCCACCTTGTGGGACGCGCATTTTGTGCCTGACAGAGCAGGCGGTATGATGATGGTATGAGGGCGTTATTGGTCTTTAACCCAGTGGCCGGTCAGCGCGACGTCGCCGCCGATCTAGAGCGCGTTCTGCGCTTTTTCGACGCGCACGGCTGGGAGACGACGCTGCGCCAGACGCGCGGCGAGGGCGACGGTATCACCTATGCCCGCGAGGCCGCCTCCGAGGGGTACGACCTGACGATTGCCGTCGGCGGAGACGGCACCATCGGCGAGGTGGCCAGCGGTCTAGTAGGCAGCGATTGCGTCATGGGTGTGCTGCCGGTGGGCACGGGCAACCTGTGGGCGCATATGTTGGGCCTGCCGGTCTGGACGCCCATCTATCGCGATGCCCTGCTGGACGCCGCGCGCGTTCTGGTCAACGGCCAGCCGCACGGCATCGACATTGGCCGGGCCAACGACCGCCATTTCATCCTCTGGGCAGGCGTCGGTTTTGACGCCCAGTTGGCCCACGACGTCGAGCCCCACCGTGACGTCCGACGCAGCATCGGCAAGCTGGCCTACATCATCGTTGGATTGGTCTCGACCATCCGGCTGCGTGGTACGCGCCTAACAATCACGGTCGACGGCAAAGCCTACCGCCAGCGCGCGATCATGGCCGTGGTGAGCAATGCCCAGCTCTATGGAGCATTCGAGATCGCGCCGCAGGCCCAGTTGGACGACGGCCTGCTCGACATCTATGTGTTCAAGGGCGTCAGCACACTCGACGCCTTTTACCACCTGTTTCTGCTGCTGACCGGCAAGCACACCAGCGCCACCAAGGTGGACAACTATCGGGGCAAGCAGGTCAGCATCCGCGCCGATCATCCGCTTCCGCTGCACATGGACGGCGATCCACACGGCTACTCTCCGGTGGATATCGAGGTCTTGCCGCAAGCCGTGCGCGTGATCGTCCCCAAGTGGGCCTCGCAATCGCTCTTTGAGCGCGGCCAGTTTGACGAGCAGGCGCCGTCCTTGGGGGCGCGCATCGCTACGCGACTCAACTATGAACGCACCCGTCTGCGCCAGGAGGGCGAGCGGTTGTACGCCGATTGGGAGCACCGCTTCCTGTACGGCACGCCACTCTCGTCCGACCAGGACGCAGACGATGGCGACACCAACTCACATCGAGGGTAGATCATGCTAGATGTCGCCATCCGCGCGGCCCGCGCCGCCGGGGATTTCATGCGCGAGCAGTACCAGCGTCCGCAAAAGATTAGCGTCAAGGGGCTACGCGATATCGTCACCGAGGCCGATCTAGAAGCCGAGGCGATCACGATGCGCGAGATCCGCAGGGGCTGTCCCGAGGCGCGCTTTGTCACCGAAGAGTCACATCACGAGCAGCTGCAGTACGATGGCGCCCCTACCTGGTATATCGATCCCATCGACGGGACGACCAACTTTGCGCGGGGCGTGCCCGAGTTTAGCGTCTCGATCGGCATGGCGCAGGACGGCAAGCTGCAATGCGGCGCGGTGCTCAACCCGATCACCGATCAGATGTTTTACGCCGAGAGGGGCGGCGGCGCCTTTCTCAACGGCCAGCCTCTACGCGTCAGCCAACGCGACACGTTGATGCAGGCACTGGCCAGCCTCGACTGGCCGCGAGAACCGGTGGCCCGAAAAAAGGCTGGTGATTTTTTAGCGCGCGTGGCCCCCGAGGTCGACTCGGTCCGATCGCGCGGCAGCGCGGCTCTGGGCCTGTGCGCCATTGCGGCCGGCTGGACCGACGTCTATTTCCAGTTCACGCTGCTGCCCTGGGATGTCGCCGCCGGGATCGTGATCGTACAAGAGGCGGGCGGCCAAGTCACCGATCTGCACGGCGCGCCCTACCGCATCGATAGCCCGTCTTGGCTGGTCAGCAACGGGCTGCTGCACGAACCGTTCCTGGCGCTAGAGCCCTTTTCCTAGACCCCAGGCATCTAGCCTGTGGATAACATGCGCCCCTGGTGTGGAAAACTCACCCTCATTCTGGATAACTCTTTTCAGAATCCACATCAACGATAGCCGTTCGACGCTACATCTAGTGGTAGCGAGACAACGACTACGAGGGGTAGTTTTTGCCCCCCTCTGCGCCCGGCTGGGCCGTCAAACGCTCCACCACGTTCTCCACAGCATCTGTGCAGTCTGAACCACTAGTACTAGCGGTCCTCATCACTCCATCTACTAGCGATAGTAGGTTCGAGAGTGATTTCCACGTCTCCACAGCCCCTACGACGACTACGATATATAGTATCTATTGTAGAGAAGAGTATGTGAATAGTAATCCATTCTCTCGCGTGGGGCACTAGGCTGCCGCGTTCGGTTGCAGCCAGCAACACCATTCGGGCAGGCTGCGGAGGGCTCGTAGCGCCGGCTCGGAATCGATGGCCGCCCAGTCGGTCCAGCCTTTGGTGAGCGCGATCCGCAGCAAAAGCAGCGCACGTTTCGGCTGTTGGCAGAGCGCATGGGCCTTTGCCATTTGAAAGGCCGTGGACGCGGCCCAGCGTCCCTTGCCCAGCAGATGCGATCCGCGCAACCACTCGGGGCGGCGCTCGGAATCGCTCAGCGCGCACTGGTACCAGGGCAGGGCCGCGCAAGGATCGCCCGCCCAGAGGCGGGTGTTGCCGTTGACGACCAACTGGTCGAGCGGGTTGTACCAGGCATAGAGCACGGGATAGCGCCGCAGCGGCTCCAGCCCAACATTGCGGGCGAGCTGCTCGGATGCGACGTTGCCCTGATGGCAATGCCAAAGTACCCGCTTGCCGCGGTCGAGGCAGGCGCGTACGGTAGCGCGACTGACGCGCGTGCCCCAGCCCCGCCGGCGGTAGCCCTCGGTGGTGTCGACGCCGATGCCAAAGGCCCCGCTCGTGGGGTACTCGGCCATGCAGTGGCTGACGATTTCGTCACCGTGCACGACGGCATAGCCCAACCCATAGGCCAGATAGGCCGCTTGCGAGGCCCAGCAGTCGCGGATCCAGTTGTCGAGCGCCTCGCTGTGTCGCCAGCATTGCGCCAGGAACGCGGCGTCCACCGGCAGCAGTCGGTAGCCCTCTGGCAGTGCGTCGCCGTCTGGAGGCGTCTGGTCGGCGTCATATTGCAGGCAGAGATAGCTATCCGCGATGGGATGCCTGTCGGCCAATGCGTCGGACAAGGCCTCGTGCCATTCGGACGGGTAGCGGAGACTCCAGCGTACCGCGCCCAGTTGTTGCCCCCAGGGACCGATGATGCGCTCGATGAGCTGTCGAGCCAGGAGAACGCCCCGCGAGGGAGCGTCGCCCAGGCAGTAGCCGTTGTGGCTCTGGCTCATCACCAGGGCCGCGCGGGGGTGATCGAGACGATCGACCCACACGCGGCCGCGGCAATGGCCCGACAGCGTGGCCAGCAGCTCGGCATGGATGTCCTGATCGCCGACCAATGCCCGAACGCGCTCGAACTTCTCGGGGGATAGCTCGTGTATCGGTTGTGCGGTCATGCTACCCCCCATAGGAATACAGCTCGACGTCGTCCCTATCCTCAGTGGGATCGGCGGCGAACAGCTCCTCGGGGAGTTCCAGCAGCGTCCGGGTGGTGCCGGTGTAGCGCTGCCATAGCTCCCCCATCAAGGTCTGGTGATCGAAGACCACCCCCTGCTGAGCGAAATACTCGCAGATGCGGCGTACATCGCGCTGCAGGATGGCATGGGCCTGCCTGTTGACGAACAGGTTGATCACCTGCGGAAAGTCGATGAGCGTCACCTCGCCCTGCCAATAGAGCAGGTTGTAGGGCGAGAGGTCGCCGTGGACCATGTCGTGCTCTAGCATCAGTTCGATGTTGTCGCGCACGACGCCATAGAGGCGGCTCGCCTCGGCGTGATCCAGGCGGACATGGTTCATGGTTGGCGCAGGCTGATCGCGATCGCCGATATAGTCCATCAGGATCGCATTGCCGGCGGCGCTCCAGGGCCTCGGCACAGCCGCGCCGGCATCGTACAGGGTCTCTAATGTCTGGTACTCGTAGAGCAGCCAGGACGCGTGGCGCAGTTGCAGGCCAAAGGCGCTCTTTTTGCCGATGGCGCGCATCTCGCGGTGGTCGTTCTTTTTCAGCGTGCCGCCGCTGGCCAAGAGGACCTCGCGGCCCTGGCGATAGACCTTGTCGTTGCGCAAGTTGCGGAATTGGCGCGGTCGATAGACCTTGGCGGCCAGCAACTCGGTGCCGGTCGCCGGATTGGCCTGGCAGAGATAGACGCTGGCCTCTTTGCCGCCCTTGATCTGGGCCAACACGTCGGTGATCAGGCCCTCGGAAAAGAATGGCTCGATCGACTGGCGCAGCCAGATGGCCTCGTGGCGCGCGGGGCGGTAGGTGATGTCGAAACCGGCCTCGATGGTGGTCGCGTCGGCCATCTCTTGGACGATCTCGCGTTGCGTACGTTTGATGCGATGCCGCACGCGCACCTTGCGGGCGCGGTGGGCTTGACGGTCGAGGAGCGCTGGGTCGAGGTCGCGCTCGTAGCGGTCATATTTCTCGTAATGATCGAAATCTTGAGGCACGGGTGTGCTTGTCCTTCCTTGGTCAAGGTGGCTAGAACATCCGTGGTCCAAACAAAAAAGACCACGGGACGCGGTTCCCGTGGCCAAAGGGCGTAGGCTATGTCGCTAGCCCAAAAACAGAAACGACCACGGGGTCAGATGATGCCCGTGGCCGCAAAGCGAGGTAGCGTGAGCGAATCGCTGACGCGAGTCCTACACCGCCGCCGACAGGCGCAAACAAGCCGTTGATGTCGATTGATATGCCACGTTTGCGCCTCCTTTCTATGTTTCCTGAACAACGTCTGCAGTCTATCACAGTTTGGCATAAATGTCAACCAGAGCAGGGCGTTTGCGTCTTGTAGCCTGTTCGCAAGGGGACTAGACTGGGCCGGAACAGGGGGAACGCTGTGTACGAACGGGTGGGAACGAGCGAACTCGGCGCGCTGCGCGCCTATCTCGATGCGCACTATGCTGAGAACATTCTGCTGCTGAGCGATCTGCGGCGACGGGGTGAACCCCACCACATCTGGTCGGACGATCTGATGCTGAGCGGGTTTCGCAACAACGGCGAGATCCGCGCGGTGCAGGGCTTTTTCCGCTTTGGCCGCTGGATGCCCCATTTCGCGGCCGACGCCGACGAGGCCTGCCTCGACGCGCTGATGCAAGAGATGACGCAGCGCCGGGCTCTGGGCAAGCGGCTGAACTGGGTAATGGGCGCTCGACGGGTCATCGATCCGATTCTAGAGCGGCTGGGTCCGAGGGTTCACAGAGGTTATGACGAGCTAGACCAACTGCTCTATGCGACCGAGCGAGGGCTTGAGCGCGTGAGCCACGACGGCGTGCGGCGTGCGACGATGGATGACCGGCAAGCAGTCTGCGCGCTGCGAATGGCCTTTGAGGCCGAGTATTTCGGCGTCTCCCAGTCACAGATCAGTCGCGACTGGAGCCTGCACACGGCTGGACGCTACATTCAGGCGGGGACCTATCTGGCCGAGATTGGCGGACGAGCGGTCTCGATGGTGGCCGTAGAAGCGCGGCTGGCCAACCTGGCGCAGGTTGGGGCCGTGTATACGGCCGCGGCCTACCGAAGCCGGGGTCTGGCGCGGGCGGTGGTGTCGGCGCTCTGCCAAGAGCTGCTGACGCTGGTGCCGCGCGTGACGCTGACGGTGCGCTATGACAATCAGCCGGCACTGCAGGTCTATCGACAGTTGGGGTTCCGTTACTGGTTCGATTATCGCATGACCCGCTTGGACTAGGGGAGATAGCGATAGCAGCCGAGGACCTCGGCGAAATAGATGGAGTGCTGCTCCGCGATCGGGCGGCGTCGATGCTCTGGCGTGAGCAGTTGGTGTGGCGGCGTCACCTGAGCGAACACGCGGCATTCGATATTGAGCGGGCACTCGAGGATCGACGGGGCGCGCACGCTATGGCTGGGGACGGGCGTGAGGCCGGCGGCCACAAACTTGTCGCTGTCGCGCCCAGATTGCGTCCCGCAGAGTGACAATGCGTCGGCCTGAGAGTCGTCGGGCAGGGCGATGACAAACTCGGGCACCGCCTCGATGAACCGCCACGAGTAGCGGAGCGGCGTGATGGCGATAGAGAACACCGGATTGCCGTGGTAAAAGGGGCCGATCTGGCCCCAGCCGAGGGTTAGGACGTTGCTGCGGCCCGCGTCGTCGGCCACCGTGCAAAAGACGCCTCCATGGCGCAGACGCTGGACGATCTCGCCGGCATGTTCGTAAAAGTCATGGGTCTCGACCGCTATCGGCATGATGCCCCCCTCTTGTTCTAGAGCGCGCCGCCCGCCTCTGGTTCGCGGCGCTCCATTGCGCTCATATCCTCGCGCCACAGCCAGTAGTGTGTTTCGGGGCGGGCGCCCAGTCCCAGCACAAAGTGGTCTCCCCTGGCGTCGATGGCATAGAGGGTCAGGCTGCCGCTGAACGTCTTGTGTAGGGCACGCAGGTCCTCGGCGGCCTCATAGACGGCCTCGCGCACGCTCATGCCGGCCTTGAGATAGAGCACGATGCTGCGAGCGGTGCAGGCGCGGATGGTCAGCTCGCCGTGGCCGATGCAGCCGGCGGCTCCAAAACGGTTATCGGCATAGTTTCCGGCCCCAATGACCGGTGAGTCGCCCAGGCGGCCGGGATGCTTCCAGGACCAGCCGCTGGTGCTGACCCCGCAGGCGATGTCGTCGTCGGCGTCCTGCGCCAAAAAGACAGTCGTGCCCTGTGTCTTGATAGGGTCGGCGGTGAGATGGGTCAGACGCGTCAGAGGCGCGTTGGGCCAGGCAGCGCGTTCCTCCGCGCTCAGGTGTTCCTGCAGCCACGACTTCCAGGCCTGACGCGAGACGGCCGTGACGTTTTCGGCGGTCTCGGCGCTGATCTCGTCGGCAAATCGGGCGGCGCCGTCGCTGACCAAAAAGGCGTGCGGGAGGCGCTCCATCACCTGGCGGGCAACAGAGATGGGATGCAAGTAGCCCTGCAGCGCGCCCACGGCCCCAGCGTCGAGGGTGCGGCCGTCCATCAGGCTGGCGTCAAGTTCCAGCTGCCCCAGCAGGTTGGGCCAACTGCCTCGTCCGACGCAGTGGATGTCGGGGTCGGCCTCGATCTGGCGGATGCCGGCCTCTATGGCGTCGAGCGCCGAGGCGCCCCGCTTGAGCTTGCTGGCGGTGATCTGGGCGCCCAGTTCGGCGACCGAGTTGGCAAGGATGATGCGCATGTTGACTCCTGGTTAAAGGTCACTGCGGACTGTACAGGCGACATCAAGCGGCGTCAAAAGCGGGCCAGCGTGTGGAACCGGACCCTGGCATTGAGCGTAGTATAGACAGGACAGCGATTGACAGGCCTCCGAGCCCCGCTAGAATCGGGATGTCGGCGCGACCAGACGGTGGGAGAAGAGCGGCTGTGAAGAAAACGACATGGATCGTGGCGCTGGTGCTGTTGGGCTGCGGGTTGCTGGCGAGCGGCTGCACGTTGCGCGCCAAGGAACATCCCAGCGAGATGAGCTATTCGCTGCCGACGACCATCAATGTGGGGATCGGCGAGACCGTTCCCGGCACCGATATTCGCTTTGAGCGCAGCACCGAGGACGGCGCCTATGTGCGCATCAAAGGCCAAGAGGCGCTCAAGCGCAGCGGCGATTCGCTTAATTGGAAGGGCGAGCCCCTCCCGGGCGTCGATCTGACGCTCAAGTTGCGCGTGGCCTGGCAGAACGAGGATGCCATGCAGTTGGTGGGCACCGCCAAGATCGAGATGAGCGAGGTGGCGCCGCGAATCGCCACCATCTCCAAGGATTCCGAGCTAAAGTTTACCGGCCCGGTGGCCTATTCCCTCGGCAAGGGCGCCGTGATCCCTGGCACCACGCTGACCTATGAGGGGCGCGACGACGAGGACGGCGCCGAGTTGGGGGGGCTCGACGAGTACCCCTTCCGGCAGGTGGGCGACTCGATCTATTGGCAGGGCAAGCTGCGCGACGACATCAACATCCGCCTCGAATTGCGTGTGCTCCAGTTCGACGACCGCACCCTCCGCGCCGGCGGCCTGGTGACGCTCTGGCTGGGGAACAGCTAGCGCCACATCGCATCTGCGCCCTGAGCAAGCCCCCGTTGGTTGACGGGGGCTTTTATGATACAATCCCCGCGTTCTCTGCGCAGATCGCCAGTCCGAGGATCATGAATCTTTTGCCCCTTTTGCCTCTTTTTATCCCTCTCTTTGGCTGCGTCATACTCTCGGTGTGGCCGCGGCGCCGTTGGTCCCTGGCCGAACGGGGCGTCTGTTTGGGGGCGCTGCTGTTGACCGGCATCTCGCTCTTGCTGGCCGGCGGGCAGGTGGCCCATGTGCCCAATGTGGCACCCTCCCAGCAAACCCTGCTGTGGAACGAGGGTTTCGTGCTGGGCTATGGGGCGCTGAACACGACGCTGGCGCTGGCCCTGGTCGTTCCTCTGCTCTTTTCCGAGATGGCCCGCCCAATGGAGCGCGCGCGCTGTCGACTGCGGATGCTGACCGTCGGATTGGGGCTCTTGGCCTGCACCTCAGGCAACCTGTTGGGCGTCTGCTTGGCCTGGGGGGCTATCGATTGGGTCGACTTGTTCGTGCTGCGGCAGAGCGCAGAGGGACAGATCGAGCGCCGCTCTGGGCGCTGGGTCATGACCTCGCTGCTCTCGACACTGGCTCTGGTGGTGGCGACGGTGTTTCTGGCGGTCGACCGGGGCCACACGCGTCTGGACGCCACCACGGTGTCATGGACCGTCCTCTCCTGGCTGGCTCTGGCGGCCATACTGCGTCTGGCGCCCTGGCCGCTACAGAGCAACTATGCCAGCCTGACCTTGGCGCACCAGTCGCTGGTGTTGGGCGGCGGCCTCTGGCTGCGTTTGGCGCCCGGGCTGGTGGCCGGGTTGCAGATGGAACCATCCGTGGCGGTCCTGCTGATCATGGCGTCCAGTCTGCTGGCGCTGGTGGTGTCGCACGACGGCAGCCCCTATCTGCTGCTTCCGGGAACGGCGCTGCTCGTCTTGGCGCCGCTGAGTGGCCCCGCTGTGGGCGAGGGGGCTGGGATCCTGGTAGTAGTCTCTCTGGCCCTGCTGTGCGGCTACTGGGAGGTGCTGCCCTGGTTGGAGCGCTCGCTTCCGGACGCCTGGTCGCGGTTTGCGAGGGTGCCGTTGCTCTTGGGGTTGGCCGGCGCGCCATTGACGATCGGCTTTGTGGGATACTTGTCGGCGCTGACGGCACTTTCGAATGTCTGGAGCGGGGCCTGGATCCCGGTCGGTCTGGGACTGACGTTGCTCGACGCGGCCCTTTGGCGGCGCTGGCTGGGGGCGCAGGGGATCGAGGAGGAAGAAGAGCCCTCGCGCATCGACCGCTATCTCGTCTGGGGAGCGGCTGTCGCGCTGTTACTGGCGATTCTGGCGGTGGGCATTGCGCCGCGCCTGCTGTCTGGCGCGGGAGGCGAGCCGTCCGGTTGGCGCGCGTTGATGGCGGTTCCCGGCGCCTGGGGGCGAGCGGTCACGGTGTCGCTGCTTCCGCTGGCCTTGGGATTCGCGCTGGCCTGGGGGTTGGGGCGACGCACCCCCCTCATCGGTCAGGTGGTGGCCTGGCTGGGGACGTTCGTGGAACTCGACTGGCTCTATGCTGGAATCGAGGCCGGACTGGCTCGGATCGGTCGCTGGAGCGCGTTCGCTCTGGCGCAAGTGGAGGGGGCACTGGCGCTGATCTGGACGATCTGCTGGTGGGTGGCGTTGGCGCTGCTGATGGTCGAGGGGGCCTAGCGATGCCGACGATGCCGAACATCAGCCTGGGACAGGTGGCGACGCTAGTCGTGCTGGGGATCATCTCGCTGGCGCTGATGCTGCCGCGGGATCGGCGCGTGGCGCTGCTTGGGTTGCTGGGATGCTATGTCTGGATGGCCACGCAAATGCGCTATGATATCTATCGGCCAGTGGCGCTGGTGCGGCTGGGGTTGGGCGCGCTGGTCTGCTTGATGCTGTACGTTACGGCGGGGCATGTGGAAGCAGTAGCTCGCACAGAGGGTCGTCCGGTCGAGATGAACCTGCTCTTTCGCGGCATGGCGGCTGGCCTGGCCGGACTGCTGGCCTGGGGTGTTTGGGCGCGTTTTCCGATGTCGCTGGTCCCAGAATCGTTAGGCTTGGCGAGCTATTGGCTGGCGCTGAACGGCATCATCATGATGCTGATGGGCGGAGAGCCCCTGGCCATGGGGTTGGGCCTGATGACCCTGGTCTGCGCATTCGAGGGGGTCTATTTGTATGGAGAACAGGGCCTGATCGCCACGGCGCTGATCGGCGTGCTGGACGTGGCCATCGCCATAGGCATCTCGGTGCTGGCGGAGGCGGGTCTGCGCGAACGGGAACGAGCCGCGCTGACTGAGAGCGGGAGCGCCTGATGGTTGGCGTCCTACTGCTGCCGCTGGTGATCGCCGTCGCGCTGGCGCCCATGCGCCGCTGGCGCTTTGTGGTGGCACCCCTGGCGACGACGGCCGCTCTGGTCACGGGCATCAGCCTCTTGACGGGTGCGGTCGAGCCGCTGATCGTCATCGGGCGCATCCTCGAACTGAGCGGTCGGCAGCAGGTGGGCTGGGCCTATTGCAGCCTGCTGCTGGCGGCCACGCTGCTGACCTCCTACCAACTGCCCCAAGACCGCCTGCACTATACCTTGGCGCTGTTGGGACTATCGGCGCTGATCGCCTCCACCGCGGCGATGAGTCTGTCGCTGGGCGCCATCCTACTGCTGCTGGGCATGCTGCTCTGCGTCATGACCCTGACCTCCGAGGCGCCCGGGATGGCCGACCGCGGCATGCGCGTGCTGATCCTGGTGGTGGTGGCCGGAATGCTCATGCTGATGGGGTCCTGGGCGCTAGAGCGTTCGCTGCTGCTGCCGGATGATCCGGCGTACACAGGGATGGCGCGGATGACCCTGACGTTGGGCATGCTGCTGGCGCTGGGCGTTGCTCCAGGAACGCTCTATCTGGGTAGTGCGCAGGAGGGAGCGACCCCTCTGGCCATCGTGCTCTGCAACGTCTTGCTGCCGGCGGCGGTGCTGATGCGTGCCGGAGAGTGGGTGGCCGCTGATGTCAACGGACAGTTGCTGGGGACGATGACCACATTGGGCGTATGGCTCGGGGCTGCGACGGTGGTCCTGGGTAGCGTGGGCGCGCTGCTGCAGCGCAACGTCGGCAAGATGCTGGGCTATGTCTCGGTGGCCGATCTGGGTGTGGTGATGCTGGGCCTGGCACTCAACAGCGAGACAGGGATTGCCCTGGCGCTGGTCCATTTCGGCATACGCGGCGTAGCGCTGCTGTTGGGGGGCAACTCGGCGGGGGTGTTGCGGCAGAGCTATGGATACGACGATATGGAGACACTCGAGGGCGCTTTACGATTGGCGCCCTGGTCGGTAATCGGCGTTCTAGCGGCGGGGCTGTGTCTTGCGGGTATGCCCCCGTGGGGCGGGTTCGTCACGCGCCTATCGTTGCTCGCCGAGTTGGCCGAGGGCAATCGTTGGATGGTGCCCGCGCTGATCCTTTCGAGTGTGGGCGGCTGCGCGGCACTGGTGCGCTTTGGACTAGCGGCCACCGCCCGAAAGGGCGAGACGGGGCAGCGGGAGCCCACCTGGTATCGCGTGGTGGCGTTGGTGCTGGCTGGCGCGCTGCTGCTGACATCCTTTGCTCCTTATTGGGTATCGCTGCTGCCGTCGACATGGCAGCAGGTGTTGTTCGAGTGGATGCTCTTTCCGGTGAGCTAGCAGAGGGCGAGGACGAGACCATGTTGAGCGAGCTGCAGCGCTGGTTCGCCGAGGCGCGCTTTGGGCTGTTTGTCCATTGGGGCATGTACGCCCTCTATGGACGGGGCGAGCAGGTGCTTTTTCGCGAGCACCTTGATCTGGAGGCCTATCGGGCGCGGGCGCACGCGTTCCGGCCCCACGCCTTTGATCCGGAGGGATGGGCCTCGATGGCGCGCGATGCCGGCATGCGCTATGCGGTGCTGACCGCCAAGCACCATGATGGCTACTGCCTGTTCGAGACGGCAGAGTCGGCCTTTTCCAGCATCGAGACGGGTCCTGGACGCGATCTGGTGGCCGAGTATGTGCGGGCCTTTCGGAGGGCGGGGCTGCGCGTGGGGCTCTACTATTCGCTGGCGGACTGGATGCAGCCGGCCTATTGGCGCGGTCCGGGCGATCCGGCCGCCGATTTCGACGCCTATGTCGCCTATACCCATGCGCAGGTTCGCGAACTATGCAGCAACTATGGGCAGATCGACCTGCTCTGGTTCGATGGACCCTGGCCCTATGACGCCGAGCAGTGGCGGGCCAAAGAGCTGCTCGAGACCGCGCGTCATCTACAGCCGGGCATCCTGATCAACGACCGCAGCGGGCTGCCGGGCGATTTTGACACCCCCGAGCGCGAGATTCGCGCCTCGCAGCGTCCCTGGGAGGCCTGCATGGTCTCGACAGAGCGTTGGTGGGGCTACCATGCGGGCGATCGCCGCTGGAGGACGCCGACTGAGGTGATTCGCATGCTGGCGCAGGTGGCGGAAGGCGGCGGCAACCTGCTGCTCAACGTCGGACCCCACGCCGATGGCCGCATGCCGGCGCGCTTTTTGGAGCTGTTGCGCGATGTGGGGCAGTGGATGGCGCGCAATGGCCAGGCGATTTATGCTTCTGAGCGGGGCATCCTCGAGTGCAGCACCCTGGGGCGAATGTCGGTGGTCGGATCGACCGTCTACTTGCACCTGCTCTACTGGCAGGGTGAGACACTGACCCTGCGAGGGCTCGAAAACCGCGTCTTGCGCGCCAGCTATCTGGCCGACGGTTGGGGCATCGATTTCCGGCAAGAGGGCGAGACCCTGACGCTCAGAGGTCTGCCACGCTATGCCCCTGATGACGCCGACACGGTGATCGCACTGCAGCTCGAGGGGACGCCGCGCGTGACGCCCTGGGCGCGGGAACGACTCTGGCAGGGGGATGCCCGCCGCATGATCGACTGGGCCGAGGGAAAGTGATGACGACAGACGACCTGACGTTGACCGTGACCGGCATGGCCCATGGAGGCGACGCCGTTGCGCGGCATGAGGGCAAGGCGGTGTTCATCCCGGGCGCCATGTCCGAGGAGACCGTGCGCGTCACGCTCGTTGACGAGCGGGAGCGGTTCAGCCGCGCGCGACTGCTCGAGGTGCTGGCGCCATCGCAGGAGCGGGTTGCGCCGAGATGTCCCCATTTTGGGACGTGCGGCGGCTGTCAGTGGCAGTATATGGGCTATCCTGCGCAACTGCGCGAGAAACGTGAGATCGTGCGCTCGCTGCTGGAGCGTACTGGAGGCCAGACCGAGCCCGATGTGCGCGAGGTTGTTGGCATGGCCGAGCCCTGGGGCTACCGTAACCATGTGCAGCTCCGGCGGGACGACCAGGGCAGGATCGGCTACTATGCGGCCAAGAGCCACGACGTGGTGCCCGTCGACCACTGTCCGCTGGTACATCCGCTGCTGGACGAGATGTGGGGCGCGCTCGATATCGACCTGCCCGAGTTGCAGCAGATCGTGCTGCGGGCCGGGCTGGCCAGCGGCGAACAGATGCTGATTCTGCAGGGGAGGGACGAGCCGCCCGAGCTGAGCCTGGAGCTACCGATCTCTTGCCTGTGGCAAGGCCAAGAGGGCCAAGTCTCAGTGCTGGCCGGGGACGACTGTATCCACGAGCGGCTGGGATCTCTCCAGTTTCGTGTCTCGGGGCCCTCGTTCTTTCAGGTGAACAGTGAACAGGCGGAGGTGCTGATCGACGTGGCGCGGCGGGCGCTGGCGCTAAAGCCGGGAGAGCGGCTGTTGGATGCCTACTGTGGGGTCGGGGCGTTCATGCTGTCGTTGGGACAAGAGGCCAGCCAGGTGATCGGCATCGAGAGTTCGCCCTGGGCGCTCGATGACGCTGCGGTCAATGCCCAGGCCGTCGATTGGCGCGGCGACGTAGCGCTCTATGAGGGCGACGTCGCCGAGGTGCTGTCGGAGCAGCCGATGCCCTGCGATGCCATCGTGGTCGATCCGCCGCGATCCGGGCTCAGCCGCGAGGCGCTAGAATCGCTGGTCGCTTGCGGGGCGTCGCGGTGGGTCTATGTGGCCTGCGATCCGGCCAGCCTGGCGAGAGACGTCAAGCGGTTGGCGCAAGCGGGCTACCGACTGGCACATGTCCAGCCGGTAGACCTGTTCCCTCAGACCTATCACATCGAGAGCGTGGCGCTCCTGGTGCGCTAGCGGACCTCGATCTTGGTCAAACCCAGCACCTGCTTGTCCTCCGGCAGGCCGGGCAGGATCAGCCGACACTTGCCCTTGGGCGTGACCGCAACGATGGCCTCGGTCGTCTCGCGGAGCGTGTCAATAGGCACCACAGCCTGGTACCCCTCGGCCCCGGTAAAGACCACCTCGGAGGCGCTCCGTTTGGGCTGGGTCTGATCGAGGAGGGCGTTGAGAGAGGGCCCCTTGAACTCTTTGTCGCGGCCGCTGTCGGCGCAGGGTGCCAGGGCACGGACCTGCTCCAGATCGCGGAGCGCGTCGATGGTCCAGCCGGTGGGGCGCCGCACCTGACCGCTGATGGTCAGCGCGGCATCGGACGGGATGGTGGGGCTGCCACAGCCCGATAGAAGCAGGCCAAGAGCGAGTACGGCGAGCAGGACGAGCGCTATACGCTGGTTCACAAGATCCCTCCTATGGTCGAGACTATCGATACGCCCCAAAAGTATAGCCGCAGTGGGTAGGTTACCGCAACTGAGGAACAGAAAAGGCTGCCCCACCGAGGGCAGCCTCTTTGCGTACGTCTTTGGAGTGGCTACAAGCGGCTAGTCATAGCGGCCATAGCGCTGGATGGCGTCGATGGCCACCTGATAGTGCTCGATGGGAATGCCCTTGAACACGGCGTTCGAGCTGCCATAGACAAAGCCGCCACCCGCTTTGCAGCCCTCGAGGAGCGTCTTGCACTCTTGCTCGATGGCCTCGGGCGGCCCGAACTGCAGCGTCAGACAGTTGATGTTTCCGATGAGCGCTAGCTTGCCGGCATACTGCTG
>Ga0180436_10001491_pt1 | contig 22870 bp, 14 predicted proteins | sample SS_ome_2_FD_132434 | JGI IMG/M metagenome (GOLD analysis project Ga0180436, IMG submission 132434) | Hypersaline lake sediment archaeal communities from the Salton Sea, California, USA - SS_3_S_2 metaG | ecosystem: Environmental > Aquatic > Non-marine Saline and Alkaline > Hypersaline >... | reverse complement strand
GAGCTGGACCGGCCGGGCGATCTTCCTCAACCATTTCATCTCCGCCATCGACGCCTTCCTGGAGGCGCGCCGCGTGGGGGTGGAGTTCGACTCCGGAGCCGAGTTGCGCATGCACGTGCGCAGCGCGCCATGGGAGCGTCGATCGGAGCTCTGTCTGACATGCAGTTTCTAAGCCACCGGCAGAGGAGTGCGATGAGAGCGGAGCGAAGCGCGGCCGGGCCCACGCGTCGCCACGACCGCCGCGGTCGGATCGCGCTGCGGCTCGGCACCTGGCTGATCGCTGCCATCGCGCTGCTCGGTGCGACGGGGTCCGCCGCGGGGCGGACGCCCAACGCCGCGATCGAGGGGGGATCCACGTTTGCGGCGCAGTCTGGGTTCTCCTACCAGGCCGGCCCCAGCGTGCCGCCCCACGTGGCCGCACTGACGCGCGAGTCCGCGCCGCGCGAGGCACCGAACCGGCTGCGGGCCGTCGGCGCCTCGCTGCTGCTGCCCGGGCTCGGGCACCGCGCCGGCGGTCACTTCGGGCGGGCGCGCTTCTTCATGATGGCGGAGGTCGCCATCCTGGCGGGCATCGCGGTCAGCGAGCTGCAGGGCCACGCCCGCAAGCAGGGCTACATCGACTACGCGGAGCAGTTCGCCGGCGTCGCCGGTATCGACGGCAAGCCGGACTGGTACTACCGCAATCTGGGCCAGTATCGCAGCAGCGAAGACTATCGCGACGAGATCCAGCGTACCGCCCGTTCCCTCTATGGCGACGATCTGGAGGCGCGGGCCGCCTACGTGGCCGAAAACGCGCCGGCGCCCGGTGAGGCGTGGGAGTGGGCTTCCGATGAGCACCGGCGCGAGTTTCGCGACCGGCGCAAGGAGAGCCGCAATGCGTTTCGCCGCGCCAGCTTGTTTCTCGGTGCCGCCTTGCTGAATCGCCTCGTTAGCGCAGTCGACGCGGCGCGGCTGGCCGGACGGGACGCCGGTCCGCGGGCGTCCGTCTACTACCGCCCGGAAGAGGAGGGCAGCGGCTACCTCTGTCTCCGCTGGGCATTTGACTGACCGCCAGCCGCCCGCGGGAGCTTGACATGGTGACGGTGCTTCGTGCCTCGATGCTATTGCTCTGCCTGGCGGCTCCCAGCGCGGTCCTGGCCGATCTGACTCGCCCGCTCGCCGATCCACGCGTCGCGGTTGCGGCGCAGCCGGCGGGGCACATCGACCTGCTGGCGGGCGAACGCTCCTTCACGCTGCTGGCGCTCGACGTCGATCCACGCGGCGAACTCTGGGGTCTGACCGCGGAGCGCAACCGGCTCGTGCACTTGGCTGCCGACGGGCGGCGGGCCGTCTTTCCCGGCGGGCAGACGCGTGATGCGGTGCATGCCTTCCCGAGCCGGCTCTTCGCGCGGTCGGGCTTGAAGCTCTTCACGCTCGACCCGTGGGCGGTCCAGCTCGCGCGCTACGATCTGACCGGCTTTCCCGAGGTCGAGATCGATCTGGCCGCCAAGCTCGAGGCGGCGGATGAGTCGTTCGCCGACCCGGTCGATTTCTGCCTGAGTCGCAGCGGTGATCTCTATGTCCTGGATGCCGCCCGCGCGCGGATCGTCGTCTTTGCCGATGACGGCGAGTTCCGGCGCGTGCTCGGTGAGACCGAGCCGCTGGGGGTGGGGAATCCCGCCGCGATCGACATCGACGGCGATGGGGCGCTCTACGTGTTGGGTCTCTCGCCGCCGGCAGTGGCACGCATTGGGCGGGACGGGGCGATCGGCGTGCGCTCGGTCGGAAACGCGGATGGAGCGCCGGTGACGGCGGTGGCGCTGGCGGTCGATCCGTGGGGCAACGCGTTTGTCAGCGACTCTGCGCAGCGGCGCATCTGGGTCTTGCCGGCCCGGGGGGGCGCCGCCTGGTCTTGGCCGCTGGAGGAAAGCGTGATCCCGGGAGAACTGGCGGCGGATGGATCGGGACGCGTCTGGATCGCCGGTCGGGGCGCGGCGCGGGTCTGGGTCTACGAGATCCGCCATCGTCCCCGCGAGGCGTCCGGACGTGACATGGCGCGGCCCCGATAGCTGCCGCTGCTCGTTGCCCTGGCCCCGGCCGCGGGTGCCGGGCCGCTCGGCACGCGGCCTCGACGGGCGCTGTGGGCTCGTTCTGCTGTGCGCCTGGCTCCTGCTCGCCGGGAGCGCGCCCGCGGCGGCGCAGGCGCGCCCGGGCGGCGCCGCGGACGGCGAGTGTCGTCCGCTGGGCCAAGGGCACGCTGCCTGGCACGCTCCCCAGGCGGGCGATACGCTCGCCCTGCCGGACCGCTTGGTTCTGCCCGGCAGCGTGCGCGTCACCGGTGGCGACAGCCTCTTCATCGCCGGTCGTGACTACCGCCTCGAGCCGATCGAGGGGTGGCTCGTCTGGCGCGCTGCGTCCCGCCCACGCGTCTCGCCGCTGCAGGTCTTCTACCGCCACCTGCCACTGCCGCTCGCCGGCCGCTGGGGCCGTCGGGTGGAGCGGGCGGGCGATACGCTGCGCGTCCCGGCGCGCCCTCCCTCCGCGCGCCACGCCCTCCCGCCCGGCGCGCGGCTCGAGATCGGCGGCAGCAAGACCTTCAGCCTCGAATTCGGCAACCGGCGCGACGCGAAGCTGAGTCAGTCACTCGATCTGACCCTGCGTGGGACGCTCGCGGAGAGCGTGACCGTGCGGGCGGTCTTGACCGATCGCAGTACGCCGCTGCAGCCAGAGGGCACGACGACCGAGTTGCGCGACCTCGACCAGGTGTTGATCGAGGTGGATGCGCCCTGGGGCGAGCTTCGTCTGGGCGACATCCGCGTCTTGCAGCCGGGCTTTCGCTTTCTCGTCCCGCGGCGGGAGATGGATGGTCTCTTCGTGCGGGCGGGCGCGGCGGCGGGTCGCCAGGCACACGCCGCGTTGGGGCGCGACATGGGGCGGCTTGCCACGGTCGAATTCTTCGGCGAAGAGGGCAAGCAGGGGCCCTACCGCTTGCTGGCGGTCCAGCCCGGGGGCGCGGGCGCGCGCCGGCCGGGCGAAGAGGCGGTCCTGATTGCTGGCAGCGAGCGTGTCTATCTCGATGGGGTGCGTCTCACGCGCGGCGAAGAAGCGGACTACACGATCGACTACGGGACGGGGGAGCTCTGGTTCAACCCGCGGCACGCGATTGCGAGCGTGACCGAAATCCGGGCCAGCTACCAGCTGCGAGAAGGGCTGTACGGTCGTGACTACTACGCGCTCGGTGGCGCCGTCGGTGATAGCACAGCCGGTTTGGCGCTCGCCTGGACGCGCGAGCGCGACCAACCGGAACAGGCAGCGGGTGACGGGCTGACCGACGCCGAACGCGACTCGCTGCGCGCGGCGGGCGATGACGCCTTGACGCTGGCCGCCGGCGCGATCCCCGATAGTCTCGGTACCTATGTCCTGGTTGAAGCCGACACGGCCGCGACCCCGTTCTTCCTTTACGTCGGTGAGGACCCCGAAGCCGAGTACCGCCAGCGCTACCGCGTCAGCTTCGCCGATGTCGGCGCGACGCAGGGCGACTATGCGGCGCGCCAGGGGACGGCCGGGGAGACCTACTACGCCTATGTCGGCGACGGACGTGGGCGCTACCTGCCGGGTCGTCGCGTGCGCGCTCCGGAGGGGCGCGACTTGATCGCGCTGCGCGCGGCGTGGGGGCGGCGCGATGCCGTGCGGCTGCGGGCGGAGGCGGCGCTTTCCGCCTACGATCGCAACCTGCTCTCGCGTCGCGACGACGGAGACAATGCCGGCGGCGCGCTCGCGGTGGGGGGGGAGTGGGCCGTCGGACGCCTGCTGGGTCAGACGGCGTCGCGCGTGACCCTTGCCGCCTCGGGACGGTCCGTCGGGGAACGCTTCCAGCCGAGTGAACCGCTGGAGGCGCCCTTCAGCTACCGGCGCTGGAACGCCAGCTCCGACACGGTGCTTGACGGCCGCGACGACCGCATCGATGCCCGTCTTGCCGTGCGGCCCGGGGCAGGACTCGAGCTGGCCGGTGGGTGGGAGCGGATCGATGCCGGAGCGCGTTTCGCCGGCACGGCCTGGGAGGCGGAGGCGCGTCGCGGCGGCACGTACTACGGCACCCTGGCCACACGTCGCGTCACGAGTCGCGAACAGGGCCGTGCCGGTGAAGCGCTCTTCGACCGCGTGGCCGTGGGCCGCGGCGGGGGCGTCGCGCTCGAACTGAGCTACGAACGCGAACGCCGCTTGCGCGGCAGCGGCGGAGGACGGGAGGGCACCGCGCACCGCGCCTATGCGCTGCAGGCGCGGGTCGGCTCGCTTGTCCCGGGCCTGACCGTGGGATGGAGTGGGGAGTTGCGCCGCGACCGGCGCTGGGACGACGGCCGGCGCGAGGCGGACGGCGAGCGGCGGCTCTACCAGGTCGATCTCGGCTACAATCGGGGGGGCGCGGCCGGCCAATTGCTCTACAGCCGGCGTGAGCGCCGGCCGGCGGACGGCGGCGCCGTTCAGCGCTCCGATCTCGCCGACTGGTTCTTCTCCTACCGGGGACGGGAAACGGGCGCGAGCGGCGAGTGGCGGGGGCGAGTGACGACGGCCGAGAATCGCCTGCGGCAAGAGCAGCTGCGCTACGTCGGCCCCGAGGAGGGCCACTACGACAGCCTGGGCCACTACGTCGGCGCCGGTGACTACGAGCTCTACTACGAGACGACCGACAGCACGGCACTCGAGACGCGCATCGAGAATCTGGCGCGGTTCGGCTGGCGACCCTTCCGGCACGTGCGCCGGCATTTCCTGCAGGGGCTCGAGACGAATCTCTTCGCCCGCCTCGATCTCGTCTCCGATCGCGCGGCGGCGGATCTGCTGCAGCAGCCCGGCCGGCTCTGGACGGGCGACGCCGATTGGCGTCGCTACGAGCGACAGCTCCGGGCCGACCTCGCCTGGAAGCCGCGTGGCGCGTGGCCGGCTCCGCGCCTGCGGCTCGAACGGCGTCTGCATCGTGATCGCTCGGCGGGCAGCTTCGCCCGGGAGCGACGCGCGCGAGACACGGCGCTCGAGCTGCGCTACGCGCCGGGCGGCGCCTGGCGCGGGCTGGGGGCGGTCAGTCGCGGCACGGAGCGCGAGGGCACCGTACGCGACGGGGCCGAGTCGTTCGACGAGCGGCGCCGAGTGCAAGGCGCGCTGGAAGCGAGCTGGTCGTGGCGCAGCGGTTGGGCGTTGCGGGCCCGGGGCGAGCGCATGCAGGAGACGCTGAGTCCGCAGGAACGGATCCGCCGCCACTGGACGGGGACGCTGGGCTGGACGAGCGCGCCGTGGGAGGGGGCACGCATCGAAGTGACGTACGAGCGGCGCTGGATTGCGGGTGCCGCAGAGGAGCGCGCCGGCCCCTTCCTGTTGACGCGGCCCGGGTGGGAAGTCACGGCCAACGGTACGCTGCGACCGCGCGGCGCCGTGAGCGGGCACCTCTGGATCCGTGTCGGCCGCGAGACGGGCGGGCGCACGGTGATCGACGGACGGATGGAAGTGCGTGCCTATTTCTAGACGGGGAGGTGCAAGCTGGTGAGCGGTCGGCCGCGACACGCGCACCGCGCCAGCGCCTGGGGCGCCGGCGCTCCGTACGCGCAGCTGGCGCGCGGCCGGGGGCTCTTTGCCCTGCTGCTCGTGCCACTGATCGCCACCGCGTTGGCGGCCTGTGCCCCGAACCGCCGCGGCGGGGAACACGTCGCGGCGGCGGCCCGGGTATCCCTCGGGCGCGATTCGCTCGCTGCCGGTTGGCAGCGGAGCCTGGCCGAGTCGGGCCACTTCGCGGCACGCGCCTGCCGTGAGCCGGGGCGCGGATGGCGGATCGAGGAGGGGCGGCGCCATGAGCGGATGGAGGTGCTCTGGACGGGGCCGCGTCTTGCGGTGACGGCGAGTGGGGAGTCGCTCGCCGTGCGCCAGCGCCTCGAACTCCCGGGGGATGCGGTCTGGAGCGACGTGATCGCCGCGGCCGTCGCGGAGCGACTGGCCGCGCTCGAGCGTGCCGGACGCCCGCTGGCGGAGGTCCGCTTCCGGGCATTCGCCGCTGCGCCGCACGACCTCGCGCGGATAACGCTCGAGTGGACGCCGGGGCCCTACGTCTGGGTGACGGACGTCGCCTTCGAAACCGACGGCGTGACGCGCGCGAGCTTCTTGCGACGCCAGATGGCATGGGCGGGGCCGGCGCTCTTCGATCCGCAACGTTGGGAGCGTGCGCGGGCGGCGCTGCTCGCCACGGGTCTCTTCGCCCGCGTCGAGGGACCTGCGTGGGTCCTCGATCCGGCGACGCACAACGTGGCCGAGCGCGACACGGTGCGGGCCGAGGCACATTGGCGACTGGTCGAGCGCAAGGTCAACCGCTTCCAGGGGCTGCTCGGCTACGCCAATCGTGAGGAGGAGGAAGGAGGCGCGGGCGGGCGCTTCAGTGGGTTCATCGACCTCGCCTTGGGCAATCTCTTTGGTACGGGGCGCGCGACGCGCGTCTACTGGGAGGGACTGGCGGAGGATCGCAGTCGCTTCGAGTTCCGCTGGCATGAGCCCTTCCTCTGGCGGCTGCCGCTCGGGGCCGACTTCGCGTTGCAGCACGCGCAGGAGGATACGCTCTACGCTGAAACGAGCTGGGAAGCCGATCTCGTCTGGAAACCGGCGCCCGCGTGGCGGGTGGAGATCGGGTGGGGGCGCAGCCGTCTCGTGTTGGGCGATCAAGAGACGGGCAGCCTCGAGCGCGCCACGACGCGCTTCGCCCTGGCGCGGGCCGCCCCGGCCGCCGCCGCGCTGAATGGCGGTTGGGCGCTCGGGGGGGAGTTCCGCCGCTGGGATGGCGACGGGCCGACACTGCAGCAGGCGACCGTGCGCTGCGGCGAGTGGATTCGCCGCGGGGGATGGATCCTGCACCTCGCTCAGGAAGGGGCGATCGTGGCCGGGCCCGATTCGCTGGCCCGCAGCGATGCGTTGCTCGTGGGCGGCGTGGGCAGCCTGCGCGGCAGCTACGAGGGCGAGTACCGGACCGTACGCTACGCGCTGCAGCGGGTGGAACTGGGCCCGGCGTTCGATGCGCGCGGGGGCCGGCTCTATCTGCTCGCCGACGTCGGCTGGCTCGACCGTTGGCAGCCCGAGGGGCGCGGCTTCTACGGCCGGCGAGGGGATTCGATCTGGCGCTGGGCGATCGGGGGAGGGGTCCAGGTCGCCACGCGGTCCGGCTGGCTGCGGCTCGAGTACGCCGTTCCCGGTGGAGAATCGCTCTGGCGCGGCCGACTCCACTTCGGTGTGACGGGCACGTTCTAGCGGCTGCCGGCGGCACCCGGCGCGGGGGCGCCGGGTGGGTGTGCGGCGCGACCGGTCGGGTCGGTGGTTGTCCCGGGCGCGCTCTGGCGCTAGGCTGCGCCCCGTCGAGTAGGCGGGTTGTGCGTTGCAGGTTGTGGATCGAGGCCGTCCGATCCCCATGTGCAAGCGGTTGCTGGGAAGGCCGTTGCACTAGCGCCAAGCGGCCCGGTGAGAGGGGCCGAGCGGGGGCGCGAGAGCCCGGCGGCGGCGGCAGGCGCTCATTCGTTGTCGCGGGAGTGGTTCAGCCACGAATCCCCTGTCGGCAGAATGAGTTAGGATGAACCGAGAGGACAATTCTGTTCTACAAGCAGAAAGGGAGATGCGCATGCGAGGCAGGCATTGGATCGGACTTGCGGCCCTCGTCGTCGCCCTCGCGGTCGTCGCCGGCTGTGGCGGCGACCGTCAGGCGGAACGTCCCGCGATTGCGCTCGATGGTCGCACGGTTCCGGTCTCGGAACTGATCTTCGAGTACGAGCGGCTCCACGGGGTCGATCAGTGGGCGCTTGCCGACGAGGAGGCGCGGCGCGACTTCGCCGACACCTACGCCAAGAAAGAGCTGATCGTGCGGCACGCGCAGGAGATCTACGGTCCGGAGTTGACCGGTGAAGCGGCGTCCACCTACCAGCGCTGGGTCAACCGCGAGGCGCTCAAGGCCTACCGCGAGAGCCTCCAAGTAGATCCCCAGATCAGCCAGGCGGAGATCGACTCGATCGGCCGCGGGCTGAAGGAGCAGCGCAACGTGACGGACATCCTCTGCCGCTATCAAGAGGATGCCGAGGCGATCTACAACGAGTACCTGGAGACCGGGCGCGACATCATCGCCATTGCGCAAGAGCATCGCGCGCGCAATCCGGAACTGGTCGAGATCAACGAACGCGGCTGGGCGAGCAAGCCGATGCTGCCCGAGGTGATCGGCGATGCGATGTTCAGCCTCGAGGAGGTCGGGGATGTCACACCGCCGTTCGAGACGCGCCGCTTCGGCTGGATGATCCTACGCCTGGAAGGCGCTCGCCCGGTGGATGTCGACTGGGATCCGATCGAGTTGCGCGCCTTCGTGCTCGACATGCGCGCGCGCCACGAACTGGCGCGCCAAGCCGCCGAGCTCGAAGCGCGCTACGACTTCGAGCTCGTGACCGAAAACGTGCCTCCTGTCCAGCGCCGTTTCGGGGCGCGCTTCGACTCGATCAACGCCGCGGACAGCGAAACGATGATGCTCTCCGACAGCGGTTCGGACGGCCAGACCCCTCCGCTGCATCGCTTCAGCGAGGAAGAGCTGGCGCTCCCGCTTGTGCGTTGGTCGGGAGGGGTCTGGACGGTCGAGGATTACGTGCGGTCGTTGGAACTGGCCGACCCCCCCTACTGGCCGACCGCCGGGGGGGAGGAGAAGATCAACAACCAGATCGAGCGCCGGATGCTTAACTGGGCCTGGGTCCGCGAGGCGAAGCGGGCGGGGGTGCTCGAGGATTCCCGCTTCCAGGCGAAGATGCGGCGCGAGAAGGACCGTCAGCTCGTCGACCGCTTCTACGAGGAGTACCTTGAGCGCTATGGCGCCGGCGTAACGGACGAGGATGTGCACGCCTTCTGGGAGGAGCACCGCGACGACTACCGCACGGAGGACCGGGTCGGATACGGATTCATGCGCTTCCCGTCCGATGCGCGCGATCTGGCATTCCGCGCCTTTGACCTCCTGCAGCAGGGGACGACCTGGGAATCGGTCGGAGCGGAGATGCAGCACGTCGACTCGCGGGTGATTTTCGAGCCTTCGCTGCGCCCGACGGCGGGGCCGCCCTATCCGCAGATCACTGAGGTCGCGCTCGCCTACGACGTTCTCCCCGACGGCAGTCCGGCGGTGATCGAACCGGTCGAGATCAACGGGGAGTGGGTCGTGCTGCGAGTCTACTCGCGCATTCACCGCGAGCCGGTCGATTTCGAGATGGCCGATCGCTTCGTGCGCCGGGATCTGCAGCGCCTGGCGATGGAGGACTCGCTCGTGGCGATGCTCGACGAACTAGCTGAGCGCTACGAACTGAAGATTCACTGGAACAACATCCTTTAGCACGCGGCGGGCGCCTCGTTCAGGGGGCGTCGGGCGACTCATCGACGGCGGGCCGGGCGCGCGCGAGCAGCGCGCGCAGGCCCGCTTCGTCGATCACCGGTACTTCGAGCTCTGCCGCGCGCGCGACCTTCGATCCCGGGTTCTCACCGGCGAGCAGGTAGTCGGTCCTGGCGCTGAGCGAATTCGTGACGCGTGCCCCGGCCGCTTTCAGGCGGGCGCGCGCTTCAGCGCGCGTCATCGACGCCAAGGTTCCGGTCAAGACGAAGGTAAGACCCGCCAGCGTCTGGGCCGGCGCCGGCGCCGCCGGTTCGGGGCGCGGGGCGACGCCGGCCTCCGCCAGGCGGTCCAAGAGCCGCTTGCTGGCGGGACGGGCGAAGTACTGCGCCACCGAGGCCGCGATCACGGGACCGATGCCGTCGATCGCGGCCAGGGCTTCGGCGGGCGCCTGGCGCAGACGGTCGAGCTCTCCATAGTGGGCGGCAATCAGCTCGGCGGCGCGCGCGCCGACGTGGCGGATGCCGAGCGCGAAGAGAAAGCGGCTCAGTGATCGGTCGCGCGAGGCGTCGAGTCCGGCAAAGAGGCGAGCGGTGCGGGCGGCACCGAAGCGGCGCGGCGTCGCCACGGCGCCGGCGCCGCGCGGCTGCGCCGCGCCGACGGGCAAGCGCGTGACCCGTTCGCGATCGAGCCGATAGAGGTCGGGCAGATCGCGGACGAGTTGGGCTTCGACGAGGGCGTCGATCAGCGCCGGTCCCAGGGCATCGATGTCCATCGCGCCGCGCGCGGCGTAGTGCTCCAGGCGCCGCTTGAGCTGAGCCGAGCAGTGCTCATCGACGCACCGCAGGGCAACCGCGCCCGGTTCGCGTTCGAGCGCGCCACCGCAGACCGGACAGCGGCGCGGCAGGCGCACCGGGACCTCGGCTCCCGTGCGGGCGCTTGTGGCGACGGCGGTGACCTTGGGAATGATCTCGCCGCCCTTGACGACGGTGACGCGATCGCCGAGGCGCACGTCGAGGCGCTCGATTTCATCCGCGTTGTGCAGCGTCGCGCGGCGCACCGTGGTGCCGAGCAGGGCAACCGGCTCGAAGTGGGCGACGGGCGTGACATTGCCGGTGCGGCCGACATGCCAGGTCACGTCGCGCAGGCGCGTCTCGGCCTCCGCCGTCTCGAACTTGAATGCAAGGCCCCAGCGCGGTGCCTTGCTGGTTGCGCCGAGGCGCTCCTGCAGGGCAAGTTCCTCGACCTTGATTACGGCCCCGTCGGTTTCATAGTCGAGGTGCGCCCGGCGCGCGGCGAGGCGTTCGCAGGCCGCGAGAGCGGCCTCGATGCCGAGCACGACCTCCGTATGTGGCTCGACCGGGAGGCCGAGGGAGCGCATCCGGGCGAGCGAGGTGGAGTGGCGCCGACAGCCAAAGCGCTCGGCGTCGACCAGACGGTAGAGGAAGAGCGCCAGTGGGCGCTCGGCCGCGACGGCCGGATCGAGCAGTTTGAGCGTACCCGCGGCGGCATTGCGCGGATTGGCAAAGGGCGCCGCACCGGCAGCCACGCGCCGCGCGTTGAAGGCGCCGAACGCAGCGCGCGGGAAATAGACTTCGCCGCGCACTTCGAGCTCCCCGGCGGCGCCGTCACCGGTCTCCAGGACCGTCGGCAGGCTGCGGATCGTGCGCAGGTTGGCGGTGATGTCGTCGCCCGCCGCACCGTCGCCGCGCGTGACGCCGCGCATGAAGCGCCCGTCGCGGTAGTGGAGGGCGACGGCGACGCCATCGATCTTGAGCTCCACGGTGTAGGCGAGCGGCTCCTCACGCTCCAGCAGGCGCCGCACGCGCGTGTCAAAGGCACGGACCTCTTGCGGGGAATAGCTGTTGGCGAGGCTCAGCATCGGCGTGCGGTGGGACACCGTGGTGAAACCGGTGAGCGGTTCGCCACCGACGCGCCTCGTCGGGCTGTCGGGGTCATCGAACTCCGGGTGGCGCTGCTCGAGCGTTTCGAGCTCGGCGAGCAGGCGGTCGAACTCGCGGTCACTGATCTCGGGTGCCTGCTCTACGTAGTAGAGACGGTTGTGGCGGCGGATGGCCTGCTGCAGCGCGGCGATCCGCTGCCCGGCCTGCGTACGATCCATGCTCAGCTCCACTCCAGGATCCTCTGCCGCCGCCGGTCCGCTGCCGGCGGCCTCCACGCTGTCGGGCGCGGGGCAGGCGACGGGAGCGGTGGCCGGCGCCGAACGGGGCGCTCCGGGCTCGCTTCGGACGCAACGCTAGGCAGCACGCCGGGCGGATGCAATCGCAAAGCCAGGCGGGAGTCGCAGCTTGAAGGGGAGATTGGCCTCCGGTAGGCTTGAGCGCTTGGATAGGAGGCCCTCAGCGTGGCGGACCAGACACTGATCGTCATTCCGGCGTTCCAGGAGGCCGAACGGCTTGGGGACGTCTTGGCCCAGATCCGCCGGACGGTGCCTGACCTGCCGCTGCTCGTGATCGACGACGGATCGCGCGATGCGACGGCCCACATCGCGCGCGCGGCCGGGGTGGCGGTTGTCTCCCATCCGTTCAATCTCGGCTATGGCGCGGCGATTCAGACCGGCTACCGCTACGCTTTGCGCGGTGGGTATCGCGCCGTGATTCAGATGGACGCCGACGGTCAGCACGATCCCGAATCGCTGGCGCGGATCCGCGCGCGGCTGGCCGAGGGGTATGATCTCGTGCTCGGCAGCCGCTTCCTCGAGGCGGGCAGCTACCGCCCGCCGCTCGCGCGCCGGCTGGGGATGGCGCTCTTCCGCAGCTGCGCGGCGGTCTTCGTCGCGGTCCCGATCAGTGACGTGACGACCGGATACCAGGGGCTTTCGCGCCGGCTGATGGCCAGTTACGACCGCGAGGGCGCCTTCCCCCACGACTATCCCGATGCGAACATGCTCGTGCGCGCCGCGCGCGCCGGCTTCCGCTTGACCGAGGTGGCGGTGCGCATGCGCTCGAACCCGACCGGCGGTTCGCTCCACGTGGGACTCAAGCCGCTGCTTTACGTCTTCAAGATGCTGTTCGCGATCGCCGTCGAGGGCGCCCGTCCGCGGCGCCGGAGGGAACCATGAGCGCCTGGCTCCTGATCGCAACCGGATTCGCCCTGGCGCTGCTCGCCTGCCGCCAGGCGAGTCGCGGCCGTCTCTCGAGCGGGCACGGCGTCGTGTGGTTCGCGGTCGGCGTGCTGCTCTTCTTGGCGGGTGTGTTGCTCGCGAGCGGGCTGCTGGGCGATGGCGACGCCGGCGGCGGAGCGCGCGCAGGGGATCCGGCCGGTCCGGTGCGAGCGCTGATCGGCGTCCTGACGGGCGCCTGTGTCCTGCTCTTCGCGCTCGGCTTCGCGCATGCGGCCGCTCTGGCGCGGATCGATGAGCGCGTCAAGCGCCTCGCGCAGGAGGTGGCGCTGCTCAATGCGGCTCAGGGCGTGCCGCCAGCGATGGCGGCCGACGAAGAGCGGGCGCGCGACGCGCCCGCCGCGGATTGAGTCGATGCGGCGTACGGCACGACTGATGGAGGAGATCCTCGGTCCCGGCGGACTGCTCGCCAAGGTCGTGGCCCACTACGACCCGCGCCCGCAGCAGCTCGAGATGGGGGAGGCCGTTCTGGCGGCGCTCGAGCAGGAGCAGATTCTCCTGGCCGAAGCGCCGACGGGTGTTGGCAAGACGCTCGCCTATCTCGTTCCGGCGGCGCTCTACGCACGCGCGCAGCACGAGCCGGTCGTCGTCAGCTCCTACACGCGCGCGCTGCAGGACCAGATTCTGCAGCAGGAGGCGCCGCGCCTGCGCCGTCTGATTCACCCCGACCTGAACATCGCGGTCCTCAAGGGCCGGCGCAACTACCTCTGCCGGCGACGCTGGAACCTCTTCCTGCAGGAAGAGGGTTCCGGCCCCGACGGGCGGCGCGTCGTCGATCGGCTCGAGTCCTGGGTCTATGGCACGCGTACCGGGGACTTTGCCGAGGCGCCCGATCTGGGGGGGCGTGCGGGTTGGGTGCAGCGGCGGATCGGCGGCGATGCGCGCTTCTGTCGCAGCCGGGCGTGCCGCCCGGAGAGTGGTTGCTTCCACAAGCTCGCCCGGCGCGAGGCGCGCCAAGCGGACTTGATCGTCGTCAACCATGCGCTCCTGATCGCCGACGCGGTCGGCGGGGGGATCCTGCCGGAATACGGCGCGCTCGTACTCGACGAGGCGCACCTCTTCCCGGACGCGGCGCTCGACCAGCTCAGCGTCGCGGTGAGCGAGGTGCGCTTTCTGGAGCGCATCCGGTTGCTCGGCGGCGTCGGGGAGCCGGGGGTCAGCGATCGGCTGCGCCGTGCCGCGCGGTTGCTGCCGAGCAAGGTGGCGGGACAGAACGTGGCGGGCGAGGTGCACCGGCTCGAAGAGCGAGCGGGATCGGCGCACGCCTCGGCGGGCCAGTTTTTCGATGCCCTCGCCCGGCGCTCCGACTACCCGCGCCGGGGAGAGCGCCGGCGTTACGGGGACGGCGAGCCGCTGGACGGCTTTCCCCCGCCCGAGGTGAACGCCCTGCTGGGCGATGTCGGGGCGGCGGCCCGCCACGCGCGTGCGCTGCTCGAGCGGCTGGCCGATGAGCATCCGGACCGCGAGGGCGCGGGCGAGTTCAGCGACCAGCTCGAGTCGGCAGCGGCGCTCGTCGAGGAGATCGAGAGCGAGGTGGCGGCGCTGGAGATGCTGATCGACCCGGATCCGGAGCACTACGTCTACTGCTTCGAGCAGGCCGGGCGCGACGGAACGCGCTTGAGCGCGATGCCGCTCGACACGGGGCCGCCGATTCGCGAGCACGTCTTGGACCGCTGCACGAGTACGGTGATGACCTCCGCCACGCTGGCCGTAGGGGAAGATTTTACCCACTTCGCCGGACTGGTCGGGCTCGAGCCGGGCGAGGCGCAAACGGTGCGTCTGCAGAGCCCCTTCGCCCTGGCCGAGCAGTTGCTGACCCTCGTCCCGCGCTACGCAGCCGATCCGCGTGATGCCGGCTACGACCGCTTCCTCGCCACCGCGCTGGGCGACGTGCTGCCGCTCGTGCCGCACAAGACGCTCGTGCTCTTCACCTCCTACGAGCTGCTCGAGCGCGTCGCGGCGGGACTCGCCCCGCGCCTACCGGACGGGATCGCGCTGTTGGCGCAGAGTCGCAGCGGCACGCGCGCGCAGCTCATCGACCGCTTCCGCCGGGCACCGCGCGCCGCGCTCCTCGGCACGGCGAGCTTCTGGCACGGCGTCGACTTCCCGGGCGAGGAACTCGAATTGCTCGCGCTTACGCGCCTGCCCTTCCCCGTCCCGAGCGATCCGCGTGTGGCCGCAATCGGCGAGCGGCTGGCGGAGCAGGGGCGTTCCGGCTTCGAGGTCTACGCCCTCCCCGAAGCGGTGCTCAAATTCCGCCAGGGGCTGGGACGCTTGATCCGCCGCGGGAGCGACCGCGGCATCTGCGTGGTTTTTGATCCACGGATCTTGCGTGCCCGCTACGGCGTTCGCTTCCAGGCGGCGCTGCCGGCCGAGCCCGAAGCGGTCGGCGACGCGCAAGCTCTCAAGCAACGAATCCAGACATGGTTTGCGGCATCGCAAGCAGGAGGAAGAAGATGAGTCGTTCGACAGCCAACGCCGCCACCGGCTTCGACCGCGGCACACCGCAGCGCGTCACCGCACCGCGCGGCCTCACGTGCAGTTGTCAGGGCTGGGTCCAGGAGGCGGCTTTGCGGATGCTGATGAACAACCTCGACCCGGACGTCGCCGAGCGACCGGACGAGCTGATCGTCTACGGCGGCACGGGGCGCGCCGCGCGCTCCTGGCCCGCCTTCGAGGCGATCTGCGCCAGTCTGCGCAGCCTCAAGGACGATGAGACGCTGCTCGTTCAGAGCGGCAAGCCGGTGGGCATCTTTCGCACGCATGCCTGGGCGCCGCGCGTCCTGATCGCCAATTCCCACCTCGTGCCGGCCTGGGCGACAGCGGAGCACTTCCGCGATCTCGAACGGCGCGGTCTGATCATGTACGGCCAGATGACGGCCGGTAGCTGGATCTACATCGGCACGCAGGGGATCTTGCAGGGCACCTACGAGACGCTGGCCGAGGCGGCGCGGCGTCACTTCAGTGGCGATCTCGCCGGGCGCTGGGTGTTGACCGCTGGCCTGGGTGGGATGGGCGGCGCCCAGCCCTTGGCGGTGACGATGAACGGCGGCGCAGCGCTGGTCGTCGAGGTCGACCGCGAACGGATCGAACGCCGCCTGCGCACGCGTTACCTCGACCGCTGGACCGCCAATCTCGACCAGGCGCTCGGCTGGATCGCGGAGGCGGTCGAGCGGCGCCAGGCGGTTTCGGTCGGGCTGCACGCCAATGCGGCGGACGTCTTGCCCGAGCTGCTGCGGCGCGGCGTGCGGCCGGACCTGGTGACCGACCAGACCTCGGCCCACGATGCGCTCGAGGGGTACGTGCCGGCCGGAATCGACTACGACGAGGCGCTCGCGCTGCGTGAGAGCGATCCGGACGGCTACATCGAGCGCGCGATGGAGTCGATGGCGCGCCACTGCGAGGCGATGGTTGGCTTCCACCGCGCCGGCGTACCGACCTTTGACTACGGCAACAACCTGCGCGGGCAGGCGGAGAAGGCCGGCTTCGCCGATGCCTTTGCCTACGAGGGCTTCGTGCCGCTCTACATCCGGCCGCTCTTCTGCCGGGGCAAGGGCCCGTTCCGTTGGGCGGCGCTGTCGGGCGATCCGGAGGACATCGCGCGCACCGATCGGGCGATCCTCGAGACGTTTCCTGACGACCCGGTGCTCGCACGTTGGATTCCGCTGGCCGCCGAGCGTGTCGCCTTCCAAGGGCTCCCTTCCCGGATTTGCTGGCTGGGCTATGGCGAGCGAGCCAAGTTCGGCGCCGTGATCAACGATCTCGTCAAGCGCGGCGAGCTGCGGGCGCCGATCGTGATCGGCCGCGATCATCTCGATGCCGGGAGTGTCGCCTCGCCCAACCGCGAGACCGAGGCGATGCGCGACGGGACCGATGCGGTCGCCGACTGGCCGCTGCTCAATGCGCTGGTCAACACCTCGAGCGGCGCGAGCTGGATCTCGATCCACCATGGCGGGGGGGTTGGAATCGGCTACTCGATTCACGCCGGCATGGTCGTCGTTGCCGACGGCACCGAGTTGAGCGCGCAGAAACTGCAGCGTGTGCTGACGAGCGATCCCGGCACGGGCGTCATGCGCCACGCCGATGCCGGCTACCCGGAGGCGATCGCCTGTGCCCGCGAGCAGGGCGTTCGCATTCCCTTGCTGGGCGAGTGAGGCGGGGCGGCATGCAGACTGCGGACCTGATCCTGACCGGCGCGCGCCAGCTCGTGACCGTGCCGCCCGCCCCCGGGGGGGGGCTGAAGCGCGGCGCCGAGCTGACGCACTTGGGCTTGATCGAGGACGGCGCGCTCGCCGCCCTCGGCGGGCGCATCCTGGCCACCGGCACGACGCCGGAGATCACGGCGGCCTTCGAGCTCGCTCCCGAGGGCGTGGCGCTCGATGCGCGCGAGTGCGTCGTCTTGCCCGCCTTCATCGATCCGCACACGCACGTGCTCTTTCGCGGGACGCGCGAGTGGGAGTTCGAGAAGCGCTTGCAGGGCGAGACCTACATGCAGATTGCCGCCGCGGGCGGCGGCATCCGTTCGAGCGTGCGCATGTTCCGCCAGGCGACCGAAGAGGAGATCCTCGCTGAGTCGCTTGTCAGGCTCGATCAGATGGCGGCCTATGGGACGGGCACGGTCGAGGTCAAGACCGGCTATGCGCTGGATCCCGAGCAGGAACTGCGCGCGCTGCGACTCATCGCCGAGCTGCAGCGCCGCCATCCGCTCGAGATCGTCGCGACCTATCTGGGTGCGCACGAGGTTCCCGACGAGTATCGCGACCGTCGTGCGCAGTATGTCGACCTGCTCGTGGAAGAGATGATTCCGGCCGCCGGGCGACTCGGGATTGCGCGGTTCTGCGATGTCTTCTGCGAGGCGGGCGTCTTCTCGATCGCCGAATCGCGACGCATCCTCGCCGCGGGCGCGGCGGCGGGACTGCGTCCGAAGCTGCATGCGGATGAGATCGAGCCGATGGGGGGCGCGGAGCTGGCGGTCGCCGTCGATGCCGTTTCCGCCGATCACCTCGGGCGCGTCTCCTCCGCCGGGATCGCCGCTCTGGCCGCGAGCGACGTCGCCGCGGTGCTCTTGCCAGGCACGCTCTTCTCGCTGCGCGCCGGCTACTACGCGCCGGCGCGCGAGATGATCGCCGCCGGCGTCGGCATCGCCCTCGCCACCGACTGCAATCCGGGCAGCTCGATGACGGTTTCGATGCCCTGGATCATCGCGCTCGCCTGTCTCGAGATGGGTCTGCAGCCGGCCGAGGCACTGGTGGCGGCGACCTACAACGCCGCCGCGGCGGTCGGCCAAGCGCGGGAGCGCGGCAGCCTGACACCCGGGTACCGCGCCGACCTGCAGGTTCTCGGCGCGCCCTCCTATGCCCGCCTGCCCTATCACGTGGGCGCCAGCGATCTACGCCACCTCGTGCTCGGTGGTCGCTGCTGGATCCGCGACGCCCGGCCCCAGCCGCTGCGCACGGGCGACGCGACGGTCTGAGGGCTGGATTCGACGCCGCAGGCAAAGCTGTCCGCGAGTTGAGTTCCGCCGGTCAGACGCCGATATCGGGATTGACGTCAATGGTTGACGCAAGGCCCGATCGGGCGGGGAGGCCACGTGGATCGCAACGTCGCCAGTCGCAGCCGCGCGCGGCAATTGCTCAAGGATGGACAGCTCGAGAAGGCGATCAACGCCTTCGAGGAGTTCCTCACCGAAGGGGATGCGGGACCCTACGACTACGTCTACATGGGGGACCTGCTCGTCAAGGCCGGCCGCCCGGGCGTGGCGATCCGTCGCTACGAAGAGGCGATTGCAGCCTACAGCCAGCTCGGCTTCTACCGCAATGCGGTCGCCCTGGCGCGCAAGATTCTGCGCCTCGATCCGGAGCGTCTGAGCGCCTATCGTCGCATGGGTGACCTCTATGCCTCCGAAGAGCTGGTCGGGGACGCGCTGCACGCCTACTTCACCTACCTCGATCGCGCCGCGGACGAAGAGCGCGCGACCGACGGCTTTCGCGAGGCGGTGCAATGCGTCAGTGAGCTTGCGCCGCGCCGCGCCGAATTTGCGATTCGCCACAGCGAGTATCTGAGGCGGCTGGAGCGCCCGGAGGCGGCGGCGCAGGTATTGGAAGAAGCGTTGCAGATCGCGCAGCAGAGCGGGGCGGTCGACGTTGTCCCCGACCTGCGTGACCGCCTGGCAGAGATCGATCCACAGCGCTCGCCGCAGGCGGCGGTGAGCGCTGCGGAGGCCGAACGGAGCGCGCCCGACGCGGAGAGGGAGTATGAAATCCCGTCGTCGGACGCGGCGCTGGAGACAGGGAGCGAGGCGGTGCGGGAAGAGGAGCGCGCGTCGCCGGCCGAGCCGCCGGAGATCGGCAGCGCGCCCGACCCGATCCACTATGGCGAGATCGACCTCTCCGACGCGGCCGCAGCCGAGCCGCACGAAGCGGGGGACGCGGGGGAGGCCCGGGATGAAGAGGCGAAAGCGCCGGTTGCAGCCGAGGGCTTTGAATCGCAGTATAGCCGCAGCGTGGAGGTGATGGAGGCGGGCGATCCCGAAGGGGCGCTCGCCCTGCTGCAGATTGCGGTCGAGATGGCGGAGGACGAAGAGCAGCGTACCCGCGTCGGGGTCGCCCGCGGGCGCTGCTTGACGGCGGTCGACCGCCACGCCGAAGCGGTGGATGCGCTCGAAGGCGTTCTGAAGAGCTCGGTGCTCAAGGATGAACGGGCGGCCGAGGCGCTCTGGCTCCTGGCGGCGTCGCACGAGGCATGCGGTGAGATCGATGAAGCCCAGCGCCGGCTCCACGACCTGTTGGCGCTCCAGCCCGACCATTCAGCGGCACGCGCCTTGCGCGACCGACTCGAGGAAGAGGCCGCCTAGGCGGTTTCACGTTTGGCTCGCCGCCGGCGTAGCGTTCTGCTGCGCCGGCGTTCTTGTGGCCGCGTCGGGCCAGGCTCCGAAGGTCCCGCCATCCCGGACGCGGTCGGCGAGTGAGGCCGATAGCGTGTGGGCGGCGGCCGACAGCAGCGGGCGGGCGCCGGGTGACAGCCTGCGGACGATGCCGGCCGATAGCCTCGCCGACGCGGCACACCGCTTCTGGATTTCCGATTGGGCACCCCGGCAGACGGCGCTCGAGCGGCCCGACACGCTGGCGACGCGTCTTGAGCTCGCACGCGCCAGCGCGCTGTTTCTCGCCGATGCCGTCGAGCGTGAGACACCCTTGGCCGTCTTGCGCGCCGGGGGCGACGGTGCCTGGGACGAGCCGTACTGGCTCGGCGCCGGGACCGAGCGGCTGCGGCTCTGGGCGCAGGGAGCGCCGGCGGGCGGCCCCGGGTTCCCGGGCGCCGCGCTCGTCACCCAGTCGGTCCTGGCGACCGGCACGCTGCTGCACCTGGCACCGAGCCCGTTTCTCGATCCCCTGGCCGAAGCGGCCGACGGCTGGCTCTGGGCCGCCGCCGGGGAGCGCGCCTGGGAGGCGACGCCGAGCGCGGTGCGCCTGACCGAGGGGCCCGGGGGATCGGCGACGGAAGACTTCCAACTCGCGCGTCAGGCTGGTGCCTGGCGCCTTCTCGGCAGCTATGCCGATTCCCGCTCGGAGGGCCGGCCGAGCTGGATCACGCCGCGCTACACCGGCAGTCGCCGCCAGAACCTGCACCTTGCCCTCGAACGGGCGGCCACATTCGGCTCCCTACGCCTGGCCGGGTACGACCGCTACGGCCGGGCGGTGATTGAGTCGAACCGCAAGCTGACCTGGGAGGGGCAACATCTGACGGGAGGGTGGCAGTGGCCGGCGGGCGATCTGGCCGGCCAGCTGCTCGTAACCCGGCGCAACGAGCTGCTGCGCTGGTGGGGCGATCTTGGGGCCGACCGGCGCCGCTCGACATCGACGGACGCTCGCCTGCAGGCGGCTTGGCGGCGCGGTGGGGCGACGTGGCTCGGCGCGTTCGCGGTGCAGCGCGTCGCCTCCGACCTGAGTCTCGGTGGGCAGCGGGTACGCGACGACGCCCGGTGGGGCTATGGCCTTGGCGGGGGACTGCGCCTCGGGGGGGACGTCTGGGAAGCGACCGGCCAGGCGGGCTACAGCGATCCCTGGTGGGGCGAGGGTGGCGTGCGCTTCTCCGGGACCTTCGCCTGGCGACCGCGTCGCGCCTTCCGCGTGTGCGGGGCCGCCTGGCGACAGATCGCCGTGGCGCTGACGCCCCGGGTCGACGGCGACGGTCGGGCGCTCCTGGCGGAAGGCCTCTGGCTGCCGGGCGGGCGGTCGGCGGCCGACGAGGAGGCGCGTGGAATCCAACACCTCGAGGTGAGCGCGCTGGCGTTGCACGGAGCGAGCACGGTGCGGGTCTTTGGCTTCCAGCGCGAAGTGACCGGGGTGTTGGGCGCCCGGCCGGAGCTGGCCGAGTTCCTTGCGCCCGAGCGCTGGCCGGAGGCGGATCTGGCGGCCTTGCGCAAGACGGTCCGCTACCGCGGGTGGGGTGGGGCGTTGCACCTCGCGCTGCCGCTTGGCGCAGCGCTCGAAGCCGACGGCCGCCTGCTGTCCGCGCCCGCGCGCGATGCCCTACCCCTGCTCGTGCCGCGTTACCAGGCGCGTGCCGTCGCGCTGGTGCGCCGGCGGCTGTTCCAGGGCGACCTCGTCCTGGAGGGCCGGCTGACCGGTACCTTCCGTGACGGCTGGGCGACGCCCTACGGCACGCAGCCGGCGCTTGCGCGCTATGACGCAGAGCTGCGCGGCCGCGTGATGCGCCGCGCCGATCTCTTTTTCGCCACCCGGCATCTCGAAAACGGTCCCCAGCCCTCGGGAACCTACGCCGACGGCGAGTTTGCCCCGCTGCCTTACCGCAGCTCGCAAGTCGGCGTCGAGTGGCACTTCTTCCGCTAGGTCCGCGCCAGTGGGGGCCGGCCGTGCCTGCGACGACGCCCCCGATCGCCCTCTGGCGAGGCACCGCCGGTCCAGCGCCTTCGAGACCGATCGAGACGCGTCCCCCCCGCAGCGCGAGGCCCTTCGCACGGCAACGGCATCCGCGCCACGGATGAGCAGACCCATGCTGATGACCGCCCAGGAACGCCGCCTCTTGGCGCTGCTGCTGCTCTTTCTTGGAGCCGGGCATGCGATCGCCGCCTTGCGCGCGTGCGGCGTTCTCCCCGCCGCAGGAGGCGGCAATCCCGCGCCGATCGTCTCCTCGCCGCCCGCGCCTGCGCACCGCACCGGGGAGGCGTGGCCCGAGGGGGCGCCCAAGGACGGGGCAGACGAGAGTCGGGATCGGCTGAGCACGCTGTCGGCCGAGGAGCTATTCCATGCGGGACGCCTCAACTTGAATCGGGCCGATAGCAGCGCCCTGACCGCATTGCCAGGCATCGGGCCCGCGCTGGCGCATCGCATCCTTGTCTATCGCCGGCACCACGGCGGTTTCGTGCGGATCGCGGAGCTGACCGCCGTCAAGGGCATCGGTCCGCACCGCCTGGCTCAGCTGGAGCCCTACCTGACGTTGCCCCCGTCACCGGTGCGCGACGGGCCCACACGGGGTGATTGAGCCCCGCTCAGACCGGTCGCGCGATCGTGCAATCTGCATCGCCCTTGCCGCAGGACACCGCTTCTGCAACGCGCGAAGCCGGCCCCGGCGTCCGCAGGAGATGCCGGCGCCAGGGCCATCCCGCTACCGGGCAAAGCGTTGTCGCCCGAAATCTAAGTGGGTCCCAGCCGCGGTGCCTGGCACGTCTCCTGCGTGGAGCCTGGCGGAGAACCGGGCGATCCCGATCGGCCGCGCCGCTTGGCGAGCGCGTGGCCGGCATCGCGCGCCCGGATGCGGCAGCGCCGATCCCGTACCGGGAGGCAGAGTGAACGCCGAGCTCGGGCCAAAGCTGCTCGAAGTGGGTCTGATCCAGGATCTGGATCTCAAGAAGGCCCGCGAGCTCGAGAGCGCCCAGGGGGGTGACCTCCTGGGGCATCTCGTCAAGCTCGGTGCGCTCAGCGAAGAAGATCTGCTCCGCTTCCTGAGCGATCACTACGGGGCGCCGAGCGTCAATCTCGATCGGCTCGATATCGACCCCGACGTCGTGCGCCTGATTCCCGCCGATGTCGCGACCAAGTACAGCGTCATTCCTATCAGCCGCATCGGCAAGCAGCTGATGGTCGCGATCGTCAATCCGGGCAACTTCTTCGCGCTCGACGACATCAAGTTCATCACCGGACTCGAGGTCGAACCGTTCGTCACGACCGATGATCAGATCCGGCGCGCGATCGACAAGTACTACGACTCGGTGCTGTCGATGGCCGACGTGATGCGTTCGATGGAAGAGGATGTCGATGTCGTCGAGTCGCAAGAGGATGAGACCGAGGTTGCCGACTTCGAGTCGGGAGACCAACCGCCGGTCGTCAAGTTCGTCAACTCGATGATCGGCCAGGCCGTCAAGG
>Ga0180436_10001490_pt1 | contig 22872 bp, 12 predicted proteins | sample SS_ome_2_FD_132434 | JGI IMG/M metagenome (GOLD analysis project Ga0180436, IMG submission 132434) | Hypersaline lake sediment archaeal communities from the Salton Sea, California, USA - SS_3_S_2 metaG | ecosystem: Environmental > Aquatic > Non-marine Saline and Alkaline > Hypersaline >... | reverse complement strand
CGCTGCTCGTGTTGCGGCAAACCCGGGCGGGTCCACGACACGTTGCGCGAGCGCCGCTGGGAATTCGTTCCACTGTGGGGGATCCCGGTGACGCTGTATTACGCCGCACGGAGGGTGGTCTGCCCGGAGAGGGGCGGCCCCACGGTGGAACTCATGCCTTGGAGCAAGGGCAAGAGTCCTTATGCCACGGCCTACATGCTCTTTCTGGCCCGCTGGGCCCGGCGGCTCTCCTGGAAGGAGACCGCGACGATCTTCGGGGCCAGCTGGGATGCCGTGCGCCGCTCGGTCCAGTGGGTGGTCCAATGGGGCCTCGAACACCGCGATCTGGAGGGGATCAGCGCCCTGGGCATCGACGAACTGCACTGGGGACGCGGCAAGAAGAGCGCCAACTTCGTGACCCTCATTTACCAGATCGACGCCGGGATGCGACGGCTGCTGTGGATCGGCCATCGACGCCGCGAAGCCACTCTCAGGGCGGGCTTCGCCGAACTCGAGGAACGGCGGCCCGGCTTCCTGAGCGGACTGCGGGTGATCTGCTCGGACATGTGGAAGCCTTACCTCAAGGTCATCGCCGAAATGGCCGGCAGCGCTCTCAACGTGCTCGATCCCTTCCATGTCGCGCAGCATCTCAACACCGCCGTGGATACCGTGCGACGCGGCGAGCAATCCCGCCTCAAGGGCAAGCAAGCCAGGACCAGGGTCAAGGGCAGCCGATTTCTCCTGTTGAAACGTGGAACCCGCGTCCGAGGGAAGGCCCGCGAGAAACTCCACAATGTCCTCGCTGCTCTCAAGGCCACCTCCCGGGCCTCGGAACTCGAGGAAAGCTTCCGGAACCCCCTTCACAACACAAATTCTGCTGACGAGGCCAGATCTCAATTCACGCGTAAAAGCATAGCGGCTCTCGAAGGTGCGCGCCCATAGGCAAAACTACCTATGAGCCCCACATTCCGAGCCCGCAGATGCCAGGGCAGAGTGGCCTCCAACGCCGCGCTCTCCAGTTTCCAGGGCAGAAGGGAAACCGGCCCCTTGCCGGGCTCACCGCCGGGCCAGCGAGACACGTAATAAGGATTGCTGTCCATGCCGTGCGCATTCCGGCCTTCTTTTCGTGCTTCATCTGATTCCGTCTCCCTTCAGTGTATCCCTCGCTGTCTCTTGTGTCAGGTGTCGAGGTCATGTTCTGTTCATGGCAGGGCGGTCTGTCACCGCGCAAGAGCCCGCTTCGGGAGCAGGGCTGGAAATTGGAAATAGAACACTTGCTGGATGCCGCCCTTGGTCGCCTTGAACGATCCGATCACCTTTCCATCCGGTGTCAGTCGAACAGAACAACCGACTCTGCTCACGGTCCCACGATCCCACAATTCGACCGTGGCCCGGGCATAGTCCTGCCACGTCGACCCGCTGTCAAAGCTGACGAGCGCCGCCAGATTGCGGCTGTTCTTGTCCAGGCTCACGAAGTAGAGCGGGCCCGCCGGGTCCTCCGGATCGGACGCAAACGCCCCGAAGAGCGAAGCGAAGGAGATCGTCTCGCCCTTGAACTCGTTGTTGCGATCCGTCCAACTGTCGATCTCCCGTTTGCCGGTCCGGGCATCGAATCGCATGTAGTGAATGCGGTCGGCGCCGGGAACCTCGGCCCGATAGTAAAAGTGGACTTTTCCGGCCTTGGGATGCATGTTGCACAGCCAGGTGTTGTACAAGGTGCTCTCGCCGCCGTCCGGCAGGGTGATGAGGGTGGAAGGGCCCTTCACCCCGCAGGATGTCGGGATGCTCAGCGCCGACCCGTTCATCGCCTGCCAGTTTGCCGCGCCGTCGGTCGACTTGACGTAGCGGATCAGGTCGTACCAGGGCTTGTTGTCGGAAGGCGTCATCGTCATCGCATGGTGCAGGGTGCCGTCGGCGTCGACGAACAGGTGGGGATACTGGGGCCCCGTATCTTTCGGGTCGCGCTGCCACACCCGTTGCGTTCGGAGAAGATGGCCCGCCTTGTCGATCGTCAGGACATATCCGCCCCGGGAGGCGTAATAGAATTGTCCGCGGCCCGGATCGTACGCCATCGCAAATTTCCCCCCGCCAAAGCTTCCTTGATAGACCTTTGTCATGTCCGGCGAGGTATAGCCGTTGGCCGGCGAAAAGCGGAGAAACTTCACTCCCTCCGCAACACCATACGCCAGGTACACGCGGTCTTCCGAATCCGTCTCGATCGGTGGCGGAGCGGTCCGCTCGGCGCTCCGGTATACGGTTTCGAACGTCCGGCCGCCGTCGGCGCTCCGCAGCAGATACCAGTGGCCCTTTTCGTTATAAGTCAGGAAGGTTCCACCGCCGTTCCGGAGGACCTTCTGATTATGACTGTGAAAGGTCCCGCCGACTGCCGCGGGGTCGACGATTTCGATTTTCACCGGTGTTTCTTCGCCTGCAATGTTCTTCGGCGGGTGTTGTCCCGGCGCGGCCGCGGCACCGCAGAGCGCCGCCATAGCGACCAACAACACAAACCGTACTCCGACCATGGATCGTTTCATCGTTTCACCGCTCTGGCCGCAATGCAGCATCCAGCTTCCGGCCGAGCTCGCCGATGACCCCGGCATACTGCTCGTCGCCGGCCAGGTTCTTCCACTCCCAGGGATCGTTCTCGTGATCGTACAGCTCCTCGCTGCCGTCGCGGTAGCGGATGTACCGCCAGCGATCGGTCCGCAGGGCATGGTTGCCTTTTCCCTGGGTCATGATGGCCGGATGCGGCCACTCGGCATCGGGATTCTCGAGCAGCGGCACCAGGCTGTGGCCGTCGTTGCCGGCCTTCGGAGGCAGGCCGCAGAGTTCGAGCAGCGTCGGGTAGATGTCCAGGAGCGTCACCGGCTCGTCGCACACCGACCCCGGTTTCGTCACGCCGGGCGCGACGATGATGAACGGCACGTGGTTGGCCTTCTCCCAGAGGGTGAACTTCACGCAGCTCTCCTTGTCGCCCAGGTGGTAGCCGTGATCGGCCCACAGGACGATGATCGTGTTGTCGGCCCGGCCGGACTTGTCCAAGGCGTCGAGCAGGCGGCCCACCATCGAATCCGCGAAGTCGGCCGAAGCCTGGTAGCACTGCACCATGCGCTTGATGCTGCGCGGATCGGGCGCCTCGTGCTTGGTGACGTTGCTGTAAATGAAGAACTCGGTGTGAGCCATGCGCTTTCCGATCGGCGGCACGTCGTCGAGGTCGTTCTCGGGCATGGCGGGCAGCTTTGTCTCGTCGATCGGATAACGCTCGAACACCTCGGGCGGGGCATAGAACGGCAGGTGCGGCTTGAAAATCCCGGCCGCCAGGAACATCGGCTTGTCCCACTTCCCGGCCATGACCTCTTCGGCGTATTCGACCGTGTCGTAGTCGACCATCTTCTCCCGTTGTTCGCCCCAGTCGAACCAGACGTTCGCGAGCGGGCCGCCACGATAGCCGTTGTAATTGGGGCCTTTCCTTCGCGGGGGGAAAAGCTTCTGGAAATCGTCCCAGCTATGCTGCACGCCGCGCGGATCGCCCCCCCGGCCCGCTCCGCCGTGATGAAAAATCTTGCCCGCCCCCCGGGCCGCGTAGCCTTGGTCGCGGAAGTACCGCGGCAAAGTCACCACGTCACCGCTTCGCTGCCAGAAGCCCCCATCACGGTTGGTATAACAGCGCGTCGTGTCCGGGCCGAAGCCGGTCAGAATGGCCGTCCGCGAGGGCAGGCAAGCCGGCACGGAGCAATAGGCCCGGCTGAAGAACATCCCCCGCGCGGCCAGCCGCTCGAGATTCGGCGTCTTGATCGGGTTGGCTTTGTCGAACAGCGTCGTCCAGTCGTTCATGTCGTCGATGGCGATGAACAGGACATCGGGCCGGGCCTCCGCGGGCTCAACACAAATTGCGCTCAGCACAACTGCAGCGCACACCGCTTCCATTGCGTTCTTCAGTCTACTCTTCTGCATGGTCAAGGACTCCTCTCTCACGTTTCCTGTTACTTCTGTTCTTCGCGCAGCTTGTCCCAACCCTTGAGGTAATTCCCTTGGAAATGGGCGATGTTTCCCTCAGGCGCTTCCAGCGGCCAGTGCGGCGCATTGTACGCCACGTACAGTAAGAACGGCCTGGCCTCAGCGACCGCTTCGTCCATGAACTTCAGGGCCCAGTCGGTATACACGTCGGTGCTGTACCATTCCCTATCGGGGTGCAGGGTATTGGGCGGGTCGGCGGTCGCCGGGATGACCAGTTCGTCGTTGTGATACAACTCCTGCGTTGGCAGCACCTTGAAATAGCTGTCCACGGCCCCGTGGGTGCCGTAGAACCGCTCGAAGCCGCGGTCGGTGGGCCAACCGCCCTTGTTCCAGCCGATGTGCCACTTGCCCGTCATGATGGTGCGGTAGCCGGCCGTCTTCAGGACCTGGGCAATGGTCACGCACTCGTCGTTCAGGCGTCCAAGGTATCCGGGCCCGCGATCGGCCCCCGCCATCCAACCCATGCCGGCCTCGTGCGGGTAGAGACCGGTGAGCAGGCTTGCCCGCGTGGGGCAGCAACGCGCCGTGTTGTAGAACTGCGTGAATCGCAGCCCCCCGCCCGCCAGGCGGTCGAGGTTCGGGGTGGGAATTTCACCCCCATAGCAGCCGATGTCCGAAAACCCCATGTCGTCGGCCATGATCAGGACGATATTGGGCTTGTTCCGGCTCGTGTCGACGGCTTCCGCACCTGTCGCGGAGACAGCCGAAAGACCGGTCTCCAGTCCGAGAAGACCCGCCGACAACCCCGCAATAACTCCACTCTTACATCCATTTCCTCTCATCTCAGCGCCTCGTGGTGTATCCTGCGTTGAATCACTCCTTGCGAAATCCGGCGTCCACCCAGTCGGCGTGGTCGTCGTTCGCCCCGTCGCCGGCGTCGTCCACCACGAGGAGCAGCGTCGCGCAATCCGACGGCAGATTGACGTCGAAGCGGTGCGCCGGTTCCGCGCCGGAATTCAGGACGGGGCTCTCGGCCAGGGTCTTCCTCTCCCCGGCGGAATTCTCGGCAATGACGCTGCACTTGATGCCGGCCCGCGGGTCGGACCGCGCCGCATCGTTGATGCCCGCGACGGCGACGAATTTTTTCCACTCCGGCTTGCGGGCAAAAGCAAGCTCGCCGCCGGCCCGCATGCCAATGCCGTCGTAGTACCGCTTGCCTGCCACGCTCAGCGGCCCGCCGCCGGCCGACCTGCCGATCGCCGGCGCGTCCAGCCCCGCGGCCGCCTCCAACGGTTCCAGCGCGCTGAGCCGCACGTGCGGCTGCGTCTTCCGCCACTCGTCGAGCGTCCAGAACAGGTTCGGGGGCCAGGAGTCCTTGTATTTCTGGGTCATCTGATTCCAGACCCAGGTGTACTTCGGCATCTCCTTGCGCCGCTCGGCGTGCTGTTCGCGGTCGAACAGGGCGGTCTTCGTGCGGCCGAACAGTTCGAAGTCGGCACCGAGCCGCCGGGCGGAGCGGATCTTCAACGACGTCGAGTCGCGGCGCTCGATATAGAACGACTGCCGGACGGTTTGCCGCGCGATCGCGACCTGTGTGGTGGATCCGTCGGCGAACTCGAGCGTAGCGGCGACCGGGAACTCGCCCTCGAGCGACTTCGCGTCCAGCATCACGTCCAGCCGGTCGAACGACATCTCCGCCGGGAACTCCGCCGTCCAGGCGTAGTGCGGCCGGTTTGTCGCGGCCTCCGGCGCCACCGCCCCCTGCCCGCGCCTCACGCCGCCGTCCGCCAGGATGTCGCGGTAAATCTCTTCCGGCGCCGGAGGGTCGTCAAAGGGGATCGGGCGAGGCATGCGGAAGCCCGCCACCCCCTGCCTCTCGCGGACGAATTCCTCAATCCCGCGGCGCTCCATCAGCTCGCAGTACCTCCGCTTGTTGAAGAACTGCTCGAACTGCCCCATCTGCTCCGCGTCGTACGCGTTCTGGTCGGTGTAACCCTGGGAGAATGGCACGGCCAGGTCGATCCACGCCGCCAGCTTCTCCAGTTCCTCCCGCGAGAGGCGCACCTTGTGGTGATCCATCAGCAGCGCGAAGATCGGGCTCGCAGCCGAGCCCACATGGTGCGGCGGGATCATGGGCGCCAGCGACTGCGCGTGGACCCAGGTGATGTGCTGGTTCGGGTGCCCGTGATTGGTCAGCGTCACGTAGGACCGGGTCCAGAAGCGGCCAGCGCGCGGGTCGTCGAGGCGCGCGTCGGTCAGGTCGTATTCGGCGCCCCTTCCGCCCGGGCGATGGCACTCGACGCAGTGCTTGTCCAGGATCGGCTGGATGTCTTTCACGAAGCTGAACCCGCGCCGGATGCCGTAAAACGGATCCAGGTCCGCGGCGCCGCTCCGGAATGCCTCGGCATTGCGCATATCTGCGGCCGGCGCCTCGTTCTTGTTCTCGTGGCAGCCGATGCAACCCATCACTTCGCCTGGCTGCAGCGTCGACCAACTCCGCATCGTCTGCACCGCCCGCCCGTCCTCGTCGATGCACTGGAAGTAGACCGGGGTCCGCGCCGGCGCCTTGAAATACGCCGAGCCGTCCGCGTGCACCGGGGCCTCGCCGAGAATGTATTTCGGTTCCCACGAGCCGTTCTGGATCGAGACCGGGTTTGAGACGCGCGAGACGCTGGTGGGGCCGTGATTGTAGTTGTCGCCGACGTTCGCCACGCGCCAGTCCAGGGCGATCACGCGGAGCTTTTTGATCGTGCCGCGCGGCACCCCCTCCAAGCCCGGACCGACGTAGACGTCCTGCATATAATACGCGCCTTCCGTGCGCGTGTAATCCACCATGCTCGGGCGGCGGTGCGGCACGGGCCGCGGCTGAAGCGGAATCGGCTGGCTCGACGACAGCTCCGGGTCGCGATACAGCAGTTCCCGCGCATCGGTCTCGGCATCGATGAAATAGATGTCGTACGACTGCTTGCCGGCAGGAGCGTGGAGCGCGTTTCTGTTGACACCGTAAACCCAGCGGAGGACCGTGGTGGATATGGTCGCCAGGGCGTCCCGCTCGCTGAATGGGTATGGGTACTGGTACTGCGTGCCGTGTTGGTCGCAGTTGTCGACGCGCACGGCGCGCGAGGGCCGGCGCGGGTTGAGGTACTCAACGCCCGTGTTCTCCTGGCGTCCCTTCGCGTTGTCGACTTCGATCAGCTTGCCCGCCTGAATCGTGTGATGCCCTGAGGATACCGCCATGACCTTGTGCGAGCCGGGGATGCCACGGGCATGCAGAATCGACGTCGGGAACCAGCTGCTGTTGCCGTAGAACTCGGTCTGGCCCGTCCCGTCGGAGTTCATCTGGAAAAGCGGCTGGGGAAAGATCTGGCCGCGGTCCATGTACTCCCAGCGGGTATAGGTCACGCGGCCGTCAGACATGAGCTTCGGGTAAACCGTCGCAACCTGATCGAAACCCAGGCGCCGCAGATGCTTTCCGTCCTTGTCGCAGCGGTAGAGGTTGCTCACTTCCGTGGTCCAGCAGTCGGTGGTCTGAATGCAGCGCGTCGAGCTGAAGATAATGTCTCCGCCGGGCAGGTAGATGCCCTCGTAGTCGGCAAACCCCAACCCGTGCGTGAGCTGGCGCACTTCCCGGGTCGCGTAGTCCATCTCGTAGAGGTGGTAATCGTCCCCGCGGTCGCTCTTCTTCCAGGCAAAGAGGATCCTCCTGCCGTCGAACGAAACGTCGGGGTCGCGGATCACGCCGTCCTCGTCGGCAAGCAGCGTCTCGACCTGGCCGGTCCCGACGTCGTAAACGCACAGCGCTCCGCCGGGCAGAAAAAACCGCTGGCCTTGTCCGTCGGAGAGCGCCTCTGTGTACGCATAGTGGCTGCCGCCGAGAATGAAGTGCTTGACGAAGACGAACTTGCCGCAGAGGCCCTTCAGCCGCGCCAGGCGGTGCTCACGCCGCTCGGCCGCCGCCTTCCGGTAGGTCGCGAGGAAGTCGCCCCGGGAGATTTCCGGGCAGTCTCGACCGAGGTCACCGAACACCTTCTCGATCATCTTCCGCTCGATCTCCGGGGTGCGGCGGAAATGGAATTCCCGGACGGCATCGAGGTTGTCCCCCAGATCCTGGATGACCCAGTCGAACTCGAGCGGATGGTGGCGGGAAATCGCATCAAGCAATGCGCGCTGCAGACTCTGCTCTTCCTGCGTGGGTCGCTGACCAGGCGCCAGTTGCAGGAACTTCCTGATTTCCTCGACCGTCGCCGGCCAGTTGCCCCGGTCCTTGAGATCGACGTCCGGCGCGGCGGGCGCCGTGGCGGCAATCAGCAGCATTAAACACATAGACATATTCCCGACATGGTTCATTGCAACGGCCCCTCCTTATCCGCCCTACCGTCCGATATTCTCCTGCGGCCCGGCGTATTGCGCGAGAATCGCCGGAACATCCTCAGCCTTGTCGAGCGTGTATTCGTAGAAGTCGGCCGGATCGAAGTTGACCTCACCACCCGAATCCCGCCGTCCCCGCGCATTGCGGTAACCGTTGCCGCGCGCGACGATCGCGCCGGGCGAGCTGGTGGGCCCGCCGTCTGACCGGGCGTCGTGCGGAATGTTCACGTTCTCGAAGAAACTGTTCTCGATCACCATCTGCGTGCCGTCGGAGGCCCAGTTCCCCCGCACGCTGATATTCCGGAGGTAATTGTTGTACAGGTGCGCGCGGTGCACCTGGCCGACACGCGGGTTCCGGTATTGGCAGTCGCGGAACCGGTTGTGGTGGATCGTCATCTGGGTTTTGAACCTCCCGTCACCGCCGGGCGTGAAATTCTTATCCCACCCGACACCGATGGTTTTGCCGCCGTGGCGGAAACTGCACCATGAGATGGTAACACAGGTGGTGCCCTTGCGGCTGTCAATGCAGCCGTCGGCGTGGCTGGCAAAGTGGCAGTGGTCGATCCACACGTGGTGGGCGTTATCCATGGTCACGCCATCGTTGCGGCTGTGGTGTATGGAGAGATTGCGGATGATGACGTTGTGAGCCCTGGGATAGTGGATCCCTCTGGCCCCGCGCCCCACATACAGGCCTCCCCCGACGAGTTCGGCATCCGTTCCCACGCCGATGATGGTCTTGTCGGAGGCGACGTCAACACGCGCCCCCCTGCCCTTCGCCTTCATCGCGATGGCGCCCCTGACGCGGATGATATACGGCGCCTTCCTCGCGGCATATTCCTCGAGTCCGGCGCGCGTGGTCACCGTAACGGTTTTCCCACCGGCGCCGCCGGTGGTCCCGTCCTGGCCCAGCGCATTGACCGAGGCGAATCCGTCGGCCGTATCGGACCATGTCCGTTCCGCGGGCGCCTCCCCGGCTCCAACGGCAGACACACCAGCCACCAGGGCGACTGCGATCAAGTGGTTTCGTCGTTTCATCATATCAGCGCCTCGCTTTCTCATCATCGTTTTTCCTGCACAAGGTAATCCGGGTTCTTGACCTTGCCGACGGGCCGGGTGTTCCTGGTCAATTCCGCGTCGAACGCCTGCATTCTCTCCTTCAGTTCCGCCACGATTCGCGGGTTCCGCCGCGCCACGTTGTTGCGCTCGCCGACGTCGTTCTCGAGGTCGTACAGTTGCCCGTTGCCGTGCAGCTTCCATTTGCCCGAGCGGACGGCGCTGAGGCGGCCGGTCTGGAAGTAGAAGAAGGCCTCGTGCGGGGATTCGGCGTTGTCCGGGTCGCGAAGCAGGGCGCTGATGTCCCTGCCGTCGATCACGCGGTCGCCGGGCACCTCGGCGCCGGCCAACCGGGCGAAGGTCGGCAGCAGGTCCATGGTGCTGGCGATCTCGTCGCAGGCGCCGCCGGCCGGGACGGTCCCGGGCCACCATGCGACGGCCGGCTCGCGCATGCCGCCCTCCCAGGTTTGCCCCTTATGGCCGCGCAGCGGGCCGGACGAGCCGCCGGCCGCGCCGTTGTCGCTGGTGAACAGCACGAGCGTCTTCTCCTCCAGCCCCGATTCCCGGATGGTTTCCAGGATTCTGCCCACGGACCAGTCGATCTCTTCGATCTGGGCGCGTGTTGCATTGCCGCCGGCCCGCTTCATGAACTCCGGGCGGGCCCTTCGCGGGCCATGCATGAAGGCGTGTGGGATATAGCAGAAGAACGGCTTGTCCTTGTTCTTCCTGATAAAGCCGACCGCTTCGTCGGTGACCAGCTTGCACAACCGGGACTGGTCGTCCATGTCCTCGACGATGTCCACCACCTCCCCGCCGCGCATCAGCGGCAGGGGGCAGACGCCGTTCTTCCAGCGGGACGCGCCTCCCATCCTGGGCCACATGTCATTCGAGTATGGAATCCCGAAGTAGATGTCGAAACCGTGCCGGGTCGGCAGAAACTCCGGCTGGTCGCCCAGGTGCCACTTGCCGAAGCAGCCGGTGGCGTAGTCCGCGTCCTTGAGGACCTCGGCGATGGTCCTTTCCTCCGGATTCAGCCCGTGCGGGTCCTTCGGGAAAAGGACGATGCCCCACGAGCCGCGCGCCAGCCCCACGCGCTTCGGGTAACAGCCGGTCATCAGCGCCGCCCGCGACGGCGTGCAGACCGGCGCGGCCGCGTAGAAGGAGGTCAGCTTCAGCCCCTCCCCGGCCATCCGGTCGAGGTGCGGGGTCTTGTTGGCCTTCGAGCCGAACGGCCCGATGTCGCCGTATCCCATGTCATCAATGAAAATGACAACCAGGTTGGGCTTCTCGACCCGCATGCGGTCGGCCGCCGCGGCCGGCACAATCGGCGCCGCGCCGAAGATGAGAAACAATGTCATGCACAGGTTGGTCTTCATGGTGCTCATGGGGTTGAGGTAATTGTTATACACGCCGTATTGCGATATCAGCGTTTCGCTTTTTCATCATCGGGATTTGCTCGTGGGGGAGCAGGCCGTCATGGCGCGACGGCAATTCCACCGTTCACTCGCCGGCCAGCTCGCCCAACCGTTCCACTCCCTGCCCGTCCCCCTGTTGTTCGCACCATGCCGCCAATTGCTTCCGCAGGGATTGCAGGAGCCCGGCGTTGGCCGCGTCCGCGGCCACGTTGGTCAGTTCGAACGGATCCTTGCGGAGGTCATAGAGTTCCTCGGCGGGGCGGTGCCGGTATCTGTCGACAATCTCCGCGGCCCCGGGGTCGGCCTTGGCTTTCCCGGCCCAGGTTTTCCAGTACGATGTCCCGTCGATGCCGGCGCTGATGTGGGTGTCGAACCGCGTGTCGGACGCCAGGTTCAGAATGTACCGGTGGGTCGATGTCCGGATGGTGCGGGCCGGGCTGCGGTTCGCGTGGCCCGGACGGCCGCCACTGCCGGTGTGGGTTCCGAAGACGACCTCTCGATGGGCCTTCTTCCCGCCGGTCAACACCGGCAGAATGCTGCGTCCGTCCAGATCCGCAGGCGGTTTTCCGCCGCCGGCTTCCATGAGCGTGGGCAGCAGGTCGACGAGGCCCAGCATGGCGTCCGAAACCGACCCCGCTTCGACCTTCCCCGGCCAACGCGCGATGAACGGAACCCGCAGGCCGTCATCGTAGACACACCACTTCCCGAACGGCCATTGCGCGCCCTGGTCGGTGGTATAGATGAACAGCGTGTTGTCGTCCATGTCCTTGTCCCTGACCGCATCCATCACGTCGCCGACAATCGTGTCCATCGCCGTGACGTCCGTGTAATACCGGGCGCGGTCGATGCGGGTCTGCGGGGTGTCGACCAGGTTCGGCCGCAGGCGCAGCGTCGCGGGGTCGTAGGTTGGGTTCTTCTTCCACGGCGTGTGCGGCGGGTGCGTGCACACGACCAGAAAGAGCGGCTCCTTCGCGTCGTAATCACGGATGAACCCGGGAGCCTTGCTCTCGTACTTGTCTCCGCGCGGTATGGCATAGCGGTTGACTGTATCATCGTAAGGAAACTTGTCGGGCGGATAAACATGCAATTTGCCGGCGTGCGCGGTGTGGTACCCCAGATCCTTCATATACTGCGGCATGGTGCGCAGGTCGCGCCTGATCGGGGCGCCGAACTTGTGCGCGCCGCAGCGGTGCGGCATGATCCCCGTGTTGATCGTCGCCCGGGACGGCGAACACAGCGGGCTGGCCGCGAAGGCGTGCGTGAACCGCATGCCCTGCGACGCCAGCCGGTCGATGTTCGGCGTGCGCGCGTCCTTGTCGCCGTAGCATCCCGAGTCCCGCCAGCCGTGGTCGTCGCTGACGAAGAGAATTATGTTGGGCGGCTCACGGTTTTGGTCCGCCGCAATCGCCACCGCTGCCAGTGCCGGCAGCATTCCGACAATCAGTCCGCTCTTTCCCGATGTGTTTTCGCGCATTACCGGTCTCCTTTCCTTCTTCATGGGAGTCTTTTCACCATGACATAACAGGCGCTGCAGAGCAGTTTCCCCTGCCCGCGGAGATACCGCACGAGAGCCTTGACCTTGGCCCACATGGGATCTTCCGTGCCGCCCGGCGGCATTCCGAATTCCCGCCCGCGGCCGCGGGGATCGTTTTCCGCTTCACTCGTGGCGGAAGTCGTCAGACTTCCGGTGGCTGGCGGGTGCCCCGCGCCCACCCCGTTCCCCGCCCCCGCCCGCGACCCGCCCCCAGCCGGAACCCCGGCGAGCTCCGCTACGTTCTCCGCCCGCGGCCGGGAAGGAATTGCCCGGCCGGGGTGGCGGTGCCGGCTGGGTTGTCGATGATTCCATCCGTGACGCGGCGCGTCCCCGACGGGGCGCGCCGGCCGGCTCGGCGCGGGGGCCGTGGGTCGTCTCGTCACGGACCTCTCACTCACCGCCGATGTCGGCGTTCGTGTACTCATGGCGCTTCATCCAGTTGAGCCGTGGCCAGTATCCGCCGCCGTCGTTCCGTTGCGGCTTGCCGAGGGTCGACCGCCCCCGATTGACCACGCGCGTCAGCTCCTTCAGGAGATCGTCCGCGACGTCGGGGTGCTTGTCATGAAGGTTTGTCGTTTCCCCGGGATCGGCGGCGAGGTTGTACAACTGCATGGGTGCGGTCTTGTCGATCGGCACCCTCGGCAGACCCCAGTCTGATTCGTCCCACCCGCCGCCGCCCCGCGCGGGAATCAACTTCCACGGCCCCTTGCGAATGGCAAAGGTCCCGTTGATCGAGTGATGCACCGTGCACGGCCGGATCGGCTGATCCGACACCTCCCGCCGCAGCAACGGGAGCATGCTGAAGGAATCCTCGCCGGCATCGGCCGCCAGTTCGGCGCCCGCCAACTCGGCACAGGTCGCCATCAGGTCGGCAGTAGAAACGGTCTGGTCGCAGACCGTGCCGGCCTTGATCTGAGCAGGCCAGCGGACGATGAACGGCACGCGGTGACCGCCTTCCCAGATAGTCGATTTGCCGCCACGGAACGGCCGGTTGGGCGCGTGCCCCCTGCGAATCGCCGAGGCTGCCGCCCGGGGCGAGGCCCCGTTGTCGGCGGTGAAGATCAGCAGCGTGTTGTCGGCCATTCCGGCCGCCTCCAACGCCCGGCACACCTCGCCGACGACCCAGTCCACCTCGACCACGAAATCGCCGTAGGCGCTGTCCGTCCTGCCCCGGAAGGCCTCGGACGGGGCCACGGGCGTGTGCGGCGCGGTCAACGGAAAGTAGAGGAACAGCGGTTGACCGGCGCGGTTTCGTGCGTGCTTCTCAATCACCTCGGCGGAGTGCCGGGTCAAGTCGCCGAGGACCTGCCCGGGCGTCAGTCCGGGCGTGCGGACCCCGCCCCGGCCGAACACGTCCCCGGCGACCTTCTGGGTCGGCGGATCGGGGATGCGGTGGTCGACCACGTAGCAGTAGGGCGACATGTCCAGCGATCCCGGCACGATGAAGCTGTGATCGAAACCCAGCGTGTTGGGGCCGGCAGTCAGCGGCTTCGACCAATCCACCGTGCCGCCCTTCATCTGCCAACCCAAGCCCAGGTGCCATTTTCCCACCACCGCGGTGTGGTACCCGTGCTGCTTCAGCAGCGAGGGCACCGTCATCCGGCCGCCTTCAACCAGCGGCTTGGAAGGGGGATACAACACGCCCGACTTCAACCGGCTCCGCCAGTTGTACCGGCCGGTCAGGATGCTGTAGCGCGTCGGCGTGCAGACGGAACTGGTCGTGTGCGCGTCGGTGAAGCGCCGGCCCTCCCCGGCGAGCCGATCGAGATTCGGCGTCAGGATCCTCGACTCGGGGTTCTGCCGCTGCACATCGCCGTATCCCATGTCGTCGGCGAGGATGTAGACAATGTGGGGGCGCCCTGCGTTCTGGTCGCCGGCCCCGGCCGCCAACCCTGCCGACTCTCCCGGCTGCGCGGCACCCGGAGCCAAGGCGCACCAACCGGCGGCCCCGACCATCACCAGGCGAGACATCGATCTCATGGTTGCACGCCCTCCTCCGCTTCCGCCCGCCGCCCTTCGGGCTGGTTCGCCATTTCCTGACGCCGGTCGAAGCTGAACGGTTGGCCGGTCCTCTCCATGATGAGGGCCTCGAGGTTGTCGCGTTCCAGGTCCTCCATGCGGCGCCGCTTCTCGAGGAAGTGCGCGTATTGGTCGACGTACTTGTCCGGCCAGGCGTGGGCCTCCGTATAGTCCCCGCAATACGGCACCAGCAGGTCGATCCAGCAGGCGATCTTGTCCAGTTCCTCCCGGCTGAGCTTCACGTCCCCGTGGCCGTCCTCGAGCATCGTCATCAGATCGCTCTTGGCCGAGCCGGCATGATAGGGCGGGAGCATGGGCGGGATCGATTGTGAGTTCAGCCAGTTGACGATCCGGTTCGGCGTGCCGTGCCGGGTCAGCGCGAGGTAGGCGGCGCTCCACTTCCGGCCGCCGCCTCCGCCGGCCGTTTCGCCGCGCAGGCTGAAGGCCTTCCTGCCTCCCGTTCCGGCATCCGCCTTCCCCGGTTCCGCGGGACCGCGCATCTTCGGGATCATCGACCGGTCGTCGTGACACTCGATGCAGTGCCGGTCGAGGATCGGCTGGATCTCCTTGGGGAAGCTGAACCCGCGGGGCGGGCCGTGGAACGACCGCAGCTTCTGCGGGCCCGCCTTGCCGGCCAGGGTCATGCTCCCGCCGAGGGGCGGCGGGGCCGTGCTCTTGTCCTCGTGGCAGCCGACGCACGAGGCGACCTCACCCGGCATGAGCGTCGACCACGATCGCATCGTCTGGGCGACGTGTCCGTTCTCGTCGACCGCCTGGAAATAGAGTGGGGTCCGCGCCGGGGCCTCGAAGAACGCCGACCCGTCCGGATGCACCTCGGCCTCGCCCACCACCCGCTTCACGTCCCACGTGCCGTTGGGCCCCGAGACCGGCGTGCTCACCATCGACTTGCCCGCCGGGCCGAAACTCCGGTTGTGGATCTCCCACATCCCCGCGGCGCGGTACTCCAGCGCCACCACGCGCAGCTTCCTGATCGTGCCCCGCGGGACGCCCTCGAGGCCGGGCCCCTCGTGGATGTCCTGCACGTAATACAGGCCCGTCTCCTTCCGGTAGTCGACGGTCGAGGCCGACACCGCCGGCACCTTGCGCGCCATCCGCAGGACCGGCTGGTTGCAGGAGATCTCCGGGTCCGCCGCCAGCAGCTCGCGGGCCGCATCCTCCCGCACGTAGTAGAGGGCGAAGCCGTTCTTCGTGCCGCGCCTGGTCTCCGCGCGCGCGCTGAAGGAGGCGACATACTCCCGCTCGTTCAGCGGGTAGGGATGCGAGTAGTGCCCGTCGAAGCCGAGGTAGCTGTCGATCCGGTTGTAGCGGCGGTCCTTCTTGTTCTCGACGCGCGGGGCCACCAGGGTGGCGCCCGTGGCCTCCTGCCGTCCCTGCGTCACGTCGATGACGATCAGCGCCCCGAACTGGGGGCTGTGGTGGCCGGTCGCGATGGCAAGCACCTTCCCGGTGCCCGGGATCCCGCGGGCGTGCGCCACGGTGGTCGGCCACCACGAGTTGTTGCCGTAGTATTCGGTCTGGCCGGTGCCGTCCATGTTCATCACGAACAGGGGCTGCGGAAAGATCTGCCCGCGGTCGTTGTAGTCCCAGCGCGTGTAGATCACCCGCCCGTCGTCCAGCACCTGCGGGTAGTTGGTGTGGACCTGGTCGAAGCCGAGGCGCCGCATGTACTTCCCGTCCCGGTCGCAGGTGTAGAGGTTGCTGACCTCGGTGAACCAGCAGTCGACGGTCTGCACGCAGCGCGTCGAGCTGAACATGATGTCCCCGTTGGGCAGATACACCCCCTCGTAGTCCGCGAACCCCAGGCCGAAGGTCAACTGCCGGATCTTGCGCGTCGCGAGGTCCATCTCGTAAAGGTGGTAATCGTCCTCGCGGTCACTCTTCTTCCAGGCGAACAGGACCCGTTTCCCGTCATGGGAAACGTCCGGGTCCCGGATCACGCCGTCCGGGTCATCGATCAACGTCTCCACCACCCCGTGGATCCCGTCCATCTTCAGCAGGCACAGGGCCGAGCCCGGAACGAAATGCCGCTCCATCTGCGCATCCGACAGCCCCTCGGTATAGGCGTAGTGCGAGCCGCCAAGGTTGTAGTGCTTGGTGAAGACGATCTCGCGGGTCTGTTCCAGCAGGCTCGCGAGGCGCGCGGCCCGCCGCGCCTCGGAGGCGCGGATGTAGAGTTCCTTCCAGCGTGGATCCCGCCCCGGCGCCCTGGCCTCGACCAACTCCTCGAGCCGTGCCTGCAGTTCCGGACCGGACTGCTCCGCCAGGACCTTTTCCACCATCTTCTGCTCGAGCCCGGCGTTGTGTCCGCTGGTGAAGCACCTCGCCACGTTGCCGCCCGCGTCCTGCTGCATCCAGTCGTTGAGCATCTCCTCCCGGCCGCAGGCCGGGGCCTCCCCGGCCGCGCAAAATGCCGTCATGGCCACCCACAGCCCCAATCCCGCGACCAAGCCGGGTGCCACCACCATGGCCGGATTCCTCCTTCGATTCGATCTCGTTTCGGTGTCGCACATGATGGGTCCGGCGTTGAATCAGCTCCTGCAGGGTCGGACGTCGCCCCGGGCCGCACGAGGGAATTCAACGGCCCCCTCGCGTCCGGTCCTCCCACTCCGCCATCCGTTCCGCGAGCCGCTTCACCAGCCCCGGGTGCTCTCCGGCGAGGTTGCGGCTCTCCCGGAGGTCCGCTTCGAGGTCGAACAGCTCGGTTTCCTTGCCGGCCATGCGCAGCTTCCACTTGCCCGAGCGGATCGCCTCGAAGCGCCCGCCCTGGGACTTGATGTAGCAGAATTCCGTGCGCGGGCTCGCGGCCTTGCCCTTGAGGAAGTCCAGCATGTCGTGGCCGTCCACCGGTTGGTCGCCGACCGCAGCCCCGGCCATCCGGGCGATCGTGGGAAACAGGTCGATGGTGGCCATCATCTCGTCGGTGACGCGCCCGGCCGGGATCGTCCCGGGCCACTGCATCAGGCAGGGAACGCGCATTCCGCCCTCGTAGGTCTGGCCCTTCCAGCCCCGCAGCGGCAGGGCGCATCCCCCCCTCTCGCCGATGTTCCACGGCCCGTTGTCCGAGGTGTAGACGACCAGGGTCCGGTCGGCCAGGCCGAGTTCCCCGAGCGTCCCGAGGATCTCCCCCGTGCTCCAGTCGATCTCCTCGATCGTGTCGCCATACCGGCCGCGCGCGCTCCTGCCCTTGAACTCCTCCGAGGCAAACAGCGGGATGTGCGGCATGGTGTGGGGAAGATAGAGCAAGAACGGCTTCTCCCGGTTGCGGCGGATGAACTCGATCGCCTCCTCGGTGTAGCGCCGGGTGAGCAGGCTCTGGTCCGCGGGGTACTCGATGACCTCCCGTCCCCGCATCAGCGGAACCTTGTTCCGGGGCAGATTCCCCTTGCGGATGGTCTCCAGCGTCACTCCCTCCCGCAGGACGATGTCATCGGCCAGCTTCGCCTCCCGGTCGAGCGACATGTCGTTGCTGTAGGGGATGCCGAAGTAGGAATCAAAGCCCCGGTCGGTCGGAAGATTCCCCGGCTTGTGCCCGAGGTGCCACTTCCCGACGCACGCCGTGGCGTACCCCTTCCCCTTCAGCAGCCGGGCGATCGTGATGGTTTCCTCGTTCAGGCCCTCCTTCGCGTTCGGAAACAGCACCCTGGTGATCCCCGTGCGCTGCGGATAGCAGCCCGTCAGCAGCGCCGCCCGCGAGGGCGAACACACCGAACACGCCGAATAAAAGCTCGTGAACCGCGTGCCATTCTCCGCCATCCGGTCGAGGTTGGGCGTCCGGATCTTCGGCGAGCCGAAGCAGCCCACGTCCTGGTAGCCCTGGTCGTCGGTGAAGATGATCACGACGTTCGGCGGCGCCTCCGCATGCACGCGCGCCGTGAACCCGCACATCCCGGCACAGATGCACAACCCGATCCTGAAAAACCACTTGCTCATGATAGTCTCCCGATTCTCGGCGATCCTGGAATTCCCGATCCCCCGTCAGCCGCCGCAGGCCGCGGCCGTGCCGACTCGCCCGCTGATCAATCCGCCAAATCCCGCGGGCGTTAACAGAAAACTGTCAGTTGAACAAGACATACAATCCGGTCATGATGGCCAGCAGGACCGCCCACGGGGCCCAGGACGGCGTTCCGGGCACCCCGCCATCCCGGCAGGCCTCCCGGAGCGGCGGGAACCGTTCCTCCCAGTCGTCCTTGCGGGTCGCCAGCGAGACCACCACCATCAAGGCACAGTTGGCCGCGAACAGGCACCCCGAAAGCATCAGGAAGTGGGGCCAGGACCCGATCCCGAGAATGTTCAGGGTGCCGATGGTGACGCAGCCGGTGAACCCGGCCACCAGGGTCGTGATGGCCGCCTTCGAGGTCGCGCGCTCCCAGAACAACCCCAGCAGGAAGACCGCCGCCACCGGCGGAGCCAGGAAGCCGATGATGCTCTGGAAGAGGTTGAAGAGGCTCGTCCCTTCCGCCAGCGCCAGGAACATGGCGATCGCCACCGCAAGGAGGGTCGCCCCCACCGTCACCACCCGCCCGGCCTGCTTGAGATGGTGGCCCGTCACCTCCCGGCGAAGGCGCCGGCGGTAGACGTCCATCGTGAAGATCGTGCTGAACGAGTTCAGCCCGGAATCCAGCGTGCTGATCACCGCGGCAACCAGCACCGCCGCCATCAGGCCGGTCATGCCGTGCGGCAGATACCGGTCGACCATCGTGATGAAGACGGCCTTGTCGTCCTTGATCCCGGGGATCAGCGCCGCGGCGAAGATGCCGGGAAGCAGGAAGATGAACGGCGGCAGGATCTTCAGGAATCCGGCGAAGATCGTGCCCGCCTGCGCCTGCCTGAGGTCCTTGGCGCCCAGTACCCGCTGCACGATCGTCTGGTCGGTGCACCAGAACCAGAAGCCGATCACCGGATACCCCAGCACGAACACATACCACGGGGCCTCGGAACCGGCCGGATGAAACAGCCTCCATGTCAGTTCCGGGTCCAGCGTGCCGACCCGGAGGCCCTCCAGCCCATCCAAACCGCCGAGTTCCGAGAACCCGATCAGACAGAGCGTGCCGGCGCCGATGATCATCAGCACCGACTGGAACGAATCGGTCACGGCCACCGCCGCCAGCCCGCCGGCCACCGTGAAGCTGGCCGCCACCGCCGCCAGCACGCAGACGCTCGTCAGCAGCGACCAGCCCATCAGCTGGCCGAGCAGCGCCCCCCCGGCGAACAGCGTGCCCCCCAGCCACAGCACGACCGTGCTGAACAGGGCATACCAACTCATGAACGTATGGCACCGGTCGCCGAACCGCTTCCGCATGAACTCGGGCATCGTCGAGACCCGCGTGTGCATGTAGTAGGGCACGAACACCATCCCCAGCACGAACAGGAAGACGAACGCCATCCACTCGAAATTGGCCGTCACCATGCCCGAGGTATACCCCGCCCCGCAACTGGCGATCAGGAAGGTCGGCCCGATGTTGGTGCCGAAGATGCTGAGCCCGACATTCGGCCAGTGCAGGCTGCGGCCCGCCAGGAACAGGTCGTCACTCTTGCGCTGCCGGTAGCTGACGAACATGCCGATGCCCATCAGCACCGCGGCGTAGGCCGCGATCACCGCGTAGTCGAGAAGGCTCAGCGAGATTTCCGGCACGGGATCAGCGGGTTCTTTGCCCGGCGGCATCCGCGCCGTCCTTCGCCGCCGGGGAACCGGCCAGCTTGTCAAACAGCCCCTTGAATTCCGGTTCCAGCCCCGAACGCTCGAAGATCGCCTGCGCCTCCGCGGGCCATTCGCCATGCTTCCCCCGGATCAGCGTGTTGTCCTTCCGGACCACGAACGGGTCCGTCCCGCCGTCCTCGCGGGTCCCGCCGGCGTCGGTCACGAAATTCCCCTGGAAGATCTTGTGCCGGCTCTGCCGCCCCCGGTTCGCATACGTGCCGCCGAGGGGTCCGGCGAAGACGTTCTTCTCGACCCGCAGGAAGGCCGTCCCCTCGTCGGTGTAGAGCAGCGAGGCGGCGTGGCGCGGGTCGGACTCGACGTAGTTCTCCCGCACCAGCGAGAAGTCCCTCTGTTGCTCGGGATCCTTCGCGGCAATCGCCAGGTCGCCGATGAAATAGAGGGCGCCCGCGTCGTTGAGCTTGCGGAAGGCCCTCACGACCCGGTTGCCGACGAGGCGGATGTCGCTCACGGTCAGGGACGGCTTCCCCCCTTCCCGGCCCTCGATGGCATACTTGCGCCCCTGCGCCAGCGCGTTGAACTCGCTCCAGCTCCAGCCGATCGTGATGGCGTTGTAGGGCGTGTCCTCGAGGTCGTTGTGGACGAGATGGATCGAGTGCCCGTAGTAGACCGCCAGCGGGCTCATCTGCCACCACGTCCAGCACGTGTCGCGGAACAGGTTGTTGCGGATGTTCACCTTCTCCACCAGCCCCTCGACGCCCTCGGGCCACTTGTCCTTGCTGTTGTCGATGTCGTAGGGGCCGTAGCCGTGGTTGTCGTCGTTCTCCCGGCCGATGAAGGTATGGTGGGGATGGCCCACGTTGACCCCGCCGCCCTCCACCCACTGGAAGACATTGCCGGTGACCTCGGCCCCCGCGACGTCGTTCTCGAGGTTGAGCGCCGTGCAGCCGAGCCCCCGGAACACGTTGTCCCGGAAGCGGATGTTCCCGGCGCTGTTGACCTCCACCGCGCTCGCGGGCAGATCCGTGCTCGTATAGAACGGATACGGGCGCTTGTGCCAGTTGCCGTCGGCCTTGAAAATGACGCTCATGGCGCTCGACTGGATGGTCAGCGCGCCGTGCGAGCCCCCGATGTCCATCATCTGCCAGCCGGTGTGGGCGAAGGTGATCCCCTCGAACGACAGGTCATGCACCCGGTTGTCGCGAGCGGTCCCCTGGACGCGCAGCAGCGTGTCGGTCACCGGCGCCACCGCTTCCGCCGTCGCCATGTCCTCGCCGGCCCGCGGCTTGTAATAGAGCGTCGCCGCCGACCGGTCGAAGTAGAACTCGCCCGGGGCGTCCAGGAACTCAAGGGCGTTGTAGAGATAGCACTCCTTCCACCGGGCGGGGTTCAGGCCGCAGCCCCACGCCAGACGCTCGCCGATCGCCCCGGCGGGCTGTTCGAATTCGATGACCTTTTCCTCCCCGGCGGACGTGATTCCCTTCACGTTGACCCGCTGGAGCGTCCAGAAGCGCCGCTGCTGCAGCTCGAGGTCTCCGGGGGACTTGACGGCCGGCACGTCGGATGCCTTGAAGCCGAATCCGGCATGGCATTCCGCCCCGTTGCCGGCCCACGGTTCATCGCCCTTGACGACGAAGCGCCCCCGCCAGCCGAGCGGGATCAGGGCCTTGTCGTACGCCGCCATGCTGGCCGGGACGTCATTCACGTAGAGCTGGCGCAGCTTCTCTTTGCGTTCCAGCCTCGCCTTCCACACCCCGTCCTTGTGCTCGGTCCACCCCGTGACCGGCACCCCGCCGCTGATCACCGGCTTCCCGTTGTTGAAGGCCTTCCAGACCACCGGCTTGCCCGGTTCGCCCGAATCCCCGGGGGTCAGCACCAGGGGGGCCTCCACCCGATGGGTGCCGCCGTGCAGCAACACCGTCACGCCGTCGGCCGGCATCCCCTTCGCCTTGATCCGACGGACCGCGTCCCGCGCCGCCGTCAGGGTCCCCAACGGACGCGCCTCCGTGCCCGGGCCCTTGTCGTCACCGCCCGGACGGACGTGCACCGTCGCGCCCGGCGCGGCGGCCCCTCCTCCCATGCCCAGTGCCGCCGCTGCAAGCAGGAGGGGGCGCGTCAGACAGACTCTCCAGTCATTCATGGTCTCTCGTTTCATGTGGTTGCTTTCTTGATGTTCACTTTCCTTCCTTGTCCCTGAGCTCGGGCCACACCGAGCGCATCTGCCACGCCTCGAGGCTCGCGAGTTCCGCGTCCCCGCCCGTGCTGAAAAGCGAGACACCGCGGGCGTCCTCGCTGGTCGGATAGGCGCGAAGGCCCAGGAATCGCCGCCCATTGGCGAAGACCTCGACAATGCTGCGGTCGACGAAGATGCGCAGCTCCAGCGGCTCGCCTTCCGCCAGCTCGAACGGGGCCGTCTCGGGCACCCTGGGCTTCAGGCCACTCAGCTTCGATGCATGCGAGGTGTCTATCGAGAGCGTCTTCTTCTCCCTGTCGAACCGGATCGCCGTCACCTCGCCCCCATCCGGGGATTGGAGAACCCTGAGTCCCACCTCCTTCGCCGTGCCGGGCTTCAACACCGCCCGGATCTCGATCGCCTTGCCCGCGATCTCCGGCAGCGGCACCTCCTCGCCATCGGGAATCGGCCGGCCCCCGGGCTGCTTGTGGCCGAACCGCAGCTTCCCGGCCTCCTCGACCGGCTCGACCCGGAGCGAACCATCCTGCGCCAGCGAGTAGACCAGCGGCAGGGTCATCACGCCGTCCCATCCCTCGTGCTTCACGCCGACCCCCTCCTTCATGTTGTAGATCGCAAGGTAGCGGCTCCGGTCGTCGATGGTCGCCGAGGGGGCGTGGATCGAGCCGTGCATCCAGGG
>Ga0180436_10001489_pt1 | contig 22882 bp, 14 predicted proteins | sample SS_ome_2_FD_132434 | JGI IMG/M metagenome (GOLD analysis project Ga0180436, IMG submission 132434) | Hypersaline lake sediment archaeal communities from the Salton Sea, California, USA - SS_3_S_2 metaG | ecosystem: Environmental > Aquatic > Non-marine Saline and Alkaline > Hypersaline >... | reverse complement strand
TTTCTTCATGTGCAAAAGCGCACCAGTAATCCTGGACTTGATGAACATGGACATGAGATATATCTTCTCGACGCAAGTACCGTACGCTTCCAGTTGCAGAGTGGTGCAGCGACCGCCAACCAGGTATCGGTTGCGTACGTCATCGAGAATACACAAACGAACGGTAAGCCAATGATGGTGCATAGAAGTAGTGGCTCACAAGCTGGTGGAGTAGAGCCACATATTTCCACAGTCAGCATGGGCACAAGTACGCGCGACATTACCACCACATCCATCTTTTTAAACAATAAGACCACGGGTACTGGTACCGCATATCCTCGCGCAATGATTGGAGCAAAGATGATGGATACAAGTTCATATCAGATATGGGTTTCAGACACTGGGCAAACGCGCACCTACAGAACTGAGGTGGTCGATTGGCCTACGGCAGAGCTGACGCTGACCCAGAACTACTACCTGTTCTTTGTGGACAATGACCTTCTCGATCCGACCGACATTTGGCCGGCCGGCGCAGCAAGCGTCGGGGAGAATACGCCAATCACAGGTCTTGATGAACCACCGGCAAATGGGGACCGGGTGCGTATACGTATGACGGTCAACGTATCGGGTAGCAACCTTTCGAAGGAAACCGCAGCATTCAAACTGCAGTACGGGGTTCGCTCAACCGCATGCACCGCCATAACTGAGTGGACTGATTTGGCTGACACTGGTTCCACGACCGCTGTCTGGCGTGGATATAATGCAGCACCACTTGATGGAAGTGCATTGGGAAGCAATCCGCCGCTGGGGGGTGAGCTCAACATATCTGTCTCAGATCGAGCAGGTACCTTTGAAGAACAAAACAACACCGTACTCAACCCGTTCAAGGTCTTCATGGGTGAGGATGTGGAGTTTGATTGGGTGGTGCAGGCAAACGATGTGTCCGATCTGACGAGCTACTGTTTCCGTATGACCGAGGACGATGGTTCGCCGCTCCACGACTACGTGTACTATCCAACTATTACTACCGTGGGCTTTGAGCTCTTGCAGTGGGACTGGCAGTGGTACGATGACGAGTTGTCGGTGACACCGGGCACGGCGCTTGCCGCAAGCAACACTGCACCAAGTAACATTGCGTACCAAGAAGCACTTAAGCTGCGCGTGTTGGTGAGTGAAGGCGCAGGACGGGACGGAGACAATGCGAAGTTCAAGCTACAGGTGTCTGAGTTTTCTGACTTCAGCACGGTTGCAGATGTTGCCGACCTCGATACGTGTACGACTGGCGATGCGTGGTGCTACTTTGATGGCGCAGGTGTTGATAACGCCACCATTACATCTGCAGTGCTTGATGGTGCTGATGCATGTGTCGCGGGCGTAGGAGATGGCTGTGGTACGCACAACGAAAGCTCGTACGTGCCGGATGTTGTGGGAGAGGTCGGTACGACAAGCACAGACAATGCTGGCACGACGGTGACGCTAGCACACACGTACGACGACCCTGTCTTTATAGTTGAAGCTATCGAAGGTGACGATACGGGGGGCAGTGGTGATCCTGCGGTGGCGATCATCACAGCCACCACGACATCGAGTTTTACGGTGCGTGTGCAGGAACCTGATAACGAGGCTGATGACCACGGCAGTGAGACGATTGCCTACATTGTGATGGAGCGTGGCGCGTACCAGTTGCCTGACGGTCGCCGTGTGGATGTTAACAGCAAATCTACCAGCAATTACTACGGTAATGCCGTCGCTGGTGCCTCAGATGATACCTGCACCTTCACCCAGACCTTTACCGATACACCGGTCGTGCTGACTGCGCTGCAGTCGGACAATAACACCGGCACCCCTGATTTCCTCACAACGTCCCAGGCCCTGGTAACAGCAAACGACTTTGCATGCAGTATCGAGGTGCCAGATGGTGAAACAAATAGTCCCGGAAGTGCCGAAGAGTATGGATGGATTGCCATCGAGGGTGGCAGCTTCACCAACAACGGCATCGGTATACTGGCCACAACGACCTCACAGTCAGTGACTGGTTGGACCGACACACCGTGGTATGAAGAATCGTTCCCGTACCTCTTCTTTACCGACGTGCCGCTTCTGTTGGGTAACAAACAGACGAGAAATGGAGCAGAAGGCGGATGGCTTCGCTGGGACAGCATCAACGCTGATTCAGCGCGGCTCGGTATGGACGAGCGTGATGACGGTGAGCGTACCCACACCAGTGAAGTCGTGGGCTACTTGGCTGCAAGTGGTAGTGGTGTGATCTATCGGGGTGGTGACTCAGGCTTTACGTTTACTGGCGGTACCACGAAGGAGTTTGAATTTACCTTGCAGCATAACAATGCGCGACCGAACCAGACCTACTTCTTCAGACTGTATGATGTATACCGAGCTATAGAGATTGCTGCCACCAGTACGCGCACGTATCCGTCGCTTTCAACCGAGGGTGCGCAGCTGACCTTCTCCATTTCTGGCATAGCAACAGGATCGACAACAGAGGGTATTGTTACAGACGTGACTACAACCGCAACATCAGTACCGTTTGGTTCTCTGTCTCTTGGCATTGACAAGAAAGCAGCGCAGCGTATCACAGTGAGCACCAATGCCACGCAAGGCTATCAAATTCTTGCCTTTGAAGACCAGGATCTCACCGCTGGTGGTGCAACCATTAGCGACGTGACGGGCACCAATGCGAGTCCAAGTGCGTGGGCCACAGGCTGCACCGGCGGTGCATCGAGCTGCTTCGGGTACCATGCCGGGGACAATACGCTCGAAGGAGGCAACATGCGCTTCTTGATGAATGACACGTATGCAGCACTCACTGGCACTATGGCAGAGGTTGCGTACAGTAGCGGGCCAGTTACCTCTGAGCAAACTGACATTATATATAGAATACAAGTGGGAGCGACGCAGCCGGCCGGTATTTACGAAAACAACATTACGTACGTTGCTGTGCCTGTATTCTAGTGGACTGTCCGTTTGATTGCGGTGGCACCTGCGCGGTACACTGAAGTCACTATGGGTACGGGCGAAGGACCTCCTTTTGGTAGTGGTACACTGCCAACTGAGGATACAGAACAAGACGCGCAGGAGAAGCAGCATGACGTGCTTGCTGATGTGCAAGACGCCCTCGAGTCGGATGAGATGGTGGTTGATGAACAGCAACTCGACACAATGCTAAAGGATGAGTTGCGTAAGGCCAACGGTGTTGCCGGTCATGAGGTGGGCGAGAAAGCGCCACTCGACGTAGAAGCGTTGTACAGGGAGGCTGAGGAACATGGACCAAGTGTGTTTGTGAAGGCGCTACAGGGAGTTGGGTCATATGCAAACGCTACACTGCCAGAGGCAGAGCGTCAGACACTTGGCGAGAAGTACGTTGAAGCTGTCGGCCCCAAGAAGCAGCTGCAGGTAGCGTACGGATTTGGTGACTTTGTTGAGGTGTTTCCCGAAGCGGTGCGTGTGGAGGCCGCAGAACGGTGGGCACGTACACTGACAACGTCTAAGAAAGATGTTGCCGCACTCGAACGCTTCATTGCTGGAGAAGGGATATTTGTTCAGCGACCCGATGCTGCTGGCGCGCAGTTGCAAGCACGGTATGAAACCTTGTCCAAGGGAGATAACACTTCCGTTTCCGATAACAAGGAACAGGCAACGACTCAAAGTGGCATAGCTGTAGATGAGAAACATGGGACTGAATCACTCGAGAACGGAACGCAAGCAGATGATTTAGAAGCTGGATTGCGCGCTGAGGCACAACGGTGGGAGAAAAAACGTGTAGATAGTGAAGAACCAGACAACTTGTTTCACGATCAGCACAAGTCTCCGGAAGACAGTGAAAGCCCTGCGCAGACAAACGTCGCGGTAGGTAAGCAATCTACATCTACCCCGACGGAGGAAGGTGAGAAGGAACGTTCCGCGAAGAAAACTGGTTCGAGCAAGCCAGCTCATTTAGGTGGTCGCGAAAAGGCGAACAAGGTACGGCGTACCGCTACTATTGCGGCGCAGAACGCCGCAAGTTCAGGTGGACAAGCGGCGGCTGAAGCGCTTAGTAGTGTTGAAGAGGCCATGAAGGGTGGCGAGGCGCACAATGAGGCACGACCCAAGGAAGATGTCGAGGCTAACAAGGAACAAAAGCATATGCAGGCCAAACATGCGCGCGAACACGTACATAAGGAGCACGCAGAGACGTTTCAGCAGATTCGAGAGCAGTACAAAGCCGAAAAGGCGGAACTCGAAACACAGCGTGCGGCATATTATGAGGCAGTTGAGGTGTATCAGGCGAAAAAGGACGAGCTCGGCTTCATGGGGTCGCTGTTTGGTGGACTCAAGGAAGAAGGGACGGTCCTCGAACGTGCGGCAAAGACTTACAGAAAGTTCTTGGGTCAGGTGCGGACGAAAAACATGTTCAGTGGGTTGCAGGAGGAGCATGAGGCGGTACAAGAGAGCGAGGAAGCATATCGTGCAGCACAGAAACAGCTCGGCACACGCACGAAAGAGCGCCGCGAGGCATTCCAAAAACTCCGGTCAACGAGTAACAACGAACGAGCACAGAGCGATGAACGTTTGACTGAGCGCGAAGTTCGACTGAAGAACTTCTATAAGGGTCTACAGGATCAGCAGGTAAGCAACGAACGAGCACTCTTGGATCGTCTTGGGTCTACGGCTGCGGAGAAGGAACTCATAAACAACAAGTACTGGGACTTGGTGAAGCAACTGGGGCGTTCGTATGCGTCTGCACCGCTTCGCAAGAAGGTACTCATTGGGTTTGCCACTGGTGTTGCGGTTGGCGCAGCAGCTGGAGCACTTGCTGGTTCGGCAACGGCGGTTGCTGCAGGTTCAGTGGCCATGGGGGCACGGCGAGCTGCCGGAGTCTTTGCAGGGAGCACTGTAGGTGTGACGGCGGGAGCAGCAGTGGAGGGACATCTAAGTGAAAAGGTTGATGAGATTGATGAGACCGTGAAAGAGAAGATAGATGAGAGTGTCCATGATGTGGATGCAGATGACTACATCGAGGCACAACTCAATCGTATGAAATGGAAGAAGCGCGGCAAAGCAGCGGCAAAGGGTGCTGGTGTTGCAACGGTTGTTGGGACCGGTGTTGCGGCTGGTGCCGGGACACAAGCAGCGTTTGACGCAGAAGTTGTCGGTATGGCTGCTGGCCAAGAGCTAGCTGCAAAAATGCCAGATGCACCTGAAGTGTCCGATGTGCCCGAGACCCCCGGGATCGCAGAAGCAGGAGAAGGTGATGTAGATGCTTTACCAGAAGGGGTGGAAGAACAAAGCAACGTGAAGTTTCTGACAGGTGAAGACCGAGATCGATTGTTGCGACGCCATGCACATAACGCTGCAACTCAGCGAGAACTCAGTATGCTTTCTGCGGGTACACCGGCAGACGAGATTCCAACAAAGGAACTGTATCAGCAAGAACTCCAACGGTTGCAGCGGCCAGGTGCACTGTTCGATCCTGCGCGAGGGCTTTCAGAGGTCGAAGCTGCGCAGCTTCAAAAGAGTGCTCCAGCTGTTGCAGAGAAGATAACGGTACAAGAGGGTACACAGTACATGACGCCTGAAGATGTGTTGGGAGATCAGCTTGATGGCGAACGTGCAGATGGAGCGGAGCACAAGGGTGGGCGCCGCGTTATGACGCCGGAGGAACAGAAGCAACGAGCAGAAGCACGTCAGGATCTTCGAGATGTTATCAGTGGTAAGGATGCTCGCGAAGCATTAGAAAATAGTCCTGATCCTGAGGTGAGTAAGGCACGTGCACAGAAGCTCGACACCATGATGGGTGAAAAGCAACCACACTTAGAGCAAAACGAAATGCAACTGCTTCCAGAAGAAGAACGAAACAAGTTGCTGCAATACCATGCTCGCGTCCGTGCAGAAGCGTATGCGAATGGCATGATACAGCAAGGAACGGACCCTCAGGACGTTCCTTCAGATGCGCTGTACCAGCGAGAGCTCGCACGTCTACAGGAACCTGGGCAGGTCTTTTACCCAGGTGAGGGTGTTTCGCCAACTGAAGCTTCCGAGCTTTCCGAGCACACAGAGGTGCAGGGTGAAGAGTCAGACATGGATGTTGAGAAGCTTGCGCCTGCGGCGACAGACACAACAGCCGAAGCACCACGGGAAGCTGAAGTGCCCCAGAGTCCTCGAGAGAGTGTCAGTAATGAAGAGGTCCATGAGGCACCGGAGCACAGGCCTCATCCTGAAGTGAGCAAGGCGCGTAAAGCGGAACTAGATGCTCTGTTGAAAGTGGAGGATGCCTCAACCAAAGATCCTGCAACAGGCGAGGCCTTTGAGTCTACAGAGTTTCAGTCAGACGATACCAGCACTTCAGATGAATCGGATGATCTGTTTGCTATGGTCAACGAACTGTACCAGGGTGAGTCAGGTGCTGATACGGGCCCCGACACTCAGACTGCAGAGCAGGTGTCGGAAGTACATGACGATGCTCCGCCGATGCCTGATGAGGTGCCAGAAGGCGATGGTGCTGGAGCGGAGTCGATTCCAGAGGAGCCAGTACCAAGTGCTGCAGTAGTTGCTGAGACCACCGCAAGTAACGAGGCGCTTACGACACCCGAGAGAGTTGAGCTTTCCGGGGTGTATGAAAAAGGCTCCAGCGTAGAGCGAGAACTTCAGCAGCTTCTGGAGCGTAATGAGTGGGTGCAAGAGCAGTACCCCGATCTTAGTGCTGAAGAGCGTGGAAAGATAGCGCATACCATGCGCTTAGAGTTGCTGCAGGATCCAAAGAACGCCTCTGGATTCAATATTCGTGGCGGCAATCCAAACAATGTGTGGCTTGGCGATTCGTTCAAGGTAGAGATCCCGGGTGATCTTATGGAACGGCATATTGAGGCGGTGCATGTAAGGGAAGTGACTGAGCCCGTGAGCCCCGCTGCAGCTCTTGCGCAAGCGGAAGTCATTGATGCATCCGAGGATATAGATACGAGACAACCAAACGAAACGCTTGTTGCGTACGACGAAGGTGTGCAGGAAACTCGGAGTAGTGTGCGCATGCATGACATTCCAAATGCTGTGAATGCAAACTTGGAAGCGTTGAGTAGTGCTGAGATACCTGACTATCATGGTGAAAAAACAATAGGTGCATTCAACTTTGTTTGGGAAGCACTTGCAGAAAAGGGAGAGTTGTCACAGAACATGCTGGGTAGACAGGCGCATTTCCAGTCCAGCTGGGGTCCACTCTCGCACGTCCGTATTCGTGATCTCTACGATGCAAAACCTGGAGTGACGTACTCGATCGATGACACCGAGCTTACGCTCAAGCCTGAAACAGAACTCGAGCTTCGTCGCATTGTCGACGTGGCCCGAAATCTTGTCGAAGATGACGATGTGTTCACGGTAGCACAGCAAGAAGACTTCACCGTTGGTACATTCATCGAGAGTATCCGTGCACAGATGGACGTTGAGGCAACAGATGATGTGGGGGCAGTGTCAACGGGTATATCGCCATCAACAGAAGCTACAACCTTGGCGGGTGCTGAGACTCACACAACACAGGAGGGTGCCGGCGGCTACGAAATACACGTTAAAGAGGTTGAGTTACCAGAGCCCGGAGATGTGCGCGTCGAGGCCACCGAAGCGATCGAGAAACTACTCGAAGGCAAGGACTTCAGCGCGCATGAGACAGCGCTCCTGGCGTTTGCGCATGACAACGAGTTTCATGACATATTGCAAGACAAGGTGCGTGAGCTTGCTGACCTTCAAGATACCGATATGCATGTAAAGATTGACTGGAAGGATCACTACGGCGCGCTCCAGCCGGAAGAGGCGCTCGCAGAGATCGAGAACTGCATCATGGACACCAAGCTGAATGGTGCCACGTCGCGCACATTGCTTGATAAGATTCTAGGTATACACGCATGAGCACACAACCACAACCAATAAACTTGCTCGAGGAGGTCGGTTTGTCAGATTTGCCGAAGGAGCACAAAGAGGAGCTGCTGCACGAAGCAGGTGAGGCGATTTACAACGCAGTGATGCTGCGTGTATTCGATCTACTGCCGAATGCGCAACAAAAGGAGCTAGTTGCGCTACTTGCAGCACAAGCTGATGCACCAGATGACGCAAGTAAGGCAGAAGACGTTGCTGCATTTCTGGAAAAAAATGTTCCTGATTTTGCACGCTTCATGCACGAGGAAACCGAATCACTCCACAAACGTATACGGGACGCGTCCTAGTGTGGTTTGAACCATGGGCGAAAGATAGTATGGTAGAGCCATGCGTGCAAACATAGTACATCCAGGGGCCGACGAGTTAACGTACGAAATACGTAACATTGTGCATGCCGGTGAAGAGCTCGAAAAGCTCGGTGTACATGTATATTGGGAGAACATAGGTGATCCTGTGGCGAAGGGTCAAGTAGTGCCTGGGTGGGTAAAAGACGTGGTTGCCGATCTTGCGCAAAATGATAACAGTTGTTACGGATACTCCCCAACAAGAGGAGTGCTTGAGACTCGGGAGTATGTTGCAGCGGCGCGAAATCGAGAGGGTGGAGCGCAGATCACTGCAGACGACATTCTATTCTTCAACGGCCTTGGAGATGCGATCCAAACATCGTTTCTGTATCTACATCCTCGTGCACGTGTGCTTGGCCCAAACCCAGCGTACCCGAGCCACAGCAGTGCCGAGGCGGCTCATGCCGATGCGCCACACTTGACCTATCGACTCGATCCAGAGAACAACTGGCAGCCTGATCTCCATGATATGCGCAACAAGGTGCGCTACAACCCGCAGATTACCGGGATTCTAATCATTAATCCAGATAATCCGACGGGTACGGTGTATACGCGCGAAACACTCGAGGCTATTGTTGATCTTGCACGCGAGTACAATCTCTTTGTGGTAAGTGATGAGATTTACAGCAGCATTGTGTTTGATGGGACCATGGTGCCACTCTCCGCGGTTCTCAACGGCGTCCCTGGCATGGCCATGAAGGGACTTTCAAAGGAAATACCTTGGCCGGGGGCTCGGTGTGGTTGGATTGAGTTTTACAATACTGACGCAGACCCGCACTTTGCCAGGTACGTGAAGACGCTCGTAGATGCAAAGATGCTTGAAGTGTGTTCGACGACGCTGCCTCAACGCGCACTTCCACGGATCTTTAGCGACGAGCGTTATCAGCCGCATCTTGAGAATGTGGCGGCGCAGTACAAGGAGAAAGCAGATATGTTCGAAGAAGCGTTCTCGGGTGTTGAGGGCATCATTGTGAACAAGCCTGCGGGTGCATTCTATGCATCTGTGGTGTTCAGGGACGGTGTGTTGAATGATACGCAGACCCTGCCTCTTCCAAGTGATGATGTTCGCGCCTACATAGAAGAGCACGTTGCAGGTGGTTCGCTCGACAAGCGGTTCGTGTACTACCTTATGGGTGCTACCGGTATCACCATGGTGCCGCTCTCGAGTATGAACAGTGATTTGCATGGGTTTCGGCTTACGCTGTTGGAACCAGACAGAAAAACGTTTACTACCATGCTCACAACTGTCGCAGAGCATATCACCCAGTATCTACACTCATAGTATGAAAATCTCACTAGCAAGAACATCAGCGCCCAAAACTTCAAAGAAATACCAGGAAGTATCATTTAATGCCGAAACTGATGTCACTCGCTGCAGTGACGGAATGCTCACCATTGGCGTGAAGTCGGTTGTGCCGTTAACATCGCGCCGCTTACGTTTGTTGGCCCGCAGAATCGTCAAGGATGCTGAACGTAATGAAATCAAACATCTTGCGCTCGATGTACGGGTACTACAGACGCTTGATGGCGCTGACGGTGAGCGAGGCGATCTGATACGACTCCTTGCTGAGAATATGCTCATGGCTGCGTATCGTTACGACGTGTACAAAACGTGTGCCAGCGACAAGTATCGAGGACTGACGTCTTGTGTACTGCTTGCGGATGCAACACGTACGGAAAAGGCGCAGTTTGCGCTTGCGACTATAGTTGCAGACGAAGTCAATAAGTGTCGCACGGTTTGTAACACACCTGGTGGTGATATGACGCCACAGATGTTGGCAACACAGATACGGAAAGCAGCACGAGGTTCTGGTGCCAGTGTGCGTATTCTACAGAAAGCAGACATCACGAAACTCAAGATGGGGGCACTCCTTGGTGTTGCGCGCGGCGCAAAGAATCCACCAACGTTTACGATCGTAGAGTATAGAGGGGGAAAGAAAGGTGCGGCACCTGTTGTGTTTGTGGGCAAAGGCATTACGTATGATACCGGAGGGCTCTCACTCAAGCCATCGCCATACATGCTTGATATGCACTTAGATATGTCCGGCGGCGCAGCAGTCGCGCACGCGGTGATCGCTGCTGCGCGTCTGAAACTGCCGGTTAACGCGGTTGCGCTCGTGCCAGCAGCAGAAAACGCACTAGGTAGCGAGAGTTATCGACCCGGCGACGTGTTGACCAGTATGAGCGGGAAAACAATCGATGTACTCAACACAGATGCTGAAGGACGGCTGGTATTGGCTGACGGACTCACCTACGCCAAGCGCTACAAGCCGCAGCTTGTGGTGGACGTTGCCACGCTCACTGGTGCGTCACTCGTTGCCCTTGGTACCAAGTGTTCCGCTGTCCTCTCCCCTGATGATGAGCGCGCTCGATCCATCTGTGCTGCCGGTGAGGCAAGCGGCGACTACTGCTGGCCATTGCCGCTGTGGGACGAATACAAACCGTTGCTGAAAGGACGTTTTGCAGATGTGGCGAACATTCCCGTCAAGGACGACCGGTACGCTGGAACGATAACAGCAGGAACATTTCTTGCCGAGTTTGCCGAGACACTGCCCTGGGCGCACATCGACATGGCGCCACGAATGGTAAGTGATGATAGTGACTTTTTGGCTCAAGGCGCTACCGGTGAGCCGGTGCGACTGCTGCTGCGGCTCCTCGAAGAGCGTGGCACAACGTAACATGTCGCTTTCATTGACACAGCAGCGTGTTCGAAAAACAGTACACCTGGTGCTTGCTCTGCTCATGGCCGCGGCGGGTATCATGGTGGGGAAAGAAGCGGTACTTTTGGTTGGTATGGGACTTCTTGTTGCCTTTATGGGCGCAAAACTGGTGCGCGTACTGTCACCATCGCTGCATATACACGCCATTTCGCACGGTGCATTTTTCTACGCCATCGGAGTATTGCTGACCGCACTAGTGTTCTTGCCGGCCAGTCTAGAAGCGTTTGTCGCCGGATTGCTTGTGCTTGCCCTTGCTGATCCAGCAGCGTGTCTCATTGGTATGTCGTGGCGCACCAGAACGTACCGTGTGTTTGGGGAAACAAGGAGCTACGGTGGTTCGTTTGCATGTCTTTTGGTGTCCACCCTTGTTTTCTTGCCCTTTGTCGGACTTCCATTTGCCACCGTCGGCGCGTTGCTCGTGACTATGGTTGAAGCGTATGCACCACAGGGTTCCGACAACCTTCTTTTGCCCCTTGTGGCAGCGTTCTTTGTTGCCGTTGTGTAAGCTATCCACGGTTCGCTACTCAACTATTGTTGGACTGCACGGTACAATATACACATGCGATCAATGTCGCTGATCTTGTTGGGCGTACAGGTCACGCTTTTTGGTGTCCTTTTGTTCGTCGTGTTTGCGCTTGGCGGCCCAGCACATGCGCAAGAAGAGGTGGTGGAGGAGCCGCCGGTTGATCCTGTGCTCGACGAAGACCTGCACCCAAAAGAGCGGACGAAAGTGCTTGCGGATCTGGGTGATTTTAGCGTGACACCAGTGGTGGCAAATGAAAAAGTAAAGCCGCGTGACATTGTAAAAAAGGAGCTCGTGCTCACCAACAACACAGATCGACGCCTCCACTTGTACATAACCGTAGAGAACATTGATCCCGCTGATGGTGCACAAGACTTTGCGGCACCGGCGGTGAGCGACTTGTCAACGAGTCTTGCAAATTGGATCGAGATCACGCGCGGCAAGATTGATCTTGGGCCACAGGAAAGCCGCAAGATACCATACCTTATTCACGTCAACCTCAGCGCTGCTCCGGGGAGTTACTTCGCACAAATAGGAATCAACAAAGGAGCGGATCGCGCATATGATGAGGGTGCGGAAGACGATGCGACACTCATGCTTAGTGTCGAGGTGCTCGATGACGCCCACGAGCGACTGAGTCTCGGCAACTTCACCAGTGACAACTCGGTTGTTCTAGGAGAGAGTATCGGCTTTTCGTATCTTCTTGAAAATGTAGGAAATCGTGACGTTGAACCACGAGGATCGATTCGTATATTCAATCGCCGTGGCGAGGAAGTGGGAAGTGTACCGCTCAATGCTGACGGAGCAGAGATAACACCAGAAAACAAGCGACAGCTTGCTGCGGCATGGAGCGCACAGGGTCGGTTTGGCAAATACAAGGCTTTTTTGGATCTTGAGTACGGAGAGAATCAGCTAGCGAGTGTGCAGGATACACTATATTTCTGGGTCTTTCCTTGGAAGGAGATACTGGCTGCCCTTGTTGGTGTTATATTGCTTGGTATATTTGGTACATTCATCATTCACATGCGCACAGTCGCACGGCCTGTGCCTGTTCGTTCGCAGTCACACGTGCCGTCTGCGGACCCTGAACCTACATATGATCCAACTTCGACTTCAATGCCAACGTATTCTCAGCCGTCAACAGGTGGACCCACCATACTCGCAGGGCGCGCAAAGCGTGCACCGGGGACCCATGTACCAATTCCAGGACAGCAACAAGAACAGATGCAGGTGGCACCGCGTGGACGCGGACATGCTGCCGTTTCAGGCAACACGGTGCAGCTTGCACCTCGGCGCTAGTATGTGGCGGCTTGTTGCAGCTCTGGTGTCGCTGTTGGCGATTGTCTTTGGTGTTGGTGGTGTTACTGAGGCTCATGCGCAGTCAGGATTGACGTTTACGGTCACACCGCCACTTTTCAATCTCAACCTGCAAGAGGGTGAAAACTGGACAAGCGGCATCCAGGTCGTCAATGGCAATCCATACGACATAACGGTGTATGCCGAGCCAATGCTGTTTCGTCCAAGTGGCGAAGAAGGGAGGCCAGATTTCTACGTACCCGACCAGTCCGCTGCCGGTGAATCGCTCGAGGATAGATCGAACCTCGCTGGCTGGATCACGGTCCCACGAAACGCGCACACCATACCACGCGAGCAAACAGTCGTTATCCCTATCGCAATAGACGTCCCCCTCGACGCTGCACCAGGCGGACACTATGCAGCTGTCCTTATTGGAAACAGGCCGCCACAAGGCGCTAGCGAAGGAGGCACTGTCAATGTCGCAAGCTCGATAGCGTCACTCATTTTCTTGCGCGTTGCAGGAGACATAGATGAGCGCGGTCGGATCCGCGACTTTGTCACGGCGAAGTCTCTCTACCAAGATGCGCAAGCATACCTATCACTTCGTTTTGAAAACCAGGGCAACGTACACTTGCAGCCGCAGGGTGACATCACCATCTTTAACATGTTTGGAAAGAAACGAGGATACATTCCGGTTAACCATGCCAGCGGATATGGCAACGTACTGCCCGGAAGTATGCGCACGTTCGCCTTTACCTGGAAGTCAGACACTGGCTCGTGGGACATTGGTCGGTATCGCGCCGAAGTAACACTGGGCTATGGTGCAGAAGACAAGCAGTTCGCACAGAGCACGGTGTACTTCTGGGTGCTGCCGCTTGTACCGTTACTCCAGGTTTTGACCGCACTCATAGCATTTGTGTGGTTCTTTGGTTGGGCTGTGCGCACATATGTGCGCAGGGCACTTGCCATGGAAAGCTTACGTCGGATGGCTGCTCGGGATGATGCGTTGCACGATGCAGCGGATAGTAGCCACACGAACCAAGCAGTCCGTGCAGAGCCTGTTGCTACAACACGTACCAAGATTGAGACTCTGGTGCGACCGTTGCAGGAAGGCATGGTTGATCTCCGAAGCGCTGCTGAAGTTGCGACTGAACCAGGGGTTGGTGTTGGGCCGCCAGTAGCAGCACAGAAGCCTGGTGCGTCGCTCCTGCGCAAGTACCGGCTCTTCTTTGTGTTCGTTGTGGTTGTCGCTATTGCGTGGTTTGCTGCCAGTGCGTTTTTTGCGGACGTGCTCACCTTTGAGCGTGACTATCAGGTGACCGAAGAGCGACGCGACGGCAGCAGCAGGGATTTGGATGCATCTGCCGCAACTCCGTAACTGGTTTGTTGCGCCGTGGTTATCCACAAGGTGGTGCTATGGTCCAGGGAGCCAGATCGGTATACTAAACAGTGAATGCGCGGGTAGGGCTTTTTCCTTCCTACATTCAACCATCACTTTGGTATGCACTATGTGTGCATGTGTTTTAGCTGTAATTACTTATCAGCCCCTTATTAGTTTTATTCAATTGTCATGAATAACGTAGCATTCGCAATTCCAAGCACGTACCGCCTTGTAGCTGCGGTCACGCTTATGGCTCTGCTTGCGTGGACTCTCGGCTTGCCTTCGTGGGTTCAGACTGTGCACGCAGCCAACGTTTCTCAGATGTACGACCTGTTGAGCACCTCTGCATGGGGGGTAGATGCTCAGCACGACATCTTTTTTACAACCTCTAATGCCTGGACATCAGGCATGGACTTCCGTATTTACTTCGATGAAGCAACATCAGCTTTTGACTTCGCAGGTATGACCGATGCGGACATCGTCGCTTCAAGCACAGGCTTTACTGCAGTGCTCACGGGCGCCTGTGGTGGTCCAACCGATGAAATCGAGCTGTCAGTGAACGTTCCTGGCGAATACATTCAAGGTAATGTATGTGCTGGCGACACGGTTCCAGCCGGCAGACTTGGTTTCCAGATCGGAAACACAAACTTTGTTGCAAACCCAAGCGCTAACGACAGCTATGTCATTAGCCTCCAAGGTGACAACACTTCTGGAACCCCAATCCCGGATGAAGGTGATACCCGTGTAGCAATTATTGAAGACGTAACGGTGACCGCAGCAGTTGACACAGTCTTTACCTTCAGCATCAACGGTGTTGACGAAGGTGTGACCGTGAACGACGACATTGTGGCAACCACTGGTACCTCCACAGCAACGACTGTACCATTTGGCACCATTGCACCGGGAGGTGCCAATGCCAAGCTGATGGCACAAGAACTACAGGTTGACACCAACGCATACAACGGCTTTGCTGTCACAGTTGAATCTGACGTTACACTGACTGCAGGAAATGGTGCAACAATCGACACCTTCATCGACGGTCAGGACACAGCGTCTACAACTCTGTGGACCTCGCCAGCAGGTACCATGGGTAGCCCTGACACATATGGTCACTGGGGCTTGACGACGGACGACGACGCAGTCTCAGGCGCATCCTCAACACAGTGGGGTATTGGTGAGGCAGCATATCGTGGTGACTTCGTTGGAAATCCTGTTGAAGTCTTCTACCACAACACCCCAGTTGAAAACGACGCCGGAGTTGGTGTCGGATCGACAACAGTAGCTTACAAAGTTGAGATTATGGCCTTGCAGGAAGCTGCTAAGGATTACCAAGCAACGCTGACGTACATCGCAACACCAGTCTTCTAGTCTGGAAAGCATGCGGTAGCGAATGCTATACTACAAACCTCCGTGCGCGCACTGCGACGGAGGTTTGTATATTTAGAAAGAAACGTATGATCATAGGAACACAAAGACTGAGTATTCTGGTCACGGTAGCTGTAATGCTGCTCACTAGCCTCTTTGCAACATATGCTGTTGCAAACGCGCAGGGGCTTGCGGTGAAAGTTCAACCGTCGACTGTCGAGCAACAGCTTGACCCCGGTGCAGTAGCAGAGGGTGACCTTACTATTACGAACCAGAGTGACACCGAAGAAGTCTATAAGATCGAAACGCGCAATATCGTTGGCATGAACGACGCAGGACGTCCTGAGTTTTCTGATATTCCATCAAGTGACGAAATGGAAGCGGCTGCATGGATCTTGCCTACGGTGAAAGAAGCAACGGTGCCGGCAGGGAAGAGTGTAACAATACCGTATCGGATAATGGTGCCTGCACAGGCAAGCCCTGGCAGCTATTTTGCGGCGGTGTGGGTAACCCGGGAGGCAGAAACGACTGAAGAAAGTGGTGCTGGAGTCGGATTCCATGTTGCCTCACTCTTTAATATCCGCATCTCAGGCGATGCGCAGGAAGGGCTCTTGATACGTGAGTTCTTTACCGACAAAGTGTTGTACGGCGGTGCTACCGTTGCCTTCACGACACGTGTTGAGAATACAGGCACTGTTCATCAGCGGCCACGTGGCATTATTAGTATTACCGACATGCTGGGCAACGATGTTGATCAGCTAGCAGTGAATGAGCAGGCAGGAGGTGTTATGCCACGCCAGGAGCGCATTTTCGAAGGAGTTTGGAGTACTGATGAGTTTACGCTAGGAAAGTATCGCGCACTATTGAGCATGGCATACGGTGAGCAGGTTAGTCAGACCATAACGCGTGAAGTGACGTTCTGGGTGCTCCCAGGAAAGGAGATCGGGATTGTTCTGGGTGTCATTGCAGGTGTTGTGTTGCTTCTCATGTTTGCGGTTCGAGCATACGTACGTCGTGCATTGCGCCGTGCTGGAGTCTCGTCGGCAGAACGTGTGAAGGCACGCACACAGAGCCTGACCCGAAAAATGCTCAAGACGGTAGGCATGATTTTGGTTGTGGTGGCCGTACTGTTCATAGGTATGATTGTGTTCTTCGGGTAATCGACCTACACTACAGTCATGATGTGGCAATACACGCAGCAAGAAACGAAAGTGCTTCTGGTGGCGACACTCTTTGTGTTTGCAGGTTTTGGTTTGCTTATCGCTTCAAGCTGGCAGACAAGTGCAGTTGCTGAACGACAATTAGCGAATAGCGTTGGAGTACTTGCTGGTGTTCCGGAGAACGAATACAATTCGCTTGCCATTGCCCTAGATGAACGTGCGGAGGAACTTGACGCGCGCGAAGAAGCACTCTTGCTGCAGGCACAGGCACAGGTCGATGCTGACCAACACATGTTGCTGCTTATCTCGGTTATCGGTGCAGGTTTACTCGGCCTTATTTTGCTCAACTTCTATCTTGATGCTCATAGACGAAGAACACTTCGATGAGTATCCAAAAACAGCGCATGGCGCTGTTTTTGTTTGGGTGGATAAGTGTCACAGTTGCAGGCCAAAAAGCGCTACAATAAATGTACGGGCATCAGCCCCCGTATGAAAACCCCACTACTTGCCAAGACCGCAGCGGTCATTGTGGGTTCCACCATCCTGACAACACTCGCGGTGAACGCTGTTGATATGCGTGGACATGTGGTGACTTCATTTCTGGCTTCGTTGTTTGACGCGGTGATGCCAGCAGAGGTTAGTATATGTCCAGACAACATGGTGCTCGTAGAAGATGCACTAGTGCCGTTTTGTATTGATGCATATGAAGCAAGTCCAGGTGAGAATTGTGTATTTGAAGATGTGACTGGTACAGATCAAACGGTACTGAACCTTGGTGTTGATGAGTGTGTTCCGGTGTCTGTGTCACATACAGTGCCGTGGCGGTACATTGACCGGGATCAAGCTGCTCGTGCGTGCGAACGTGTTGGTAAACGGTTGCCATCAATGCAGGAATGGCACAGTGCCGCACTTGGTACGCCGGATGTGAACGAAGGCCTAGGCCTCGACCATTGCAACATAGCGCACAATAGAGCCGATGGTGTTTCGGAGACCGGAGCAGGTATGCGATGTGTCTCGGACGTGGGGGCATATGACATGATAGGTAACGTGTGGGAGTGGGTGGCCGGCGAGGTCATTGATGGCATGTATGACGAACAAGTGGTCCCTGATAGTGGATATGTACAAAGTGCAAGTCATGACGGCATGGCTGTTACCACGGCCGCGGGTGCGGATGCGCTGCACAGTAGCGATCGGTTCTGGTCAGATGTGGGTATGCATGCGGGTATCATGCGTGGTGGGTACTACGACAGCAAGAGTAATGCAGGGCTATACGCTGTGTATGCAGCAAGTCCACCGACCTTTACCGGAGCAGCAACAGGATTTCGCTGCGTAACTGATGTGCAAGAGTAGCATGAAGGTAGCAAGTCGCTTCATTTTAGTACTGTGTGCAAGCCTCGGAACACTTTTTGGTGTCGCGCATGGAGCAAGCTACCTTACATATGTTTCAGACCTGCTTTCAACGAGTGCTCCATCGGCTAGCGCCGACCAGACCATACTGTTTACGCTCAACCAAGCCGTACCTGCTTCAGGGGCGATAGAGCTGTACTTTGACGAAGGTGGTTTTATTGTGCCGGCTACGGGTTTCAACTTTGGTGACATTGATCTCGGTTTTTCGGCTGCAGCTGGTGGACCATACACGCAGCGACCGCTTTCAAGCATTGCGACACCAGGCACAGACGGCGTGACCGTCACGACCGGAACAGCAGGAAACATACGCATCAAACTCAATTCTACTGTTGGGATTCCAGCGGGGAATCAGGTGCAGGTGAAGATCGGTACCAACGCAACGTTTGGTGCTATAGGTGACACTCCCATGCAACTCAATGCGGCAACAGGGAGCTACCCGGTCACGATCTACACGTACGATGCGAGCGATGTTGAGCTCGACTATGGTAGGACCATGATTGCTGTTGTCGAACAGGTAACCATCGGACCAGTCGATACCACTGACCAGATACCACCAATCATAACCTTTGCTGAGCCAACGGGCTTGCTGCAATCTGGCACGACGGGCGTTGAATTGTGGGTAATCACCAATGAGCCTTCCTCGTGTCGCTACGCCACATCGAGCATGGTCTACGCGTCCATGCCGTATACATTTGCTGGTACCTCCACCGGACTCGTCGAATGGCACTTTGCCCAAGAGCTGGGTCTCGTGGACGACACAACGTACACCTACTACATACGATGTATCGACTTCCGCTTAAATGAGATTGATCCTGATTACGTGCTGGAGTTTACAATCGGTATTCCGCCGGGCTCAACAACGACTGCAACAACCACAACACCAGGAAGTGGCACCGGAACGGCCTCGACGACGGCAAGTAGTACGTGTGTGGGGCCCGACTGCACGGGAACAGGCACGGGTTCAGGCACCGGTGGTTCAGGCAGTGGCTCTGGGAGCAGCGACAGTGGTGGTGACGGTGCTGGCTCGGGTAGTGGTGGTTCTGGGAGCTCGGGTACCGGCACGAAGCTACCCCAGGCAGATATTCGTATTGACGGCTGGGCATACCCCGGCGCAACCGTTTCGTTCCTACGTGATGGAATCATTGTAGATGATGATGCCGCTGAGGGAGGAGGAGAGTTTAGTCATCTCACAGAGGGACTTGATCGTGGATCCTATACGTTTGGTGTGTATGCTGTCGATGGTAGTGGGACTCGAAGCGCGACGTTTTCCACAACACTGTGGCTACGCTCAGAAACATTGAACACGTTGAGTAACATCATGTTGCCGCCAACGGTGCGTGTCGAAGAGAACTCAGTACAGCCTGGTAGCCCGGTGCTTGCCGCGGGCTACAGTGCACCAAATGCTGAGATCACAACGTGGCTGCGACCAAAACTTGCCGAGGTTACAACTGGTGATATCGTCTCGACTACCACTGCTGCAACAAATGGAGCGTGGTCGCTTTCTATACCTACAACTGGACTCTCGCAGGGTACCTATGAGCTTGTCGCTCAAGGTGCTATGCCAGACAGTGTTGTGGAAAGTGATAAGAGTGCACGGCTAACTATCGGGGTTGGCGTGCAAGTAGAGGATCTCGACTGTGGCAGTACAGGTGACCTCAACTGTGATGGCTTTGTGAACCTGGTCGACTTCTCGATACTGGTGTTCAACTGGAACAGTGCAAGCGAGGTCGCTGATATCAATGATGATGGTATTGTCTCCCTTCCGGACTTCTCGATCATGCTCTACTACTGGACCGGCTAGCATCAGGGTGGCAGAGCGCGGTGTACGCATAGCCAATGAATCTTCTGGAGACACTCACGCGTGGCAGCACGTACGGCAGAGGCTAGCGCTAAGCCTCTCCGGAAGATTCATTGGCTATGCGCCTCGCGCGTACGTTTAGTCCCTCCAACATGTGTATAGCAAAGCCGGTGAAGCGCTCAAAGAAGCTTGGCGCTAGCCTCTGTAGCATGTGACACCACGCGTGAGTTTCTTAGAGTGCTTACACCGGCGAAGCATATGCCACCCCCTTATCCACATTTTTGTTTTCCTTTGCTCGCACAAAAACACAACCACTAATGCTATACTAACTGCATACAACGCTAGCTTACTTTGATGGGAGGTAAGCATCATCACGTGCGTTCTTTAGGATTAGTTCATTGGTATGGGTACATTTATGGATAAGCTCAAAGGAAAGGGTTTGGTAGACAGGGAGGGCAACCCGGTTGAAGGCGGTGCAGCACCGCAACAGCAGATGGCACAGCAGGAGGTTGTGCCTGGTCATGCGCTGCAGCTACCTGTTGACGTATTTCAGTCAGATAACGAAATAGTGATCTATGCACAGCTTGCTGGTATGGATATGCAGACACTCGACGTGTCCATTTCTGGTGAGAATGATGTGGTGAGTATTCAAGGATCGGCCCTCCGACCAGAGCGGCTCATGTATGAATCCCATACAGTCAATGGTGAGTACACACTCGAAGAGTGTCATTGGGGTGACTTCTACCGACAGATAATCCTTCCTGACGAAATCGATCCTGAACGCGCAGAGGCAAAGACAAAGGACGGTGTTCTCGCACTTCGTTTGCCGCTGGTTGGTCGCGCAGGCGGCGGTCTTCGGTTGAATGTAGTTCGTGCGGATGACCATGGAGGTTCAGTCGCGCAAGCATAGCGCGCACATGGCGCTATGAGTGAGCGGTATAGCACAACAGTAGGGCAGGTATCGAGGCCGACCTTCGTATCGGTTCTTTTGGGTTTCGTGCTAACTGCAGTGGTTGCGTTACTCCTGACCTCTTCGGTACACGCGGCATCATACTCGCTGTCTCCAGCCAGTGGTTCGTACAGTAGTGGCAGTACGTTCAAGGTGAACGTGATGGTCAATACTGGCGGTGATCCTGTGAATACGGGTGACGCAACCATCACCTACGACACCGGCAAGCTGTCGGTGGTATCTGTTTCTAAGGACGGATCACCGTTTAACCTATGGGTCACCGAGCCGAGTGCGGCTGGCGGTAAGATCACGTTTGCAGGTGGTGGCACAAGTGCTATTTCCGGTAACAAGTCAGTGGTTTCTATTACCTTCAAGGCAAAGGCTGAGGGTAGTGCAAAGGTGGACTTTCAGAGTGCAACACTCCTGGCTGGTGCGGGTCAGAATGTCCTCTCTGGCAGTACTGGTGGTACCTACACCATCACAGCGGCTGCCGCAGCACCCGACCCAACGCCAAAGCCAGAACCTGAACCGGAGCGTACGGTGAAGATTCCTCCACCAGACAAACCAACCATTGAGAGTAAGACGCATCCCGAAGAAGATGTGTGGTACTCGAGTACAGACGCACAATTCTCGTGGGACATTCCGTACGGCGTCCTCGGTCTTAAGATAGGATTTGACGATAAGCCTGATTCAGAACCAGCAGAGCTTCATGAGCCACCAATCAGCGAGTGGACCAAGAAAGGGCTTGCTGATGGTGTGTGGTACTTCCATGCAGCATACAAAAACCGCGGCGGCTGGAGTAGTTCGACACATTTCCGTATACAGGTTGACGCAACACCACCTGAAGAGTTTGAGGCAACTGCTGCTGGTGGCGATCTTGCCGCACAAGTGAACTTCGATGCAACCGACGCGCTTTCGGGTATAGCACTCTATCGCATTAGCGTTGACGGCGGTCGAACGCGCGACGTGCAAAAAACTGAACTGTTGCAAGGCGGCTACCGTGTCACCAACCTCGACCCGGGCGAACACACCTTCACGGTCACGGCAGTTGACATGGCAGGGAACGAGCGTGAAGCAACTGCAAGCACCGTAGTGACGGGGACCAAGCCGGTTGAGGAAGAGGTGCAGACATCTGGACTCGGCCTCATTTACTGGGTATCACTCTTGTTTATGGCGGCACTTGCCGTGGTGGTGACCATGCTCATCAAAGAGCGCCGACGCTTCCACGAGGAGAAGGACCACATTAAGCGCGAGACAGCAGAGGCAGGAGACAAACTCATCAATATTTTCGGAGTACTGCGTGATGAGATTGAGGAGAAAGTCGTGGAGCTCTCACACAAACCGAACATGACTGACAACGAGCGTAACATTCTCGAGGGTCTCAAGGACGCACTGGATATTTCTGAAGAACTTATCGACAAGGAGATAGAGGACGTTCGCAAACTCTTGAAGTAAAGCTAGGTTGTACAACACACGCACTAGCACTTCACACAAACCTCGCTACGGTCTGTGCAGCTACTACACCGATTGTGCTGAGACTCGGGCAACTCACCAGCCCTATTGCGATAGGGCTGGTTCAAACACTCCCTCGCTACAGCAATCGGTGTGTAGCTGCGGGCGACCTCTCGGGCATGTTTGCGAGAAGTGCTAGTGCGTGTGTTTCGTTGATTGAGGTGGCGTAGCGGATGAACCTATCGGAGAAGCGTGGCACTAGCAACTACCTGTGTGACTTACGACGCGCAGGTGTCCTTGCAACGGGTGCTTGCCGCGGTTTGTACGCTTGCGACAGGGCACCACACGTTGTGTAGTTTGCTTCGATGCTCGTGTTTGAGAAACGGGGTGAGTGAAGTGGGGTGCGTCTTGAGTTTGAATTTGAGTAACGGGGGGAGTGCTTGTGCTTTCAAACAAGCAGCAGAGCGCGTTCTGTGAACGCTCGTTGCCCGTTCTGCTGGACTTGCCGAGTGGCACTGTAGAAACGAGAATGCAAGGCACGATATCCACAGAATATGGCTGAAAACATACGTTTTCAGGTACTTGAGGCGT
>Ga0180436_10001486_pt1 | contig 22893 bp, 25 predicted proteins | sample SS_ome_2_FD_132434 | JGI IMG/M metagenome (GOLD analysis project Ga0180436, IMG submission 132434) | Hypersaline lake sediment archaeal communities from the Salton Sea, California, USA - SS_3_S_2 metaG | ecosystem: Environmental > Aquatic > Non-marine Saline and Alkaline > Hypersaline >... | reverse complement strand
TATATTCGGCAGCTTTTTCTTCACGCTCACCGCCAATTTCACCGATCATCACAATGGCTTCGGTTTCCGGGTCATTTTCAAACATTTCGAGCAAATCGCAATAATAAAGGCCGGCAACCGGATCGCCGCCGATTCCAATACATGTTGATTGACCGATTCCGTGCAGGGTTAATTGATTTACAACCTCGTAAGTAAGGGTTCCACTGCGGCTAATTAATCCTACATTCCCTTTTAAGAAGATTTTTGCCGGCATAATTCCAATCAGTATTTCTTCCGGAGAAATAAGCCCGGTGCAATTAGGCCCGATTAAATGAGCCCCTTTTTTCTCCAGAAAAGGTTTTACTTTAATCATATCCAGGGTGGGAATCCCTTCAGTGATGGTGATAATTAATTTTATCCCGGCTTCTGCTGCTTCGTAAATCGCATCAACAGCCCCGCTGGCAGGTACAAATATGATTGAAGCATTGGCATCTGTTTTGGCAATAGCTTCTTTTACCGTGTTGAATACCGGAATATCGCCCACTGCCTGACCTTTTTTACCTGGTGAAACTCCACCAACAACCTTAGTTCCGAACTCTTTCATTCTTTGAGCATGAAAATTTCCGTCACGACCTGTAATTCCCTGGACAATAAGACGCGTATTGCGATCTATCAGAATGCTCATATCATTTCCATTTTTGTTAAAATACTCTTTTACAAAGTCTCATTATTCAGCTGATTCAAGCAGATATGGTAATAACAGATTGATTTTCATCAAATAAGAGAAATTGCCTTTTGTGCAGCTTCGGCCATGGTCTCAACGGTTACTATATTAGCATGTTTTAATATTTCGAGTCCTTCGTGCGAATTGGTTCCGCTTAGCCGTACTATAACCGGGAGTTTGACTTCAATCTGCTCCAGTGCTTCAATCAATCCAAGGGCAACATCGTCGCAACGGGTGATTCCTCCAAATATGTTAATCATCACAACCTTTACATTTTTATCTTCGATAAGCAATTGCATTGCATCTACCACTTTTTGGGGATTTGAACTCCCTCCGATATCCAGGAAGTTGGCAGGCTCACCCCCGTATAGTTTTATGAGATCCATTGTGGCCATTGCCAAACCGGCCCCATTCACCATGCAACCAATATTCCCGTTTAATCGAATATAGGTTAAACCACGATTTTTTGCTTCGATTTCTTTTATCTCGTCTTTGGAGGCTTCTCTTAAATCCTCAATCTCTTTTTGCCGGAAAAGTGCGTTGTCATCGAAATTCATTTTCCCATCAAGCACAACAAGATCGTTTTCTTTTGTTAAAACAAGCGGGTTTATTTCAGCTAATGAGGCATCTCTATTAATAAAACAGTGATACAAATTTACAAGTATCCTGGTAGTTTTACGGACAAGATCAATGTCCTCAAAAAGCTTGAATGCGGCTTCACGGGCCTGGAATTCTCTTAATCCTATATCCGGATCAATGTAAAATTTATGAATCAAATCCGGATGGATTTTTGCGGCTTCTTCGATTTCAACTCCACCTTCCGGGCTAACCATCAATACCACCTGTTGTTTATTGCGATCGATGGTAAGGCCGACATAAAACTCTTTAATAATATTCATTGCTTTAGTCACCAAAACCTTTTTGACGATAAGGTCTTTAATTGTCATTCCAAGAATTTGTCCGCCTGCAGATTTTGCTTCTTTACCATTCCTTGCCAGCTTAACACCACCTGCTTTCCCTCTTCCTCCTGCATGAACTTGTGCTTTTACAACAATCGGAAATCCTAATTCAAAAGCAGCTTTCCGTACCTCATCCGGTGTGAAACACAATCGTTCGGCAGGAATCGGAATGCCTTCTCGTGCCATTAATTCTTTTGCCTGATACTCGTGAATTTTCATAATCGCTTAAAAAACAGAGTTGATTTAACCTATTTCTTATTGTTATAAAACTTAATCGATATTTGTATAACAGAAGAGTTGTTCTCTTGTTTTATTTTCAGGGTCAAAATTGAACATAATAATATATTGATTCGAGAGTTTTAGGATCGTTCAGTAACCAGCATGTATTGATTTTTAATGCAAATCAAATACATGAGAAAAATATTTGTGGTAAAACAGGATAAAGTTCCGGATGGGAGACAGATCGATTGTTCAGTCCATTTCGGCGGGATGTTTTCCTTGAAAATCAATTCAACTTTACAAATTCTGTTCAGTCATCTAAATATTAAACAACATTGCAGAATAAATTTTTCAAATGATTTATCCCCTTTGGCAGTGTATTGTAAAATAGCTTATAATCTGAATGTTGTGGGGAAAAGATATGCTAAAAGTAGAATTATACAAGTCAGCGCAAGTATTGCCAGAAAAACAAAATAAAGGGCATGGCTCATATGTTTATTGAGCTGCGTATTCTTAATATTTGAATTAAACCGTTGCAGGGTTTTGTTAAGTTTATTAAGCGAATTTCTCCCTTTCACAATATAGTCAAAAGCACCTTCGCGCATTACATTAACAACTGCTTCAATATTCTCGAAGGAGGAAAGAAAAATAAACGTAGAATTCAATGAGGTATTTCTAAAACGTCTCATAAAATCTATGCCGCTCAGGTTGTTGTAAAGATTTTCACAGATTATTATATCTGGTTTTTCTTTGGCTTTGGTGATTGCATCTTCTACTGAAGTGAAAACTTTAGCATTCTTATAATGATGAGTTTTTAGAAATCCATAGACCATAGAGGCAAAGACTTCGTTTTCATCCACGATGAAGATTAAGGGATCAGCTGTTGTTGACATAATTTTCCTTTTTTCAAATAGAAGATCATTCCGGGAATCTGCAAAATGATTTTTTTCTTATTGGATTTAAACCCTTTCATCTGATTCCTGTCTATAAATTACATAAAAATTAAAAATAGATCATCATGAAAACACTGAAAAGTTTAATTTCCGGCTTATTAATGAGCGGTGTCATATTGCTTTCCGGCAATGTTATGTCACAAACAGAGAATCCGGGAATGCTTAAGGAAAGTAAGCAAGAAATGGTTCAAAAGAAAAGAGGTCATCAGAAAGGCAGAAAAATGATGGCACAACATCTCGGGCTGACCGAAGAACAGAAGGAACGTGCCAAAGAGATCCATCTGGCAGCTGCAAAAGAGGCAAAACCTTTAGAAGACCAGTTGCGTGAATTAAAAGCACACCATCAGACATTGGTAACTGCGGAAGTTGCCAACATGAAGGCCATCAATAAAAGTATTGATGAGATGAGTGCTGTAAAGGCAAAGTTAGCAAAAGTTAAAGCTGGTTATCATCAGGAGTTCCGGTCCATTTTATCGGAAGAACAGAAGTTGAAAATGGACAGGATGAAGAATCGTCACTTCTGTGAAGGACATGGGAGAATGAGAGGGAAACTGAACAAAATGTGTCCGTAATTTTTTTCATGCATTGGATGAAAAAACCAGGAGGGTGATCCGGCAAAGTTAGGATTACCCTCTTCAAATTTTTATACGGTATTATAACGAATACCGTAACTGGTCGAGCATAATTGGAATATCTCCCGGATTCACTCCATGCCGGATTAAATGAACAATATCATCTTCAAAATTCTTCATGAATTTTTCAACGGTATAATCTTTTGATTGGATGCTTTTTTTGTACAAATCAAGAGCTGTCTGCCTGTTTCCCTTAACCCATTGAATATGCCCGGCATTCATCCAATCGTATTGGTTGGGTGAATTTTCGATAATTTTTTGATAATAACGTTCTGCCTGGTCATATTTGCCAACCAGGAAGGAGCACCACCCAATGGGGCGCCATACTTTTGGACTTCCCTTAGTCAGGTATTCTACTTTGAAGTAGCATTTTAAAGCTTCCTCGAAATTGTTTTGTTCCAAATGGCAATGTCCTTTGCTTAACTGGAGGGATAAACTATCCGGTTCTAAAGCCTCTGCTGCTTCGTAATATTCAAGGGCTTTTTGTGGTTGCTTCAGTTTCCGGTAACAGGAGGCTACTTTTTTCAGGTTCCATCTTCTGTTTAAGTCATATAACTCTGCTTTTAGATAGTATTCGAGGGCTAATTGATAATTCCCCATTTTTTCCTGACAAAAAGCTCTTTTCTGAAGTTGTTCTCCATTTTCCCCTTCCTGTTCCAGCAGCTGACCATAGATTTCCTCCGCGCTTTCAAAATCGTTTTTTGAGAAGAAATATTCGGCAATGTTTCCAAGTACTTTCGGATCTTCGGCAATGGTTTCCTTCAGAAAAAGTTTATTATGAAAATCAAATCTCCAGTTAAAGATATCTTCAAATCCTTTATGGGGAAAAAGTTTAAAGAAACGGTAGAGATCCTGTATATATTGGTTGGATAGAGTTTTTGCTTTTGTTTCCGGATCAATAGCTTCGCCATCTTTTCGTAGTTCTTCCAACTGCTCAGCTTCCGCACGAAGCGAGGAAGTGATCATCTCTTTGTAATCATTTGGAATTGTTTCAATACTAAATGTGAAGCTATATTTATCGGAGTTGCACATTATAGGGGATGAGACAATATTATCAAGGATAGAGCTGTTTGATTCATTTTCATAAATTTTTCTGACATCAGGAAATTTAGTGGTGAACGGCAAAAACCAGTGACTCATTTCCTGGAAAAAAGGGAATGATTTTAACATAGAGAAAGAACTCATAAAAACATCTGCACCTTCCATTTGCATTTCGGTGAGTTCCATCATTTTATCTCTTAAATCAGGGGTTTCGTCCAAGATATTCATCATCCACTCAGGATTTTTATCTTCTCCAAGGTCATCTTCCATTAATTTATCCAGATCGATTTTGTTCCGAAGATTTGGACTGATGCGAGCCATTTCGGGAAGAATTTCATCCTGAAGTTTTTTGGATATTTTTTCGGTTTCTTTAGTCCGGATCAATTGAATGATGATTGATTCAACGTTTCGTTTAAATCCGGGATCTTCGTTGAGTAAATTCCACCTTCCGGTTAAATTGCGATACAGAACCAGTCTTTCGTCATATTGATAAAACGCAAAAAGCAGCCCAACGAGAGCTCGTTGTCGCAGGGATATCTCCCCGGATTGAAAAGCATCAAAAAGCAGATTGAATTTTTCGGGATCAAAATTGTGTAAGAGACCAAGGCTCACCGCGGAAACCATTAATGATTTTTCGTAGAGAGGGAGTGTTTCGCTTTTCAAAGCTTCAGTAAAAGTTTTAATCTCAAATTCCCGGTATGTATCAATTAACCAAAAAATTCTGAAAAGGTGATTTCGAAGAGTTTCTAAAGTAAAATCGGTGTTTGATTGGGTGGAACCGGCAGTAACGGTTTTTGAAACAAGTTCTTCCATTGCTGCATGTTCATGGAGTTCTTCCATTTCGTGAAGAATTTTTATGGACTGATCGGTGGAAAGTTGTCTGAATCCCCTTTTTTGAACATAAAAATATTCGCTGGAAAAAAGTTCCAGTAATCGCTCTTTTACTGTATCACTCAATCGATAAACATCTTTTACAAGATGGTCGTAAACTTTTTGACGTTCGGGGTCTTTAATGCCTTCTACCGTATATTTTAACATATACTTGTAGTTCGTTTCAAGCATTTCGAATTCATCGCGAAATTCTCCGGTCTCGGTGCCAAATATCATCAAGTCGAGCAAATCGAAAGCATCTTTTAATCTTCTCGAAGCAATGTAGCTGCAGATCTCTTTATAGGAATCTTTTATTTCTTTTTCTGTCATTGATATTAGTCTTTAATTCCCTCTATAAAAACGAATAAGCAGGGAATGAAGTTCTATCTTTTCAAATCTTATTCCAAAATCGATTACCTGCCAAAAATGGTAATTTTGGCAGAAAGTCTGCTCATCAAGTTTTTCAAAAATCGGTGAAATCAGGATTCAAACATTATATGTAGGCTTAATCGCTTCCATTTTTTATTGCTGATCGATTAATTCCAGTGGCATAATCCGGATTAAAAGTTTTAAAAATCAATTTCTTAATTTTTTGTAACTTAAGGTGCATGACTTTCGTCAAAAAGTCTAACTACAAATTCAGTTATTAAACCAAAAAACTCATTAAGGATGAAAAATCAAATGAAAAAATTTCGGAGAGTCTTTAACCTGATTTTAATTTTTTTGGTAGTGGCTCCGATCCTTGGATGTTCCAAAGGGAAAGTCGGAAACGGAAATGTGATTTCACAAGAACGTCAGGTTGAGAATTTTTCCGGGATAAAAGTATCGGAAGGAATCGATCTCATGCTAACGCAGGGTGATAGTGTGAGGGTTGTAGTCGAGACAGATGAAAATCTTATGGAATTGCTTCGTACAGATGTGAGTGATAGCGTTTTGCACATTCATTTTGCGAAGAATGTTAAACGGGCTAAAAAGCGAAAAGTTAGCGTCTCGTTTATTGATTTAGAACGATTGGTTGTCAATTCCGGGGCAAAAGCAAATACATCCGAAATTCTAAGTTTGAATGATTTCCAGGTAGAAGTGAGTAGTGGAGGAGATGCAAATCTTGAGCTTGATGCTCAGAATATCAACGCTTCTACCAGTAGTGGCGCCGGTATGACACTGAAAGGGAAAGCAGAAAACCTGAAAGCTTCAGCATCCAGCGGCAGTGATTTACAAGCGGGAGATTTGATTGCAAATCATGTTGATGCATCGGCAAGCAGCGGAGGAGATGTTTTAATACATGCTGTGAAATCATTGAAAGCAAATGCATCTTCCGGGGGCGATGTTAGCTACAAAGGAAATCCGGAAACGGAAGATGTAAGTACCTCTAGCGGGGGAGATGTCAAAAAACAGGAATAAAATTTTTTTTATGCAAATCAATCCTGAAAAATAATTGGCAGGCCGGATTTTATGTCCGGCTTTTTTTAATGTTGAGTTTCAGGATTCTATATTCGAAAAAAATTTTTTTTCAATAAATATTTCATATTTATGCTTCCTGTAAAATAAATTCATAATTTTGTTTCGTAATTCTGCGAAATGGAATGAAAGAAAAAAAAGAATTTACAACAGACCAGATACAATTAGCTCGTTGGGCGAAGGCGATGGGACATCCTGTGAGGGTATTTATCCTGGAGCTTTTATCCCGGCAATCGTGTTGCTACAGCGGCGATCTGGCAGAAGAACTTCCCATTGCCCGTTCTACGCTATCTCAACATTTAAAAGAGTTGAAAGAGGCAGGATTGATTCAGGGTGAGATTACTGCTCCAAAAATTAAATATTGTCTTAACAAGAAAAACTGGCCCGACGCGAGAAAGTTATTTGCGAATTTCTTTTATCCTTCTGCAGAGAATATATGTTGCGATAGTGATAAGTAATAAACCTTTTTTTAACTACAAAATTCGTATTTTTACGAAATACTAAATGTATGAGTTATGGAAATCAAAGTATTAGGAACCGGTTGCAGAAAGTGTAAGAAGCTGGAAGAGGCAACCCGGAAAGCTGTTTCTGAACTGGCAATTGAAGCAAACATCGAAAAGATAGAAGATGTATTAAAAATAATGGCTTATGGCGTACTATCAACGCCTGCCCTGGTTGTGGATGAAAAGGTGCTTTCGAGTGGAAAGCTTTTAACGGTTGCTGAAATTAAAGAATTGTTGCAGAAGAAATAGCAATCCTTTTTTTAAATATTAAAAACATTAAAGATGAAGTTAAAGTTAATCTGTTTGTGTACTGTTGTTTTTGCACTATCAGCCTGTTATAATGCAAATCGCAATGGTTCTGAATCTTTGTCTAACTGTTCTGAAAACAACGGTGAGAAATCGTCAACTTGTGCCGGTTGTCCTTCCGCAACGGAATGTTCCGGACACTCAACGGATAAAGGGGAAGTGGTTGCTGCCAATGCAGCTGATGCTGTTACGGTTTATTATTTCCATGGAAGCCGGCAGTGTAAAACCTGTAAAGCAGTTGGAGAGGTTGCCAAAACGACTGTAAAAAAATATTTTACAGGCAGTGATAAGGTCAAATTTGTCGAAATAAATACGGAAGACGAAGCTATGAAAGAACTGGTTCAACGTCATAAAATGACCGGTTCAGGTTTGGGAGTCATTCGTAACGGGGAGTATGAAGACTTAACGGTTATGGCTTTTTCACTCGCGTTAAGGGAACCCGGAAAAATGGAAATAAATTTGAAAGAAGCGATAAACAAAAGACTATATACCGATTATTAATTCGTAGGAACCATTGGTTTGCCGGATTGAGGGACAAGCTGCTTCGCTTCCAATAGCTAACGAATTATTTATCTGTATAATACAATAAGTTCTTTTCAGAAATGGCTTCCACTTAAATTTGATTGGTATTAATGGATTTACTGCAAAGTATAACGGAAAATAGCCAGTGGCCTTTTTTAACGGCTTTTGCACTTGGATTGATGACCGCGATAAGTCCTTGTCCGTTGGCCACAAATATTACAGCAATCGGATTTATCAGCAAAGACATCAATCAATCCAGGCAAATCTTTTTTAATGGCATTTATTATGCGCTGGGAAGAGTTAGCAGCTATCTGTCACTGGGAGTGCTTATTACTTTAGGAGCCGAACAATTTAGCATCGCATCTTTTCTTCAAACCTACGGTGAAAAGATTCTTGGTCCTTTGTTGATGTTTGCAGGGCTATTTATGTTAGACTTTATTTCTTTTACCGGGCCATCATTTTCCGCTTTTTCAGAACGGATTGGAAAGAGTAAAAATTTGGGGAAGGGATTTTCCGCTTTTCTTCTGGGGGTAGTATTTGCTTTGGCGTTTTGTCCCTATAGCGGGGCATTATTTTTTGGCGTTTTAATTCCAATGTCTGTTTCTTCTGATTTTGGATTATTTCTGCCGGCATTATTTGCCATTTCTACTGCTGTCCCTGTGGTAATGGTTGCCTGGTTGCTGGCTTACTCCATGCATCGTGTAGGTAATTTCTACAACAGAATAAAGGTTTTTGAAAAGTGGTTTCGCAGAGTGGTAGCTGTTTCCTTTATTGGAGTGGGGATTCGCTATGTCATTCTTTTATTCATTTAATAAGCAGGAAAAATGCAAACAGAATTAAAAAATCGGGAGAGTGAAAAAGGACCTGCAATTGAAAAATCGACGAAGAGATGGTTAATCCCAACAATTCTTCTGCCTGTTTGGATTTTTCTTTATCGAAATCTCCAACCAGCAGCTGATTATCTGATCGATGAGGTAATCGGAATGACAAAGGGAGTACACCTGACCGAAACGTTGCGTTTCTTTCTATTTGAAGTGCCTAAAGTATTGCTTTTACTAGTACTGATAATTTTTTTGGTTGGTGTTTTAAGAACCTGGTTTACCACGGAGAAAACCAGAAAGGCGTTGGAAGGTAAATCGCTTTTTACCGGAAATATACTTGCTGCCGTATTAGGAATTGTCACTCCTTTTTGTTCCTGCTCCGCCATTCCGCTTTTTTTAGGATTTGTGGAAGCCGGTATTCCCATCGGTGTTACCTTTTCTTTTCTGATCGCCGCCCCCATGATCAATGAGGTTGCGGTGGTATTGCTTTTTGGATTATTCGGATGGAAAGTAACCCTGATTTATATGTTCACCGGATTAGCAGTTGCGATTTTATCCGGTTGGATCATCGGAAAACTCAGGCTTGAAAAATATGTTGCAGATTGGGTGTTTCAGGTAAAAGCAAATCAGGGCGAAATTGTGGAAGAGAATCTGACTATCGAAGAGCGGTTAAAAAGCGGTTATGATGCAGTAAGAGAAATCGTAGGGAAAATATGGATCTATATCCTGATTGGGATTGCTGTAGGCGCCGGGGCTCACGGATATGTGCCGGAAGATTTCCTGGGGAATTTGCTTGGAAAAGAGAATTGGTACGGGGTCCCTTTGGCAATTCTATTGGGAGTGCCCATGTATTCTAATGCCGCCGGGATTATTCCCATTGTAAGTGTATTGATCGAGAAAGGAATCTCGCTGGGCACCGCGCTGGCCTTTATGATGTCGGTGATTGCGTTGTCGCTTCCCGAAATGATAATTCTGAAGAAAGTCCTGAAGTGGCAGTTGATCGCCGTTTTTGTGGGAATTGTTGCATCGGGGATCATGATGGTAGGGTTTATCTTTAATTTTTTGATGTAATTAGAAAGCAGCTCAAAATAGTTAGATTTATTTTAATGAGAAGCGGAAATCATCTCTTAACCTTTAAATTTCAATGATCATGAAAACAAAATCGTTAGGTTTTATCGGTGGTGGAAGAATAACCAAAATTATTCTGCAAGCTTTTAAAAACAGGAGTGTGAAGTTCAGTAGAATTGTTGTTTTTGACAGTAACATGGAAACAAGTGAAAAACTACAAACAAAATTCCCGGATATTGAACTGTCGGATCTCGGGAAGGCAGCATCCCAGGAATTGGTCATAATCGCGCTGCACCCTCCGGTGATCATGGAGACGCTGGATAAAATTCAATCCATTGTCACGGAAAAGACCTCAATTCTTTCGCTGGCTCCTAGAATTACCCTTGAAAAGCTTTCAGGAAAACTCAACCAGGTTAATAAACTCACCCGGTTAATCCCCAATGCTGCTTCCGTGATGAGTAAAGGGTACAATCCTGTATGTTTTTCAGCCGGAATGGCGGCCAATGAAAAAGCAGAAATATTGGAAATCCTTCAAAATTTAGGCGAGACCTTTGAAGTTCCTGAATCAAAACTGGAGGCTTATGCCATTGTCTCTGCCATGGCCCCGACCTATTTCTGGTTTCAATGGAAAAAACTGGCAGAGATCGGGGAAGAAATCGGCCTGGGCAAAGAAGAATCCCAAAAAGCGGTTTATCAAACCCTCTCCGCAGCCCTGGATACGATGTTTCAATCCGGGTTAAGCGATGATGAGGTTTTTGATTTAATTCCCGTAAAACCAATCGGTGAGTATGAGGATGAAATAAAAAACCTTTTTGATGCTAAACTGAAAGGTCTTTATGCTAAACTTTCGTCATAACCAGTAGTGTAAAAAATTGTTCTTGAAATAGTTAATTAAAATAAAAAACAATAATTGGAATGAAAGTTCTTATTCTTTGTACCGGCAACAGTTGCCGCAGCCAGATGGCGCATGGATTTTTACAATCCTTCGATAAAAACATCATAGTATGTTCTGCCGGGACCGAAGCTTCAGGGAAATTAAACGAAAAGGCAGTTGCTGCCATGAAAGAAATCGGCATTGACATCAGTCAGCATAACTCCGACTCTGTTGAGAAATACCTTGGAGAAGAGTGGGATTATGTGGTAACCGTTTGCGGCGGGGCAAATGAGTCGTGTCCGGCATTCACCGGAAAAGTAAAAAACCGCCTGCATATTGGTTTTGATGACCCTTCGCATGTTACAGGCTCCGATGAATATATCCGGAGTGAGTTCCGCAGGGTACGGGATGAAATCAAAGAGGGTTTTTATAAGTTGTATAAAGAACAGATTGAACCACAGCTATGAAAGCTAAAGATATAAAGCGGATCGTTAAAGAGAAATATGGTAAGCTGGCTTCGCGAAGAGGTCCTATTAAACTGGAGTCCTGTTGCAGCGGTTCGGCTTGTTGCAGCGATGCTCTTTTTAAATCATTCAGCGATGATTACGGCAAGCTGCCCGGTTATCTTCCTGAAGCTGATTTAGGCCTGGGATGCGGATTACCTACTGAATTCGCCGGGATTAAAAACGGGGACCATGTGCTGGACCTTGGCAGCGGGGCAGGAAACGATTGTTTTGTAGCCAGGGCATTGGCGGGCGAAACCGGCAGGGTTGTCGGTCTCGATTTTACGGATGAGATGCTGGAGAAAGCCCGTGAAAATGCCGCGAAACTTCAATATGGGAATGTTGAATTTGTAAAGGGAGACATCGAAGCAATTCCACTTCCGGATAATTCTTTTGATGTGGTGATCAGCAATTGTGTATTGAACCTGGTGCCCGATAAGCAAAAAGCCTACCGGGAGATTTTCAGGGTATTAAAACCCGGAGGACATTTTTGCATTTCCGACGTGGTGCTTTCCGGCGAATTGCCCGATAAATTGAAAGAAGCAGCAGAAGTGTACGCCGGCTGTGTTGCAGGGGCAATGCGGAAAGAGAAATATCTCGAAGTGATAGCCCTTGAAAACTTTACCAATTTGACCGTACAAAAAGAGAAACAAATCGTTCTCTCCGATGAGATTTTATCGAATTTTCTTTCGAAGGAGGAAATCGAAAATTTCAAGGCATCGAATTTGGGAATTTATAGTCTGACAATAACTGCTCAAAAATAAAAGTGTGACGACAAATAAAAAACAGATCAGTTTCTTTGAGAAATACCTCACCCTTTGGGTGGCTTTATGTATCGGGGGAGGGATCCTGTTCGGCAGTTTCTTCGGAGATGCCATGAAAATCCTTAGCCAAATGGAAGTTTATAACGTAAACATTCCTGTTGCGGTTCTTATCTGGCTGATGATTTACCCGATGATGCTGCAAATCGATTTCTCCAGCATCCGCAATGTTGGGAGACGGCCCAAAGGTTTATTGCTTACGCTGGTAGTGAATTGGTTCATCAAGCCTTTCACCATGGCATTTTTTGCCTGGATCTTTTTCACCAAAATTTATGATGCCATTATTTCCCCGGATTTGGCAGGTGAGTATATTGCCGGTGCGATCCTTTTAGGTGCTGCACCATGCACGGCCATGGTTTTCGTGTGGAGTTACCTGACCGATGGTGACCCCAATTACACGCTGGTACAGGTGTCGGTCAACGACCTGATCATCCTGGTGGCCTTTGTACCAATCGTCGGTTTACTTCTGGGGATTACCAAAGTTCAGATCCCCTATGACACCCTGGTTGCCAGTGTGCTCATCTTTGTGGTGGTTCCGTTGGTTGCCGGGTATTTGACCAGCAAAACAATTATCCGGACTAAAGGGATTGAATGGTTTAAAACCGTGTTTCTGCTCCGTCTTAGATCCATATCCATTCTGGCCCTGTTGGTTACTCTGATCCTCCTTTTTGCCTTTCAGGGATCTAATATTCTTAATAAACCGTTTATTATTCTGTTGGCTGCCGTACCTTTGGTGATCCAAACCTATTTCATCTTCTTTATTGCCTGGTTTGGCGGGAAAAAGTTAAAATTGCCCCATGCTATCTGCTCGCCTGCTGCGATGATCGGGGCAAGCAATTTCTTTGAATTAGCTGTTGCGGTAGCGATTGCACTATTCGGATTGCAGTCTCCTGCAGCTTTGGTTACTGTGGTGGGAGTGTTGGTTGAAGTTCCCGTGATGCTTTCATTGGTGGCAGTGGCGAATAAATGGAAGTATTAGAAGATTTGGAAATTTGAAGATGTGGAAATTTGAGAATGAGAAAATGTATTAGTGGGTTGCAATTTTAAAAGTTTTGAGCTTTGGGAAAGGTTCTGGTTAGTGTGATAGGTTCAGCATAGAATTTCCGCGTAGCGGATAAATTTTTTCCCGGGAAATCGAGTAAATATGAATGGGATATGGATTACCACAGCTTATCTGTTTCTTATATCTCTGCGCTCTTTGCGTTTTTTTCTTTGCGCTCTCTGCGTGAAATTAAAAAAAGGACTCTGCGGTCTCTGCCTGAAATACTCCTTAAAAAATTAGCAGCCCCGCAGAAAGAACCGTAATTCCAATTACAAACCATCGGTAGGTTTTATCCGGAATTAACCTCACCAGTTTTACCCCGGAAAATGCGCCCAGCGCTACTGCCGGCAATACCATTAAATCAAGCTGAAAGGTTTGCAGGTTGATGGTCTCCCAGCTCCAGATGTGCAGGGGCACTTTCAGAATATTGATGATGCAGAAGAACCAGGCGGTTGTACCGATAAATTTGTTTTTCGGCATGTGCATGGCCAGCAGGTAGATAGCAAAAATCGGCCCGGCGGCGTTGCCGATCATCGTGGCAAAACCTCCTGCCAATCCCATGAAACCGGCAAAATACCAGTTGTCGGGAATGGACTTTTCTTTCATCCCCTGTTCCCGCCAGATCATAATCCCGATGCCCAGCAGAATGACCGATCCCAGGATCGTTTTAAACTGCTCGTCCGAAACATTTTTCCCAACGTACATGGCAATAAGAATCCCTGCAATCGCCCAGGGCAGGATCTTAAACAGGTGCTTCCATTGCGCGTGATGATGGTAATAACCTACTGCGAACAGATCGGCCATAATCAAGATGGGCAGCAGAATCCCGGTTGAAGGTTTACCTCCAAAAACCAAAGCAAGGATTGGAACAATCACTGTTCCCACTCCGGGCAGGCCTACTTTGGCCATTCCCACCAAAAAGGCACAAAGAATAAATAACGACCATTGCGGAGCAGATAAATCAAACAGGGTAAGAAAATCCATGGGAAAAAGTTTTTGGTAAAAGTAGGAGATTATGGGGAGAATGCAATTGAGTCATGTAACGAATCAAAATAAACGGATCGAATGCAAGAAAATATTGAAAAGTGATGATTTTAATTAGTAGTCTAACGATTTGGGGAGTAAGCAGAAATGCCAATCCCTCATTTTTTCTATTTTTGAACCATGAAACCACTAAAAATAGGATTGATCGCGGATGTTCATTATGCGCAACGTCCTAACAATTCCGGGAAAAGGTATGCGGAAACGTTGCAGAAGGTTCAGCGGTTTTATGAAGCAGCCAGGAATCAGGGTGCGGATCTGATTGTTCAAATGGGTGATCTGAAAGATGAAGCACCGGGTGCGAACCGGCAACAGACCATCAGCCATCTGGATGAAGCATTTCAGCTGTTTCGATCGTTTTCCGTTCCGGTTTACTATCTGCTCGGGAATCATGATTTAGATTGCATTTCCAGGGAAGATTATGCTGCGAAAGTGGGCGGGGAGGCCAATGACCGCTATTTTTCTGTTGATGTTGAAGGGTGGCATCTCGTGTTTCTCGATAGTTGTTATTCTCCCGATGGGACGCCCTACAGCAAAGGGAATTTTTTCTGGGAAGAAGCCATTCTTCCGGAACATGAATTGAAATGGCTGAAAAATGATCTGGAGAATACCACAAAGCCGGTAGTTATCTTTCTGCATCACTGCCTGGATGCCTGGGCACGGGAGAATCAGAAGCACTTCCTGTTAAATTCCGAAGCAATTTGTCAGGTTTTGGAAAAATCCGGGAAGGTAAAAATGGTTTTCCAGGGGCATTTTCACCCGGGGAATTTTAGTTCGCGGAACGGTGTTGATTATTTTACATTAAAGGGGACCATTGAAAAAAGTTCCGGATTTGGAGTCCTCGCAGAATTGAAGGAGGGCAGGGTGGAGGTAAAAACGATTCTTTAACGGATGCACAACCGACCCTCTCGCTCTGAGCGAGAGGGTCGGTTGTGCATATCTACAAATCATTTTTTACTCCTTTTTTACCTCAAACTGGCATTGGTATAATCCACCCGGTAGTCCGCGTAGGTTTCCGCAATTTCATCTAAAAACATAAGTACATCGCGAAGCTCTTCGGCGCGAAGGAGTTTCACTCTCAGTTCGCGGAAGTGGGGGAGGGTGGGGAAATACTTTGCAAAGTGACGACGCATTTCGCGAATGGCGTTCAGCTCTTTGTCCTTCCATTCCAGCGATAGTCGAAATTGCTCTTTTACGTTCTCCACAATTTCAGGTACCGTGGGGGCCTGCAACTCTTCGCCGGTTTCAAAATAGTGTTTTACTTCTTTGAAAATCCAGGGGCGGCCAATCGCTCCCCGTCCGATCATCAGGGCATCCACTCCGGTTTGATCATAAAAGGCCTTTGCTTTCAGCGGACCGTTAATGTCGCCGTTTCCGATAATCGGGATATGCATCCGTGGATTTTTCTTAATCTCTCCGATCAGGCTCCAGTCGGCATTCCCGGAGTAGATCTGGCAGCGGGTACGGCCATGAACCGCCAATGCGGCGATCCCTGCATCCTGTAGCCGTTCGGCAACTTCTACAATGGGTTTGTCGGTGGCCTCCCACCCCAGGCGGGTTTTCGCCGTAACCGGGAGTTTCACCGCTTTTGCGACAGCACCGGCAATCTCCACCATTTTCGGGATATCGCGCAACAGGGCAGCGCCGTTTCCTTTCTTAACGATCTTTTTCATCGGACAACCGAAATTGATATCGATAAAGTCGGGGCCGGCTTCTTCCACCACCCTGGCTGCTTCAACCATAGCATCCACTTTATTCCCGTAAATCTGAATGGCAACCGGACGATCGAACTCAAACAACGTCATTTTGCGCATGGTCTTCTCAATATTACGGACCAATGCATCGGCGGAAACAAATTCGGTGTACATTACATCCGCGCCATATTTTTTGCACATGTACCGGAACGACTTGTAGGTAACGTCTTCCATCGGGGCAAGAAACAATGGTAAATTGCCTAAATCCAGATTCCCAATCTTCACAACATCCACTTTTTCAGGTTGAACATGCAAAGATAAAAAAAAGAAATACGATTTATGATTTTGATGATGAAATGGTTCGCAGCCTGTGTTTGTTCACCGCAGATGCGCGAAGGCGCAGAGAATTAAAAAAAGTAGTATTTCAAAATTTTCACCGCAGAGAGGCGGAGTTGTTAGTAGAAGATAATAGAGACGGTGCAGGGAGAAAATTTAAAATCAGGATAAGAGAATAAATCCATGATTTTTTATCGCAGAGACACGAAGGTACAGCGTTTTTTTGTCTTTTCTTTAAGCCTTTGTGCCTCTGCAGTTTATTTTATTTCTTCTTCTTGATGATGTCCTTATATTTTTCCATGAATTCTGCATAATGCATGGAATTCCCACTGGTCAGTTCGCTGTCCTTTGTTCCTTCAGGGAAGAAACTGCTTTGGGCTTGTTGGCCTTTTGCCTGCTGTTTGCTCATTTCCAGCACTGATTTTAATTGTTCGATTACCCGGGTATCCGATACGGATAAAATCTTCTTAATGAGTTCCAGTTTTTCTTCGTTGAGATCCATTTGGTATTATTTTTTTAAAAAGTTAAGTAAAAACGGATCAGGTATGTTGGGAAGCAGGCTTATTTGATTTGCCTGGTCCCATAATGCTGATTCAAATGAGACGGTCATGCCTGATTTTTACAACTTTGTGATTCAACTTACAATCCGGATTGAAAGATAGAAAATCTTTTGTGAATCAAAAAAACTGTCCGGGAAGAAGATTTCACGCAGAGAGCGCAGAGACTTTCGCAAAGTTCGCAGAGATTTTTTTACACTCCCCAAAGCCAAAGCTATCGGGGGGACGCAGAGCGATAATTATTCAATTTTAGCACTTTGCGATCCCTGCGTGAAAAAGACTTGGTCGGACAGTCTTCTTTAACGCCTGTTATACTTATAAAGTATTAAAGTGCAGATGCAAACTGGCGAAGGAAACGAACATCATTTTCAAAGAAAAGACGTAGATCCTTAATGCCGTATTTAAGCATTGTAATCCGCTCGATTCCCATACCAAGGGCGAAACCGGTATATTTTTTCGAGTCAATTCCGGAGGAATCCAGCACATTCGGGTCGACCATTCCGCAGCCCAGAATTTCCAGCCAGCCGGATCCTTTACAAACGTTACATCCTTTTCCGCTGCAAAGGGTACAGGATACATCCATTTCCGCCGAAGGCTCGGTGAACGGGAAGAAGGAAGGGCGCAAACGGATTTGAGTTTCCTCGCCGAACAACTCCTTGGCAAAATAGGTTAAAGTTTGCTTTAAATCGGCAAACGAAACGTTCTCGTCAATGTACAACGCTTCAATCTGATGGAAGATACAGTGAGCGCGTGCTGAAATAGCTTCGTTCCGGAAAACCCGCCCCGGGGTAACGGTACGAATCGGGGGCGTCAGCTCTTCCATTTCGTGTACCTGGACCGAGGAGGTGTGGGTGCGAAGCAGCACATCCGGATCCTTCTCAATAAAGAAAGTGTCTTGCATGTCGCGTGCAGGATGTTCCAAAGGGAAGTTCAGAGCAGAGAAAACATGCCAGTCATCTTCAATTTCCGGTCCTTCCGAAACTTTAAAGCCCAGACGGGTGAAGATATCAATGATCTCATTTTTGACCAGGTTAATCGGGTGACGGGTCCCCGGTTTCATTGCCTCTCCGGGAAGGGTCAGGTCGATACCGGTCTTTCCCTGATCGGCAGCCTCAAAAGAATTTTTAAGATTGCTGATTGTTTCCTGAGCAAAGCTTTTCAACAGATTTAATTCCTTTCCGACTTCTTTTTTTAGTTCGTTGGGAACGGTCCTGAAATCATTCATCAGGTTTGATATTTCGCCTTTTTTGCTTAGGAATTTAATGCGCAATTGTTCCACTTCTTCCAAAGTCTGTGCCTGAGATTTTTCAATCTCCTCTTTTAAGGCCTTGATTTTATTTAACATCGCCAACTCGATTTTTTAATCATTTCAATTCCGCAAAGTTAAAAAATGCAGGGAATTATTGGTTTTTCAATTATAGAAAAATTGATTGGGGCGATTCAGGCAGAGTTTTCTGTTTTTTGAAATTGAAGATCGTTGTTTGATGCTTGGATTTAAGGCAGGAAACGTCCATGATTAATAAAAGTACCTCTGCGGTTAAATTAAAATCATTTCATCACCCTTATCCGCTTCACCCGGATATCTTTTTTCGGCCTGAATTCATTGCCAATTTCTACTCCGGAGATCAGGTCTACGATGTGCATGCCTTTGGTAACTTCGCCAAAGATGGTGTAGGTTCCATCGAGGGTGGGAGCGCCGCCCAGAGTTTTATACACCCTGCGTTGTTCGGCAGTGAATTTAATTTTCTGCTCTTTCTCAATCTCATCTAACTCGGCATCGGTGTAGGTTCTTCCTTTTACAATGTAGAATTGAGAGCCGTCGGAGCGGCGTTTGCTGTTCTTACGGTCGGGAAGGCGGGGAGAGCCAACCATTCCCCGCTTGTGAAAATATTTGGGCACAATATGAGCAGGCAGCGTATAGCCGGGACCTTTCCATCCCACCATGTCATCGGGTTTGGCATAGCGGGTATCTGCCGCGCCCGATTGAATGACAAAATCCTTAATTACCCGGTGGACCAGCAAACTGTCGTAAAAACCCTCCTTAACCAATCGGATAAAGTTGTCGCGGTAGGCAGGCGTTTCGTTGAAAAGCCGGATGGAGATGTTGCCGTAATCAGTCTCAATCATCAGGCCTTTAATCTTTTTATTCTCCTCACTGATTTGTGCATTGCTTCCGGTCTGCAGTTCTTTTAAAGGTTTTATCCTGCTCTTTTTTTTCAGCAACTCGTGGATGAACCTTGAGGGAATCGCGAAGGAGTAGACATCGTAATCCACATTATGGGTAATAGCCATTCCAAGTACCTGATGATTGGACAGCAAAACCGGTTTCCCTTCCTGGAGTGCGGCGACATGGTTGGAGATGCGGTAAAGTTGATTCCCTCCTACAACTTCTGTGCCCAGTGTTTTTCCGGTTCCCAGGGGAAGGGTGTTTTTAGCCGGTTTGGAAACAATGAGCGTTTTGTAGTTCGCCCCGGGTTCCTTGAGATACAACGTTAGAGGAGGCTTTTTCACGTTCCTGACTTTTAAAAGAATCAGGTTGTTGATGCGGTCAACGCCATAAAAGCCTTCAATTTCATATTGGTTCTGATCGTAATAAGGATAGATGCAGGCTTTGTTGGCTTCCGGGAAAAGCGTGTACTTTGTAACCACCAGCGAGGAGTCGATGAAAAAACCATGGCCGGTCTCCAAAATCCGGTCGTTGTCGTAGGTAACGATCTTGAAAATCCCTTTGGCTTGTTCGGAATACCCTTTTACGGCAGGTTTCTGCTCAACAGTTTCTTTAGTTGTTTGACTTTGTTGCTTCGTTTGTTTTTCCGGGCCGCAACCTAACCAAAAAGCAAGTCCGATGATGATATATACCAGGTGTTTTATCATATCCTATTCCTTGAGTTTATCCGATTTAGATGGCAGTTTTATTTCGGCACATTCTTCTTTGTTAAAAGAAACCGGTGAAAGGCTATATCTAAAATCATTAATCGTTATTTGTCAATCTTATAAAATTCCTACTCCAAAACCGTGACTCTGATTATTACATCCCGATAGGGACGGTCGTTTTTGTCGGTTTTCAGTTGAGCGATTGTTTCAATCACATCAAATCCCTTGATAACTTCTCCAAATATGGTGTATTGTCCGTCCAGTTGAGGTGCGCCGCCAATAGTGGTATATGCCCTTCTTTGTTCATCGGTGAAGATTAGTTTTCCGGGATGAAGCTCGTATTCCGTTTCAATTCTCTCCTTGATCGGCGTGGCCAGCTCCCGAAACTCCTTTACCTTATTCGCTTTTTTGAGTTCTTTTAACTTCTTTCGAATTTCGAGAGTCATATATTTATTTTTTATCTCTTTTTTAATGGGATTATTCACTGCCATTTCCATCGTATCGAGCTGCCCGGGACGGAATACGATTCCATCAACAATGAAAAACTGGGATACATCGCTTTGTTTAAAAGGATTGATTGCATCGGGCTGGCGAGGTGCACAAAGGGCTCCTTTTTTATGAAAATGATTGGGTCGGATTTCATCGTCGACGGTCATTTTAGGATCGCCGTAGCCAATTTCCTTGCCCGGGGGAGCATTGCGAGAATCTTTCGATCCCCCTTGAATGATATAATCCTTAAGTACCCGGTAAAACAGGGTGCCGTCAAAATGGCCTTCTTCAGCCAGTTGAATAAATGCATCGCGGTGTTTAGGGGTGTCATTGTAAAGTTTCACCTTCATATTGCCCACATTGGTTGAGATCAGGACGATGCAATGATTTTGGGCAGAAATAGTTTGAATTGTTATAAGCAGTAGAAAAACTAGCAGGATCTTTTTCATCAGGACTCAAATTTTATGCACTTTCACAAATATAAGGTCTTTAGATTAAAATCCCTGATTAAGTAGCAGTAGCTTTAAGGGTCAATAAAATTTAATGGAAAGGATATTTATCGGATCCTAATAAAGGAATGTTAAAAGCCATTCGGATGTCTATAATTGGGCTTTTAGTGGTTAATGTAAAAGCATTTCTTCCTGTGGATTTCCATCTGATTTAAAGCCTTTTTACAGAACATTTTTTACTTTTGTGGCGGCTGAAGATTTTCTTCATTCCGAAAGATTAAAAATTATTAGAATATTATGGCGACAGTTGTTAGTGGAATCCGTTCCACAGGGAATTTACATCTTGGAAATTATTTTGGTGCAGTAAAAAATTTCGTGAAAATGCAAGACGAATTTAACTCCTTCTTTTTCATTGCAGACTTTCACTCTTTAACCACTCACCCCAATCCGAAAGACCTGCATTCCAAGGTAAAACAAGTGCTCGCTGAATATCTTGCCTGCGGCATTGATCCGGAAAAGTCAACTGTTTTTATTCAGAGTGATGTTCCCGAAATCCCTGAGCTTTATTTGTTATTAAATATGAATGCTTATCTGGGGGAGTTGGCCCGTACCACTTCATTCAAGGAAAAAGCCCGTAAACAACCTGAAAATGTGAATTCAGGTTTGTTGACTTATCCTGTATTAATGGCAGCAGACATTATTATTCATAAAGCAGATTTAGTACCTGTGGGAAAAGACCAGGAACAAAATCTGGAGATGGCCCGTAAATTTGCCCGCCGTTTTAATCGACAATATAAAGTTGAAGAATTCCCAATTCCACGACCCTATATATTGGATGGAAAAGATATGGTTAAAATCCCGGGATTGGATGGAAGCGGGAAAATGGGCAAGTCGGAAGGCAATGCCATTGCTCTTGCGGAAGAGCCCAAAAGCATTCGCAAAAAGGTCATGAAAGCGGTTACAGATCAGGGCCCCACTGTAATGAACCAGGAAAAACCGGAAGTGATTCAGAACTTGTTTACATTAATGGATGTGGTTTCCACCCCGGAAGTGGTAAAACATTTCGATGATTTGTACAGCAATTGCTCCATCCGGTATGGGGACTTGAAAAAACAACTGGCAGAAGATATTATCAACTTCACGACACCCATTCGCGAAAGAATTCTCGAAATTCAGGGGAATGATGAATATCTGGCGAAAGTAGCCAAAATGGGTGCTGAAAAAGCCAGAGAGTCGGCTTCAAAGACCCTGAAGGAAGTACGCGAAATTATCGGTTTCCGGAAATTTTACTAAAACAGATAATCAAATATTGCATCGGTCTTCCGAAGAATTTAGCCTGTTTTATTCATTCATTTTCCTATTACGAGTCAAAGTTGCTCACGACTATTGAAAATGTTCTTTCTTCACGTCTCTTCCCGATTTTCCATCGGGACTTCGAGACTCATTGCTGTGCTTCTCAGTATTCACGGCACTTTTGCCTCTCATGACGAAAAACGAATGAAACGAAGTTCAGAGAAGCTAATTATCCAGGTTTCATCTGAGACAAGGGGAAGTAGAAATTTTCTCAATTAATTGCTGACACAGAGATAAAAATTATGACTTATATTGGGAATATTCGTAAAATGCGCAGTGAGTTTGCCGATCCGGTGAGCTATTTCCTTCCGGTTGGAGTTGAAGAAATTCCCATGAATGAGCTTATTGGGAGAAAAATAAAATTGCGCTTTACCGGAGTAATTAATTGTATTCATTGCGGGATCAAAACAAAAACTTCATTTGGTCAGGGATTTTGTTATAAATGTTTTCAAACAGCTCCGGAAGCAAGCGAAAGTGTTTTGCAACCTGAACGGTCAAAAGCACATCTTGGAATTGCCCGCGATATGGAATGGGCCCGTCAGAATGATTTAATTGAACATGTGGTTTATCTGGCCGTTTCAAGCGATTTAAAAGTAGGTGTTACCCGTTATCATCAGGTACCGACTCGTTGGATAGATCAGGGGGCTTCATCTACCATTAAACTTGCACAAACCCCTAACCGTCATATTGCCGGTGTTGTTGAAGTTTATTTGAAACGATTTTTAAATGACAAGACCAATTGGCGGGATATGTTGAAAAATAAAATTGCCCGGAACATTGACTTGATTTTAGAGAAAGAACGTAT
>Ga0180436_10001481_pt1 | contig 22916 bp, 18 predicted proteins | sample SS_ome_2_FD_132434 | JGI IMG/M metagenome (GOLD analysis project Ga0180436, IMG submission 132434) | Hypersaline lake sediment archaeal communities from the Salton Sea, California, USA - SS_3_S_2 metaG | ecosystem: Environmental > Aquatic > Non-marine Saline and Alkaline > Hypersaline >... | reverse complement strand
GCCACACCTGCTGTGAGCAGCATCAACATAGCGCAAAGTCCGATTTTTGCACTGAGTGTTACGTTTCGTTTTGAGAACATATAAATTAAGGTTAATTTAAAATCTAAAAAATTATATCGGTTGGGGCAATAATTGTAAAATAATGCAAATTGACACATTCCAACTTCCAATTTTCACTTTTTACTTAACATTTTTCTCAGTTTTGCTATCATTGATTTGCTTAAATTTTAACCTTTAAAAATATGCGTAAATTTTTCGCAGTAGCAAGCCTTATTGCAGTGCTCGCTCTTTCGCTGAATGGATGTACTGAACAACAACCTGACACAACTCCTGAACCTGACACTCAAGAAGACACACAAGTTACTACTCCAGAAGCAACAACACCTGTTGCTGAAGCATCATCTTTTGCAGAATGGACAGACTATACAGTTGACTTCACTCCTCAGGTCCCTGATTACACAATAAAAACCGACTTAAGTAATGTTGAATACACTGACATTTTAGCTGGGCCAACAAATAAAGAAGCTTTTATAGCAGAAAACGGATTTTATGTTGCTGAAGGCTGGAGTGATGAATTTTTCTCAATTTATGAAGATAACCGATATGAATTGATTCCAAATTTTGTAACAACTGACTCTGTTCTTCACACTTATCATCTTTATTTCAACTATATTTTAAAATCTCTGGAAGAAGCTGAACTTTACGACCTTGCACAAGATCTTTCAAAATCTATGATGGAAAAATCCGAAGAACAATACCAGGAATTAATGGGTACAGAATGGGAAACAGCAGCACAAAGAAATGTAGCTTATTTTGCGCTTGCATTAAGGCAATTTAACCCTGATGCATATGTGCCAGACCATGTTGAAGAAGCAATAAAAATTGATGGAGATGCAATGGTCGCACATGAAGGAATTGCAGAATCAGCAGTTATGAATAGTGAAGAATTTTTAGAAGATTTTTCTCAATATATTCCTCGAGGCCACTACACGAAATCAGAAAAATTAAGCAGATACTTTAATGCTTTAATGTGGTATGGAAGAATCACATTCCGATTACAACAGCCAGATGAAGTTAAATCTTCGCTGCTTATCATGTCAACTCTGGATAATAACGAAGAACTTTTGGCAGATTGGAAGCGTCTTTATGAACCAATTGGATTTTTTGTAGGGCAGCCTGATGATCTTGTTTATTATGACTTTCAGCCGGTTGCATTAGAGACTTTTGGTGACTTAACTCTTGAAAACCTTCAGGCAGGAAGCATTGATTCATTCATTACAAAAGCAAAAGAACTAAGAGATCCAGGAGTTAATTCAATTCCTGTTTTAGGTCCGGCTTTAAACCCTGAAAGAGCTTCAGTTGAAGATAGAACTGAAGATGTGAAAGGATTCAGATTTTTAGGACAAAGATTTACTATTGATGCATCTGTATTCCAAAGATTAATTGATAGGGAAGTTGAACTAAGAATGCTTCCAAATGGTTTAGATATACCTGCAGCATTTGGATCAGACCTTGCATATAAATTGTTAGAAGAAAAAGGAGAAACTGAGTATAAGAATTATCCTGAAAATATGAACAAACTTGTTCTAGCAATCAACAAACTCCCAATGTCTCAATGGACTGAAAATTTATATTGGGGATGGATGTACACTTTAAAAACTCTGCTGCATGTTGATTACGCTGATGGATATCCAATGTTCATGCAAAATGAAAACTGGAAGAAAAAAGAACTAACAACATTCCTTGGTTCATGGGCAGAACTTAAACACGATACAATACTATATGCTAAGCAGGTTTATGCTGAACTTGGTGGCGGACCTATGATAGAAGAAAGAGATGACCGTGGTTATGTTGAGCCAAATCCTGACCTTTATGCTCGTCTGGCATCTCTTACTCAGCTAACTATTGATGGATTGGAGCAAAGAGAAATCCTTTCAGCTAAAAACAACGAGCAGCTTTCTAAATTGCGCGACCTACTTATACAACTTCGTGATATCTCAGTTAAAGAACTTCAAAATGAAGCATTAACTGATGAAGAATATGAATTAATAAGAGTATTTGGAGGATCACTTGAGCACTTATGGTATGAAACTTTCTCAGATGAAGAAAAAGAAAATACACCTGACTTATTACGTGACAACCCAGCACCAATTATTGCCGATGTAGCAACTGATCCTAATTGCTGTGTTCTTGAAGTTGGAACTGGTCATGTTGAGCCAATTTATGTTGTATTCCCGATTGAAGATAAGTTGAGAATTGGTAAGGGTGGAGTTTATTCATATTATGAATTCTCTTGGCCAATGAGTGATCGACTTACTGATGAAAAATGGCGAGACGAAGTTCTTGGTGATTGGGAAAATCCACCTGAGAGATTAGACTGGCAAACTTACCTTTTGACTTTTGAAAACTAAAACCATAATTAGCATAATTTTAGGAGGGGGACTTATTGTCCTCCTCTTTTTGCTTACAACCTTTAAACCAATAGTCTATCTTGATGAGAATTTCAATATTGAAATTAAAAGAGAGATCTTAGAATTTCAAATTAAATCAAAAGAATTACCAGTTGGAATAACTTTGGATTATGAAATAGAAGAAGTTTTATTTGGTGATTTTACAAATGATGGGATTGAAAATGTTGCAGTTTATTTATGGAAAAAAGGGAATTATGGTGAGAAAATGCCATTTTGGGTAAAAGAAAATGACAAATCATACAAGCAGCATCTATTTTTGTATGAGAAAACCGGTGAAAATAAATATAAATCTATCTGGAATTCTTCAAATCTCCCATATATAAATAAAAAAACAATTCTGGCAGATATTGATAAAGACGGCTTAAATGAGATCGCAGTAATCGAGCAACCTTACAATGCTCCTTATAAAAATATTGCTGTCTGGCAGTGGGATGATTGGGGATTCGAAAATATTTGGCGAAGTGAGAGTGGAAATTTTTCTGATTTGAAACTAAAATAGGTCTACATGCTAAATGATTTAAGAAAAAAATTTGGGAAAAAAATGAAAGTTCTTAATACAATTGAGCTTTCTTATTCTGCATTGAGGCATAATTATAAATTCTATGATAAAAAGCATCCTGAAGCCAAAATTTGCCCTGTGCTAAAGTCGAATGCTTATGGTCATGGTTTGATTGAAATTGCCAAAATGTGTGAAAAACTTCAGCCACCATATTTAATTGTGGATAGTTTTTATGAAGCTTTTGAAATTAAAAGAGCAGGTATTAAAACTCCATGTTTGATAATTGGATATACCTTACCTGAGAATTATGTGCATATGTCATTTAATAATGTTGCAGTTACAATTATGGATATTGCAACGATTCATGCACTTGGCCGGCTAAATAAAAAGATTAAGGTTCATTTGAAAGTTGATACTGGTATGCATCGTCAGGGTGTTCCTTTAGATCAACTTGATGAAGCTTTTGAGTTGATCGGGCAATATAAAAAACTTGAATTAGAAGGGATTTGCACACATTTAGCTGATGCAGATAATCCTGATGATACTTTTACAAAGCAGCAAGTTAAAGAGTTTAAAAAGATATGTAAGAAAGTTGATGTTAAATGGAAACATATTGCAGCAACTGCAGGGGCTGGTATTATTTTTAGCAAAGAGTTTAATATGATCAGGCTTGGTCTTGGGCTTTATGGAGACAGTCCGATTCAAAAGTTTGCAAAGAACCTAAAGTCAGTAATGAAATTTAGCTCAACCGTGATTGATATTAAGACTTTAAAGAAAGGGGAGTGTGTAAGTTATGGATGTACTTATAAAGCCAAAAAAGACATGAAAATTGGTTTGATCCCTGCTGGTTATTATGAAGGATTGGATCGAAGTCTTAGCAATAAGGGATATGTTTTTTATAAAGATAAGAAGTGCCCGATAATTGGACGTGTTTGCATGAATCTAACTGTTGTAGATTTAACAGGAATTAAAGATGTGCGAAAAGGTGCCCGAGTTGATTTTATTAAAGATAATGTAAGTGAAATTGCTGAGCTAAGTGATACTATTTCATATGTTGTTTGGACAAAAATAGCTCCGACAATACGAAGAATAGTTAAATAATTTGACTCAAATGGCGTTGGATATTATTATTAATTCCTTTTTTAACCAAATCTTATGAGTAAAAACAATACCCCTGAGGTTGAAAGCAGTACACCTCATTTAGATGATTTTTATGCTAGACCTGAAGTTTATGCGAGAACAATGAAAGGGATGATTGAGGAAGGAACTTTAAAAGCGGAAGATATTGATAAATCTCCTGGTTTAATAGCAATATTTGATAGAATTCAAGCTAATGAAGCAGCAATAGAAGCAGATAATGAAAAACTGAGACAAGAACAAGTTGAAACTAATGGAGCATTGCAACTTGCAATAAATATTCAAGCAGTTTTGATTAAATCACCTACTGAAGTAATCTCAAAGTTGAGAGGGTTTGCACAAGCAAAGGGTTTGGAACTTAAGTTGGGTTCACAATTGGATACGATAATAAGAGATTGGAGTCCTGACGAGAATTGTGTTTTGTTTTGTGACGGACAGTTTGCTGTAAAATGTAATACTGATTCAATTGAACTTTTTAAGTATTATCCTTTGCAAGGTTGGGGGAGAGCAAAAGAATAAAAAAAAGGCCCCCAATATGGAGGCCCTTTTTGCTGGTTTAATTATGAAAGTAACTGTTCACCTTTTTTCTGAATAAACATTGCAATTCCGTGGTAGCTAGATTGTACTCTTGAATTTGCAACTCTTGGTGCTTCAACTTTTGAGAAATCAACATTTCCTCTTTCAGTTTTTACTAATGGGCTATTAATCCATCCTAAATTTACTGCATCCAATACAAAGCTTTGAAGTTGTCTTGGATCTCTCATTCTTCCAACAAATCTAATTGCTTTTCCAATACATTCTGCTTCTTTTTCAACAATTACTCTTCGAAGTCCAATTAAAAGATCAGTTGTTTTCTTACTTAAAACTTTTGGAATTCTTAGATTGCCAATATCTGGATTTCCAGATTCAGTTAATGCTGCACCTTCAAGGAATCCATTCATGATAACTTGTTTAACTAGCTTATTAAGCTCTGTTTTACCCTGACCATCTGGTTGAATTTCTGTAATTTGAGCAGCCATAGATTTTAACTGAGGCTGTTTTTTAAATAGATATTTTCCTCTTAGGTCTTCATCTTCAAGCATTGAAGATAATTTTTGAACTTTCATTTCCTGAAGTTCTTCACCTAAGTTGTCTTTTACACGAAGACTTACTGATTTACTTGCTGTATCAATGATTTTTTCAACACCTTCAATTTCTTTATCCATTGATAAAAGTGTTTGTACAGTTGCATCTTGTGATTGAGCTTTTTCAAGGGTTTGTTGAGCTCTCTCTAATAGAGAAAATTTTCTGTCTGCTGACATGTAAATTTGGTTAAATTTAAAAAGGAGTTTATTGTACGATAAAAATGTAAAATTGTCAAGTATATATTTATAAATGACAAATACAATAAATACAAGCCAGAAAGATAATTTTCATTACGGAGTTATCCTTGATATCATGCGAGGAAATGGTATAGTCTCACGAATATGTTTTGTACCGCAAATCCAACCTGTTATTCGCTCAAGGCCGTAACCAAAGCCACTATGAGGCACTGAGCCGTATTTTCTCAAATCCAGATACCAATCAAAGGCTTCCATAGGTAATTTGTGCTCTTTTATGCGATTAACTAGCGTATCATAGTCATCTTCACGCTGAGATCCACCAATAATTTCTCCATACCCTTCAGGTGCAAGTAAATCGCAGCATAAAGCCTTACTTTCGTCTTCTGGATCACGTTTCATGTAAAAAGCCTTAACTTCAGCAGGGTATTTTTCAACAAATATTGGTTGATCGTATTTTTTAGTTAAAATTGTCTCATCATCTCCACCTAAATCATGATCCGGTTGTATGTCTGAGCCCATACCCTGAAGCTCTTTTACGACTTCTGCATGCGTTTTTCTTATAAATGGAGCTTTAATTTTCTCTAAAGGTTCAATATCTCTCTCTAAAACCTTCAATTCTTTACGATTTTTCTCTAAAACACACTTAAGAATGTGTAAAACAAGCCCTTCCTGAATATCCATATTCTCATTGTGCTCAACAAATGCCGCTTCTGCATCCATCATCCAGAATTCCGTTAGATGCCGCCTTGTTTTAGACTTTTCTGCCCTAAAAACAGGGCCAAAATCAAAACATTTACCTACACTATATATAGCTGCTTCAATATAAAGTTGGCCGGATTGGCTTAAAAAAGCGCTCCCTTCATCAAAATAGTCAATTTCAAAGAGTTCTGTAGTACCTTCGCAGGCATTTGGTGTTAAAATCGGAGAATCGATCTTTATAAAGCCATTATCGTTCAAATATTCATATGTTGCATTGATAATTGTGTTTCTAACCTTCTGAATAGCCCATTGTTTGCTTGATCTAAGCCATAAATGACGATTATTTAGTAAAAAATCAGGTCCATGTTCCTTTTTTGAGATTGGATATTCGTGTTTATTAAGATGGTGAACCTCAATATCCTTTACCTGAAGCTCAAAAACATCTTCCTGCTTAGGGTGAGCAGTAACCTCCCCAGTACAAGAAACAGCTGATTCCATGGTTAATTCATCAGCTTTTGCAAAAACATCATCTTTTACATCATCTTTAAAAACAATACCTTGAATCATACCTGTACCGTCTCTAAGCTGTAAAAAGTGGAGTTTTCCGCTTCCACGCTTGTTATACATCCATCCACGAATAGTAACTTCTTTACCTACGTGGTCTTTTATTTGATCTATAGGAACAATCATATTTTTTTAGTTAATTCTTTAGTTAATTTACACAGCCAAAATGCATTAGGCAAGTGCTTTACAGAAAGCTAAAAATATAGTATAATATATACGATATGGAAAACCAAAATACAAAACAAAAACTCGAAATTAGTATTTGGCTAAACATCGCTTTAATTGCGATTGTTACAGCTGGGCTTTTTTATGTGTTTTTAAATGCACCAACTCGTTATTTTGTTGGTTCTTTATTCACAAGACCTCAGGCAGTAATGATTGAAGATGTTAAATCAGGAGCTTTTACTATTGAGTATATTAATGCATTTGAAACAGAGGAAGTTGGCCTGGGAGCATCAAATGTAAATATTGGAGATTTTAATTTAAATTCCAGTTATGAGCCAATTGAAGCTCATAGTTTAAATTTTGTTTTTGAAAGTCCGGCAAAGGAATTAATAAAAAATCTCACATTGATTGTTGAAGATGAATTTTATGAAAATGTTGAATTTATATGGCTTGACGACCTTACCTTAAGTCTAAGTTTTGGGGCAGAGCCTTTAATAATTGAAGATTCAGTAAATATAAAGATTAATGCTGATTTTAATGGGATTGAAGGAGAATCATCAACAGTGGTGATGCATTTTTCATTTGCTGACTTAACTGGTTCAGCAACAAAACAAGTAATTCTAAATCAGGGGATAGTTAATGAAACTCCTGATCCTAAACCACAATCAATAATTATTAATTAAAATATTATGGAAGAAAACACACAACAACCTCAGGTGCCTGAACAACCGGCACCTCAGCCACAGGTTCCAACAGAGCAACCTGTAACACCACAAGCTGAGACTCCGCAAGCTCAGGCTCCGCAAGCACCCGTGCCTAAGAAAAGTAAAAAAGGCATATTTGCAGCTGCAGTTGGAGTTGTAGCCATAGCAGTTCTTGCTTTTGGAGGATGGTATGCTTATGATTCAGGATTATTAAATTTTGAAGCAGAAGAAAGTCCGCCTTCACTAACCCTGGGAGGTGCGCAGTTTCAGGGAAAGTCAGTTGAAACAACATTTGGATTCTTAAGATTTGAAGCTGGTGATAAATATGAAGGTGCATCAGATCCAGTTTTCAAAGCAGCATCTAAAGGTGTGAATTATTATTATTCAAAAGATGATACAAGCTTTGATGCAGTAGTTAAAAGTATTAAGCCAAAAGAAGATTTAAAGATATTAGTTGCTTTTTATGATGCAGAAGAACCATGGGCAGGTAACGCAACCTCTAATTCATTTAAACTGGGATGTTTTAAAGTATATCCGGTTGGACCATATGAACATACCTGTGAAGTTGCAAAAGGTGATTTAGGTTCAACAAAAATTGGTGCAAATCGAAGTTTTGCAATTATAGCAAGTGATAAATACGAATATAATTCTAATATGATTACTGAAGCTAAAGAACTTGCTGCAGAGTTAACTATTCCCGATTTTAAAGGATGGACAATGCATCCTATAGCTTCAACTATGGATTTAACTGATCCAAAAATACGTTCAATCTGGATTCAAAAAAGTGCAAATGAATTTGAAAAATTAAGAAATGTTTCAAGCCTTGACATTTCTAGAGAATATAAAATGGCTTGGCTTTTACTTGGAGATCCCCCAATATTTACAGCATCAGGTGGTGGAGAAACTACAACAGACACTTCAACTGCTGATACAACAACTGGCGATACAACAACTGATGATGCAGGAGCAGCTCCAAATAATTGTACTAAATTGGAGATAATTGAACCTGCTGATTATACTCCTTTCATAATTGCTACAGATTTGGATTCAACAAATAATGAAGAAAATTTAAGAATTAGAGTAGATGGAACCGATAATGTGTCGACATTTGTATATTCTACAAAACTTGATACAACAACAACCACAAATGGATTTACATACAACGGAGAAGAAGAACTAAGAACAATGGATACTCTGGTTAATTTAGATGGTGGGCCAGTAAATATGTGTGACTCACTTACAATTAATGTTACAGGTTATAGTCAGGATGGTTCTGCACTTACTGCTATAGAAGGTTGTTCAGATGAACTTGAAGTGATTAAAGAGTCATCATTTCAGGTTGCACATCCTACTACAGGTGAAATGGTTAGTCCGTGTGCTATAGAAGAAATTAGTATGAGAGAAAAATTAATAAATGAGGCATCGGGAGATGTTACTAGAACTCTTGAAAAAGCTGATCCTAAAGATTTGATTAAGTCTGATGAAGAAAGAGCTGCTTTAATTGGAAAAATGCTTGAAGAAAAGGCAGAAGCAGGTGAAGAATTAACACCTGAAGAACAAGCTGCAGCTGAAGAAGCTGGAGGTACTACTAGTTTAGTTCAAATATCGCCATTAAGTACTAATCTTGTAAATTCTCATTTTGGTGATAATAATTCAGTAAATATTTTTAGCCTTGTGAACGGATTTGTCCTAAATAAAGCTTCAAATGTTAAGTTAACTGAAGTTAATACTACTTGGGAAGGTTGTGCAGCACCTGGAGATAATAACTCTCACGCAGTATTAGAATTCTACTATGAATCAGATGAAATTGGTCAGGATAAATTAATTACAATTGTTGATGAAAATGATGATGGTAATTTTTCTCCTGAGGAATTTGCTTCAGACACCCCAATTAACTTACTTGATATACTTCCGGTTGATTTGCACGCAAATACAACTAATTGTAGTGATGGGCAATCTTTATCAATCACGATAGATTCAATAAAATGGCTAGAAGGTGAAACACCGTTTGAAAAAAATGATCTAAATATAAGTACTGAATTAATTTTTGATTGTGCAGATGGTGACACTTGTAAACAAGAAATGGGACCATACTTCGATGTAACAACAAGCCAAACTGATATTCCTGCAGTTAGAATTAAAACTGAATTAAGTCCAAATGCCGGCTATTATGGTGGTGGAGATGCAATTTATGGAGAGGGGAAAACTGCTTCAGAGGATTTACCTGTATTAGCTTTTGAAGTTAGACCTCCAAATAGTAATGCGGGAGAGAATCCCCCAATTACAGCATTAAAATTGAATTTTAGTGGATGTTTCTCTCCTTTACAAAATCCTGCAAAATTATATGTAGAACAAGGATTTTATGCAGAAGAAACTCCAATTGCAGTTGATACAAACAAAGATGGTCAATTCTCTCTAGATGAATTTACAAACATTCCAGCGGGGATTTCAACTTTTGAACATTATTTGGTAACACTTGATGTAACTGAAGAAGCGTGCGGAGCGAATACTGGAGGTTCTGCTGAATTTGCAGGAGCTTCACCAACTCATTCGAATATAACTGAAATTATTTTCGGATAAAAATATTATAGTTTAAGCCTCAGTCTTCTAGATTGGGGCTTTCTCTATCATTTCAACCAGTTTGTCTAAGCCATCGCCATTTTTTGCACTGATTTTTATTGCGTTTCTTTTTGGCATCACAAAATCCAAATGTTTGTCTTTTTTATTAAACACATAGATTAGAGGTTTTTTCTTGCATTCCAGATCTTTTAATATCCCATCCACTACTTCGACTTTCTCATCCATATCAGCATCACTACAGTCAATCACATGCAATAAAAGGTCAGCTTCTTGTACTTCGTCGAGTGTTGCCATGAATGATTTGATCAAAAAGGGAGGAAGATCTTTGATAAATCCAATTGTATCTGCAATTAGTAGTTTTTCTTGAAGATTTGGAAGCCAAAGATCACCAATTTTTGAGTCTAAAGTCGCAAAAAGCTCGTCAGCAACATAAACTTTTTCTTTTTTAGTTAAGGCTTTTAAGAGAGTAGATTTACCGCTATTTGTATAACCTACTAATGCAGCAGTTTTTAGGCCTTTTCTTTTTCTAACAGCGCGTTGTCGTTTGTGGACTTTTCTGATTCCTGAAAGTTTATTCTCAATATCTTTAATTCGTGCTCGTAAATGTCTTTTTTGTACTTCTAAGTATTTTTCTCCTGGACCTCTTGTAGCGATTCCACCTCCTAAACGAGAAAACCTTGTACCTAGCCCATATAGTTTAGGAAATTCATGTTTCAAAGTCGCTAATTCTATCTGCATCTTTGCTTCTTCAGTCTTCGCGTGTTTATCAAATATCTTCAAAATAAGATCAACACGATCCCAAACTGGGACTTTAAATAAAGTATGTAAATGTTGAACCTGATTTGGCTTTAAAAGTCCATTAACAATAACCATATCTGCTTTTTCTTCTTTAGCAATTTCTGCAACTTCCTGAGCTTTGCCTGTTCCTAAAAAGGTTTTTGCTGAAGGTCGTCCTCTTTTTTGAATAACATTAACAATAACAATTCCGCCATATGTTTTCACAAGGCTAGAAAGTTCTTTTAAATCCTGCTCAGCTTTTTTAATTGATTGGTCCTTTGGGATAATATCAATCAGTATCGCTCGTTTCTGCTGTTTCTGTTTCATGAAAGCTTTTCCATTACAATTTTATTCACTAACTTACCGTCAGCTTTTCCTTTTAATTTAGGCATAATTGCACCCATAACTTTCCCCATGTCAGCTTTTGATTCTGCTCCAGATGATGCAATTCCTTCTTCAATAATTTTACGAATTTCATCTTCACCCATTTGTTCAGGTAAATATTCTTCAAGGATTTTAGATTCAGCAGCTTCTTTATCTGCCATTTCCGCGCGATCACCTTTTCTGAATTGTTCTTCTGAATCTTTGCGTTGTTTAACTTGTTTTTGAATAATTGAAGTCACAACTTCATCAGTTGCTTCTTTGTCTGCTCCTGAAACTTCATACTTCATGATTTCAGCTTTGAGCATTCTTAGTGTTGACGTTCGGGCTTCATCCTTTGCTTTCATTGCCTCGGTTAAGTCATTGACGATTTGATCTTTTAATGTCATTTTTGATTTGTTAGTTTCCTGAAGATTTTATCATAGATTCAAGACAGATTGAAATTTATGCATCCTGAATTTTTTATCTATTATTGATTCTGATTGATGCTCAAGCTCATGATGCTCTTTGCAAAGCGGCTCCAGGTCTTCATGATTTCGAAATTTTGCCCATGGTTTTTTGTGATGGATTTCTTGTGCAGGCTTGTCACATCCCGGATGTGCGCATTTGCCTTCAAGCTCACGTTTTTTGGCTGTTGCGATATGTCGTTTTTTTGGATTTGTTGGTCGTGGATTTTTTTGAGGCCGCGGCCGCGAAACTTCCACAAATTTTTTGAAAACATCGTTCCATGTTGTGCCCTTTCCCATTTTTTGTTTGATAATTTTAAGTTTTAGGATGATTTCTGGATCAAGTTTTGCTTGGAAGTGTTCAAATTCAACATTTTGTGGTGTAGTAGGGATACTCTCCCCGGGGATGGGTTTTTTGATATCGCGAACATGTGTTTCTAATGCAGCGCGCGTGAGTTTTGTAACTTTTTTAGACCACTCGTTTTCAGTTTCTTTTGTTGCTACGTTTGCAACTGTTTTGATTTTACTGAGTCCAACTTCAGCAATTTTTTCGCGCAATTTCGGCATTTCTTGTAATTTTTCATCAACCCGAATTACTTCATCAACCATTGCACGACTCACTCCTCCTATTTTTGCTGCGCATTCATAGATTGATCCGAATCCCTTTTTTTTATACATCTTATTTTTATAGATTCTTGGAATCATCGCGACAAATTCCTTTCGACCTTTCAATAATAAGGCCCCGCGTTTTCTAAAAAGTTGAAAATGTTGCTCATCATTCATATATTTTTGGGTTAAAGGGTAACTTTCATTGTATAGAAAAAGTCCAATCAAAACAACCCCAAAACGGCTTAAATGAGCGATTATACAACATTTTAGCCAGGTCAAAGTCAGGTGTTGATTTTAGGCCCATCCCACGCCTACAAAGTTGCCACCATTCACATAAAATGTCAGAAACATGAAACCAAAATCATCGAACCAAGCGTTCACTAATCCAACGCTACCACAAACCCAAATCCAAAATCGTTAAATTCGCGTCAAGTTGATTTTTCGCTCGCCTCTCAGCTCACATCTATACTCCGCTCTCGTCAAGTCGAAAATGTTCATTTGACATATCTGATGCGAAAGCTATAATTGCTTCCTGTTTTTAACCTTCTAAACATGAAACCTAAAAATCATATTGAATTTGAACCTGAAAAACTACATATTGCCGAGTTAGCTGAACAACTCACTGGTACTGAAAGCCATGATCAGGAAATAAGTGAAGAAACACAAGAAGCAGTTGCAGCATTATCACTTGAAGATCAGTTTATTTTAATTCAAAGAGGCAATTTAAATTATTTGAAACCAGAAGGTATTGGAGTAATGGAGACAGATGAACCATGGAAGGTGTTGGCACCAAGACCAAGAATGTTTCAGGAAGCTTTTTGTAGACCTCCTTTTGTAGTACATGATGATAAGAAGAATGCCAGAAGAAGTGCTAATGGAAAAATCATTGATTTTTCTTTTGTCAGCCCTGTTTTATACCCTGATACACTAATGGAGCATGTAACTGGTGATACTCCTTCGTATACAAATACAAGTGAAGAAGGTATGAAGCAAAGAGCTAAACGAATTCCACATTTAAAAACATTATTCAAGAACTTACAGCCAATTTGTGATTTTAATCTGAAGCCATTAGAACAAAAAGAAGACACAGGTAGAATCAGTGTGCTGCCAAGAAAACAAGATGAATTAAATGATCTTCCTGAAGAAACTAGATGGCCTAGAGGAGCAATTATTGTTTCTAACAATCCCCGAAGAAAAGACGGTCCAAAAAGACATTTTTCTTTTTATAGAAACTTTTTTGATTTTTTAAGATCACTTAAGCATACTCTTGCAAATTACTCAGGTAGATATCGTATTGATGAATTACAGAAACGACCTGAATTTGAAGTTCTCAATCAATTAAGGGCTGATATCCGAACTTCAATCGACACATTACAAAACTGGAAAAAACTATCAGCAACTCAAAAAGAAGAAGTACAAAGCATGATCAGCGAATTGAAAAAGCTATTAGCTGGAGTAAGAGATCAATATAAACTTTTCTCACGGGATCATTTAGGAGATGCAGAATCTTTAAAAGAAAGAAACACTCAAAAATATAATCCAGGTTGTACCTGTGCAAAATTAGTTGGTGCATTCAATGATATTATGAGTCGTTTTGAAAATTGTGTAGGAATCGAACGTTCAGTGGAAGAAAGCCTTGAAATGCTTGAAAGCACAAGAAAAGGAGCGCAAATGGAATTTGGAGAGCTTGATTCTGACATTGAAAGCTTATTGGAAGATGATTATTTTAAAGCAAACAGATTAATAGATGATCCTGAAGGAGTTGAAATTATTTTAGAATATTCTGAAACCTTAGCTAATGGTTTAATAAATCAGGTTATTGATAGGTTGCAAGAATTAATTGACAATGATTCATTGCCTGCACCATATCCACAATGGGCTGAGGCAGTATTACAAAATTTACAAGCTGCTCAAATAATCATGAAAAGAATCGGACAATTGAGTGATGAAGAAGTAAAAGCTCTTGGGCCAATTGGAATTGAAAAAGTACATGAAAAAGCAGTTGAGAATGCAATAAGAGCGAATTTAACATTTAGATGTATTGGTGCCCAGAAAGATTTATCAAACATTATTAGTACAATTCTTTCAAGACCTTGGGATTTTGATCCAATTTCTTTATATGATGAAGTTGATGATATTCACAGAGAGATTGATCCACATGCATTTAGAGAGAATTATAAATCAGGTGATGTTGGAGCCAAAGTTTTATTTAAAGTTCAAGAAGTTGATCAATTAAGTCAGTATTGTAGAGATTTGAAGCATATGCTTAAAGTCTGGCAAAGAGAAAGAATGAGAATAAATGATGAAATTAGATGGTATCAAGGGACATATCAGGACATTCCAACTGATGAGTATTTAGAAAATTTATCAGGGTATGAGGATAAGAAAATTGATTTGGATATTGCACATTTAAATGCAATTTATGATGAAGTTAAGGCATTTGATTTTGAAGATTTATTTGAAGCATTAGGAAATTATAAATCTGATATTCAGCATGCAAAAAGAACTACAATAGCACATAGATTCCTTGAAAACATGAATTTGTATACTGTTGATGGAGATTATCCTGCTGCTGGAGAGTAATTAGATTGCTACACCTAGAACATCATCTAAAGTCTTTGCGTAAACGAATTTGATATCTTTAAGTAAGTGCTTTTCAATATCTTTTAAATCTTTTTTATTATCTTCAGGGATAATTATTGTTGAAATCCCGTTTCTTCTTGCTGCTAGAACTTTTTCTTTTAATCCTCCAATTGGTAGAATTCGGCCTTGAAGTGTGATTTCACCTGTCATTGCAACGTTTCGGTTCACTTTTTTACCTGTAAATAAAGATAAAAGTGAAGTTCCGATTGTTATCCCAGCTGAAGGGCCGTCTTTTGGAGTTGCTCCTTCAGGTACATGCACATGAATATCAATTTTTTCGAATGCATTTTTTTTAATTTTGAATTTTTTAGCATTTGATCGGATGTAAGAAAGCGCAGCTTTAGCTGACTCCTGCATTATTTCTCCTAAATGACCTGTAAGAATTAATTGATTTTGACCTGGCATTTTAGTTGCTTCAATAAAAATCATTTCTCCACCAGCTTGAGTCCATGCTAAGCCAGTTGCAACACCTGAAACATCCTTTTCTTGTTTCATATCTTCAAAGAATTGCTCAACTCCAAGTAACTCTGGAACCATTTTTTTATCAACAACTTTAGTTTTTTTGTTTTTCTCTAACATTTTTTTTGCAATTTTTCGGCATATTTTAGCGATTTCTCTTTCTAAATCACGAACTCCTGCCTCTCTTGTATATCTTCGAATAATATATGAAAGCGCATCTTCTTCTATTTTAAATGGATTTTTTGTTAAGCCATTAAATTTGATTTGTTTTGTTACCAAATATCTCTTTGCAATTTGGATTTTTTCTTCTTCTGTATAACCAGGAAGCTCAATAACCTCCATCCTATCCAATAAAGCCGGAGGAATCGGATCTAAAATATTGGCTGTTGTAATAAATAGGATATTTGAAAGATCAAAAGGAACATCCAAATAATGATCAGTAAACGCAAAATTAAGTTCAGGGTCCAAAACTTCAATCAATGCAGAAGCTGGATCTCCCTGAAATTGTGCAGTTCCGATTTTATCAATCTCATCAAGCATAATTACAGGGTTGTTTTCACCTGCACGCTTAAGATTTTGAACAATTGTACCTGGCATTGCACCTACATAAGTACGTCTGTGCCCACGAATTTCAGATTCATCATGCATTCCACCTAAACTCATTTGTACGAATTTTCGGCCAAGTGAACGAGCAATAGATCGCCCTAAAGACGACTTTCCAACACCAGGAGGCCCAACAAAACACATAATTGTTGCACCAGTTTTATCCTGCATTTGGCAGATAGCTAGATATTCTAAAATACGCTCTTTTATTTCTTTAAGTCCATAATGGTCTGCTTCTAAAATCTCACGTGCTTTTTTAATGTCGATTTTTGTCTTACTAGCTTTCTTCCAGGGCATTTGATAAAGCCATTCAATATAATTATGAACAACATTATATTCAGGAGAAATCGGGAAGATTCGCTTAAGTCTTTTAAGCTCATCCATTGCGATTTTTTCAACTTCTTTTGGCATTTTTGCCTTTTTGATTTCTTTTTCTAGATGTTTTAATTCCTTTTCTTCTGCAACTTTTTCATCATCTTCTTCACCTAATTCTTTTTGGATTGCTTTTAGCTCTTGTCTAAGCATAAATTCACGCTCTGATTTACTCATTTCTTTCTCAACTTCACTGTGGATTTTCCCTCTAACTTCAAGCATTCGGATTTCTTTACCTAGTTGTTTGATGATCGCTCTCATTCTTTCTTTTGTATCCCGAATTTCTAAAAGAAATTGTTTTTCACGAATTGGTTCAGTTATATAAGAGCAAGCTAAATCACATAATTCTTCATAATTTGTTATGTTTTGAAGATTGATTAAAACTTCATCAGGTAAAGGTTTTCCTAATGATGAACTTGTTTCTAAAAGTGATCTGATTTCAATTGCTAATCCATCACCTTCTTCTGATTTTTCTAAAGTATGCGGAATTTCTTTAATTTTTGCTTCTAAATAAGGTTTTTCTTGTAAGTATTCTTCAACTTCAAATCTTGATGCTCCTTCGACTAGAATCATTGCATCATTAGCCTGACCTTTAATAACCTGGATTATATGGCAAGAAGTACCTATTTTATATAAGTTTTCTGTTGGAGGGACTTCTTTATCTGGATTTTTGTAAGAAACAGTACCAATTAATTCTTCTTTTTCAAACTTTTCGTTTATTACATCAATATAATCAGGGTTTTTTACATAAATTGAAACCACCATAGTTGGGAACACTACCAATTCTTTTATAGGTAGAATAAACAGTGATTCTGGCAGTTCTGGCTTTGATTTGTCAGCAGGTTTTATTTGCATAGTTTTCCAAACTTACATCATATTATTATACCTTATTTCTTAGCAATTGTCCACACTGCGGTATTGTGTTTTTGGCTTTATTGTGGTATTATATTATGATTTATAATTAAATCTATAAAAAATGGATACAAAAACAAAAATACATACGGTGATTTCTCTTGTGCTTGTTGCAGCCATAACAGGTCTTGCTATCTGGGCACAAACACCACCATCAGAGTTAAAAGCTCAAGTTATAAGTACTGATACAGTATTAGTACGAATTCAAGACTTTGCTTTTGATCCTGATGTTGTGCGTATAGAGACTGATACTACAGTTTCATGGCTTCATGATGAGACAGAAGAATTTGGAGAGGTTGAGCATGTAATAAGCTCGTACGATCCAGCAGATGCATCTCAGGGTGGAGTTGACTTTGAAAGTGAAACTTTGTATCTGGGTGATACATTTAGCAGAACTTTCTCTACTGAAGGAGTTTACAATTATCAATGTGGCCTTCATCCATTTATGACAGGAAAGATTTGTGTAGGTGAAGAATCAGAATTAATTGATGAAGATTGTGCTGTTGAATTAACTGACCTTGATGAACCTGCATTAGGCGATGAAGATCTTGATCCAGCAGCTGATGAAGATTTTGAAGAAGATGAAGAGGATGAAGAAGAGGAAGAACCATTAGCAAATGACGATGATGACGATGACCTTGAACTAAATGATGATGAAGCAGTAGCTATATTAGAAGACGAGGATGAAGATGTAGATACCAGTTTATTTGATGCAGCAGACGATGATTTTGAATCAGATACTTTATTCTTCAATGGAGAAGAAATGGTATTTGTAGAGACAGATTCAGCAATGACTGTTGGAGAGACTGCAGCACAGGGAGAGGAATTAGCAGATTCCGGACCTGAACATTTAGTTTACTTGCTACTATTAGCAGTAGCATTTTATGGAGCAAAGAAATTTTCGCCTAGTAAAAGGTAAAAAGCTTGCTTTTTCTCAAGATTAATTTAAACTAAGCCCTACAGAAATGTAGGGCTTTTAAATTGAGTTCGTCCACAGGACTCACACTTAAGCTCGCCATAAGTTTTGGCTCGCTAGAGTCTCGTTAACACTCACCTCTGTGGAATTTATCAATAAAACTATTGCGGATTTTCTTCTCTTCATAACCCGTGAAGCCGGGGCATTTTGGGAAAATCTAAGTTTACTTCAGTTCTCTGCACCTCAGGTGATTATTGATATAGTTTTAGTTTCAATTGTTTTCTATTATATTTTTGTTTTATTAAAAGGTTCTCGTGCAATCCATATTTTAATTGGTTTGGCTATCTTAGCTTTTGTATTTATCCTATCTAAAGCTCTTCAACTTTTTGCTACAGGCTGGCTTCTTGATCGATTCCTCACAATCATTCTCGTGGCAATTCCGATTATCTTTCAACAAGAACTTAGAAGAGGTCTTGAAAAACTAGGTCAAACAAGAATTTTTTCAAATAATGAAGTCAAAGCAACAGATATCCAGATTAGTAATTTAGTTGAAGCTTCAGTTGATATGGTAAAACATAAAACCGGTGCATTAATCGTATTAAAAAAAGATGTTTCATTAACTGAATACGCTGAAACAGGAGTTCCAATCAATGGAAAACTTTCAAAGGAACTTCTCCTTAATATTTTCTTTCCAAAATCTCCATTACATGATGGTGCAATTATTTTAGATGGAGGAAATATTGAAGCAGCAGCATGTGTTTTACCGCATTCATATAAGCACGTTGATAGATCTTTAGGAACCCGGCATAAAGCAGCAATTGGATTATCTGAAAACACAGATGCTCATATAATAGTAGTTTCAGAAGAAAGAGGCACAATTTCATATGCTCAAAATGGAAGATTAATAAAAAATATAGACCCTGAAAGACTTCAGAGTTTGCTTGAGCAGTTTTATGCTCCAAAACCTAAAGGTAAGTTTAAAAAAGTATTTAAAAAGCGAAAATTATGAAGCGATTACTCTCAAACTGGGAAATAAAAGCACTTGCAGTACTGGCTGCAATCATTTTCTGGTTTCTTGTAGTTGCAACTGAAAATACTTTTTATTCGTTTCCTGACGAAGTTCCGGTTAAAGCCTTTAATGTGCCTGAGGACCTTGTTGTATCAGATGAGCTTGGCACAGTTAAATTAAGACTAAAAATTGATAATCGAGACACCCTTAGTAATTTAACAGTTGATGATTTTAGTGCATATATTGACTTAGAAGAAACACAAGTAGGGGAAAGAGAAGTAGAAGTTGAGGTTAGTTCAAAAAAATCCGATATTAATGTTGTTAAAGTAGAACCTTCAAAACTGACAGTAAAAATAGCTGAAAAAGCAGAAAAAGAAGTACCATTAGAAACAGAAATTACTGGAGATGCCAAAGAGGGATATTTGGTTAGGGAAGTAATTACTTCAGTTGAAAGAGTTGTTATTAAAGGATCAGAAAAGACTTTAGAGAATATTGATAAAGCTTCATTAATGATAGAACTTGATGGGGAGGATGAAGATTTTACACGTACATTTGATGTGTTTGTTTTAGACGAAGAAGGAGAAAAACTTGAAAATGTTTCTGTAGACGAGCCAAGCATTGAAACAGAGGTTAAAATATCAGCTGTTTCAGATCAGAAAATCGCAGGTGTTCAACCAACAATTGTTGGATCTCCTCAGGAAAATATTTGGATTAAATCAATTAATGTGGAGCCAAATTATGTTGTGCTAAGAGGGGAATTAAGTGCTCTTGAAGACATTGAGTTTGTAAAAACATCAGACATTGATGTTAGTGGTCTTTCTTCGAATGATTCATTTACTGTAAGTGTTGTTGGATTGCCTGAAGGCGTTGAACTTGAAGGCTCGAACAATTTAAACGTTACAATTGAAGTTGATCAATATAATTCTGTTGATGATTCAAAACAAAGGCAAACAGTTAAAGTACCTGTGTTGATTCGTAAGTTTAAAACATCTCAGAAAAGCATAAAACCCGATCCTTTTGCAGTAACTTTGGTTGTTGAAGGAGATGATTCTGATTTATCAAAAGTGGAACTTGAGCTTGATATTTCAAGCTATGAAGGTAATGAAGCTCAGATCGAATTATCTGAAAGCAATTTTAAACTACCAGATGGAGTAAACGTAGTTAGCATTACTCCGTCAAAAGTTAATGTAACTTGGGAATAATTTATACTTCGTCGAGTTTCTTAAGTAGATCTTCAGCTTTTTGTTCTTCTGCTCCTCTTTCTTCGGTTTCTTTTTCTTTTCTAAATAATGCATTTGCTTCATTTTCAAGCTGTTTTGCTTCTGCAACAAGGTCATTTAATTCACCTGCTTTTTTTGCGTAATCATCATCGATTTTTTTAATTTGTGTAGCTTCGTTTTCAAGAATTTTAATAAACTCCGCCATAGCAGTTTCATTTGATGAAAGCATTGCATTGGTTCTGAATTTTAGTTCTTCTGCTCCAAGACTTTGAAGAGTAGGAGAGTTCTTGATTAATTTTTGTAGTTTTGCTTTTAAGTCCATTTTAATTTAGTTAATAAAATATTTATGATACTTTTATATCTTTTGTGTGTGCTTTTATTTGTGCCAATCTTCTGTTTTCCTTTGTAATTAATTTCTTTTCAGCAACTGTTGGATTAGTAGGTGCTGGTGGAAATTTTAAAGTCGTCATATAACTAATGTTTTTTCTGGCATCTTTTCTAACAAAAGCTACTTTCTTTTCTTTTGCTCTTTTTTGAAGATCTCTAAATCCACGTCTTAAACTTTTACAAACTTTAGCAGCTTCTGTAAATGTAATCTTAGGATTTTTTAGTGCTCTATTTAGTGTATTTAGTCTGATTAGTACCGCACTATTGTTTTCTCCATACATTTTGTATAAAGCCTGATCATTATCAACAATGAACTCTTTTCTTATATTTCTAAGTACTTTTTCATTTTGTGAGGCCCATTTTGAAAGTCCTGGAGCTCTTTCTTTACCTTCTTTAGCTGCAATAGCTTCTTTTGGTTTAGCTTTACCCTGGAGCTTAGCGAGTTGTTGGCCATCTATTTTAAATCTGCTACCTTCTGTTCTAGCAATAATATGCTTTACCCCACTTTTCTCAACTGTGATTGTTGTATTTCCATTGCTATTACTAATAACCATTCTCATCTTTCCTGATTTGCTTCTAAGAACAATATCACGAATTTTTGCCCCTGTAACTAATGCAATTTCAGATAATGAACTGTGAATAGTTTGTGCAAGTTCTTTTACATCAATACTTTTTCCACTCTCTAAACCATTAACGAGTTTGGAAGCATTTTCATAAACTTTTCTTTTTACTGAATACTTTTCAACAAGCTTTTGTGTTTGTTTTGATCCTTCAACTTTCAATTTGCCTCTTGCTATTTGTTTAGGCTTAGCTTTTGGTTTGGCATAAGCAATTTTTTTCAGCATTGAAAGTTTAGTAGGTTTTTTAGAAGGCTTCTTTTTAGCTACCATAACTTTTGAAGCAGGTGTACCTTCAGGAACAACCGGGAATACAGATCTATGCAATGCAACTTTTGCATTATTTTTTGGTGGTTCAGAGATTTTAACTTTTAATTTATCTTTTAATTCAACTGGTAAGCCAACTAGATAATCTTTATATACTTTTGCCAGCTTATTTGCAGCTCTTACCTTATCAACTCCATCTGCTTTTTTTACTTCTTTTCCTACTCCTGCCATACTTCTTTTAAAGGCCTGATATTGTTTCATTGTTTTGCCGGATTTTACCCATCCTTTATAGACAGTAATTCTTGAAAGCAGTGCACTGGTAAACATCCCAATATCTCTAGCCAGTGTTTTACCCCACTCATTTGTAGCTGCAATAGTTGCAGGAGATTCTTTAACTTCACCTTTTCTTTCAAATTTTTTCAAATCTTTATATGTTTCTTTAGATGATCCAGGTGTTGCAATGTTTCCTCTTCTTGTAGTTGGAGCAACTTTTGCTGTTCTCTTAGGTTTTGGTTGTTGACCAAGCACTTTAACTTTAGCAGGTTTCGTTCTCTTTGCTTCAGTAATTTTTGGAGCTGGTTTCACAGGTTTTTTTGCAACTTTTGGTTGTAATTTTGCCTTTTTTGCTGCGATAGTCTTTTGTACTCCTTTAAAATATGATTCAGCAGATTTTGGTTTGTAGTATGAGTGAAGCATTCCACTTAATACATTAGGGCCACCTTCATTTTCAAATAAACCTGATACGGCTGTTGTTTTCACTTTTTTTTGTACTTTCAAATCCCCATTACCTCTTATTTCCCATTTCATGTCTTTACCTGCTGCTTTTATAGTATAAGTTTGAACACTGTCCTTGTATTTTATTGTAATTTTATCTCCTTTTTTTGAAATTTTAAGCCCATCATGGTCCAGAGGTTTATCTCCATTATTCATCATGGAGAACAAACCGGTCAGAATACTTAAATTTGCAGTTTTATCTTTAATTAGTCTTTGAAATGCAATTTTCATCATATCCTTTAATGCATCCTGCCTTAAATCAACACCTGAATCTTTTGCGTTTTCATCTATTTCTTTATTTATATTTGCGATTTCTTTTTCTTCTCTTATTTTTTCATCTTTTTACTCTTTTCTTTTTTTATTCTTGTTTTTTTTTTTTTTTT
>Ga0180436_10001480_pt1 | contig 22923 bp, 15 predicted proteins | sample SS_ome_2_FD_132434 | JGI IMG/M metagenome (GOLD analysis project Ga0180436, IMG submission 132434) | Hypersaline lake sediment archaeal communities from the Salton Sea, California, USA - SS_3_S_2 metaG | ecosystem: Environmental > Aquatic > Non-marine Saline and Alkaline > Hypersaline >... | reverse complement strand
TTGGACGGAGCACTTTATTTATTATAAGCGGTGGGTTGCAATTAAGAACAACATTCTATTTTCAACTAGCCATTTAACTTGCCGGTTTTATCGTATCACCTGGTAAATTCAAGCGTCGATCAATCTGTTGACGAATCTCTTCGAATTTCACATCTATATTTTCCAGAACTGAGGCGGATGTAATCGCATCCACGCCCTGGTAGCTGTAGGTCCAGTCCGGATCTGCGGCAGTCATGAACACAACCACATTTTTCTTGTATTCATTAGCTTCAAGAAAGGTATTTAATGATGGGTTGAATCCTGACCAGGCCAGCGTTGTATCAATAATAAGGACCACATCGTAATCCAGGGGATTAATTGCCTTGAGCCGTTTGATATTGATGATTTCGATATTGCCGTGATCCTGATAGTGCCTGACGATTCTGTTGCGAATGCTGTCTTTGAACTCCGACGAGTCGCTGGCGATAATCATGCTGAAGGAAGGATCTTCTTGAGAAAGCCGCGTTTCCTTGATTCCGCGTGCACAGGAGGATGAGAAGAGAAGGAATAGGCATAAGACCAGTGCCCAGGTATAGAATACGGTGAATTTTATAAACTGAATCTTCATTTATTCGCACATGCAAGCCAAGAAAATAACGAATTGATCATCAACCCTATTCTCCCGATGCAGACCAGGGCTTTGGCCCTGTTCGTTATGCGTCTTATGGGCATTTGGTAGGTTGTTGGACAACCTGTCTGTCAGTTGACGATGAATACAGAGACATTGTCAACATGATTGATCACCTTCTGGGTTGTTCCGCCGAACAGGAAGTCCCTGATGCCGGATATGCCCCTTTTTCCCAAAACCAGAACGTCATAATTCTCAGTTGCCTCGTTGATGATGTCCCGGGCAACGCCGTGCTTTGCCTTCTCATGTTTGATGGCGATGTTGTTTTCGCTGAAACCGGTACCCACCAAAACATCCCGGGCTTTTTTCAATGCGTCTTCCACGATGTCTCGCTTTTTATCTTCCAGCGAACAGAATTCACTCTGTTCATGCTTGAATAGCGGGGTAAGCCCGGGGCTATTCATTCTGCACAGGGCGCTGGAGTCCTGGGCCACATGAAACAGCGTCACGTGAGAATCCCGGTCAAAGAATACGGCTACGCTTTCCACGGCTCGCATGGCATTTTCTGAATCGTCGAATGCAACCAATAATTTTTTTCCCATCGTACACCTCCTTCATAATAAAAATGAAATCTACCCACAGGTTCCTGTGGGTAGATTTCATTATGAAATTTCTTATTAGATTTAGTGCATGGTTATCCCTGTACGTCTACCCCCAGATCGCAGCCAAGGTTCGGATCAGGTTTGTCGCATTCAAAGTTGGACTCACGGGTATCTACATGACCGTCTTCTCTTTCGCGGTCGGATTCTACGTAGCTTTGATTTTCTGACATGGTGCACCTCCGAATTTTCATTCTCATAATGATTAGACTTCATGAGAACGAAACAAAGTATTAATGGGTGTGTTTATTTATTGACTATCACAACCCATGAAAATTCATAAATTTTTATTTTAGATTGTGGATTGACCACATTGTAGGGCATAAAATAATCCTTATCAGGCAGATGTCAACCAAACAAAATTTTCTATACCGGCATGGCCTATGTAGAGGAGGTATCATCAAAAATAGTAATTTTAACAACTTATACGTATATCCCGTGGAAATTTTGTTTGATTATTAAGTGGGGTGTGTTTATGATACTGAAGTGAGCAAAATGGTTTGAAGCAATTATAAACGGAGTTTGGGGTACTGATCCTTTTGGTTTGGATTGGAAAGGTATTGGTGCTCATTTTAGTAAGCCATGCATTTCAGATCAAAACAAAAAATCAGATTCGGTGACATCGACAGAGCAGGCATTGTCTATTATCCAAGGTTTTTACACTACTTTCACGTGGCCCTGGAGGAATTTTTTGACGATTCACTTTGTGTGAGTTATCCGACCGTGATCAACCACCACAACATCGGCCTGCCTACCGTCCATCTGGAAACCGATTTTCAAGGTCCCTTGCGCTACGGTGACAAGATCGAGGTGGAAGTCAGGGTCCTGTCACTAGGGAAATCCTCGATCCGGTTCGGCTACAGGGTGTTCAGGCAGGGCGAAGACACGCCCCGGGTTACGGGACACAATATTACCGTCTGTGTGGACATGGACACCTTTGAAAAAAAGCCTATTCCCGATTTTTTACGAGAATGTCTGGTAACGCACCTCGACTGATCATACGTGATCTTAAATGCGGTAGGGTATGCCTATTGCAGCACAAACAGCTGAATCAAAGATGCGAAGAACGCCAAGTCATATAATTATCTTTGCGCACTTGGCCTTTTGAGCGAAACGGGCGGTGAAAGCCCTTGGTTAAAAAAAGCAACCTAAATGACGGATCGAGGTACGATGCCATCTTCCCCCTATGCCATCCCCAACGTGCGGCTGTTCATCGCCTTTAAATGTTTTTTCAACGCCCGGTTCTATTATCCCATCTTCACCATTCTCTTTCTGGATTTCGGATTGACGGTGTCCCAATTTGCGCTTCTCAATGCGGTGTGGGCTGCAACCATTGTGATTATGGAGGTTCCCTCAGGCGCCCTGGCAGACATCTGGGGCCGGCGCAAACTCATGATCCTGGCCGGCGGGCTGATGGTTCTGGAAATGACGATCCTCTGCTTTGCCCCCCGCAACCACCTGAACCTGCTGTTTGGTTTGTTTGTCCTCAACCGCGTGTTGAGCGGAATCGCTGAGGCTGCAGCCAGCGGTGCCGATGAAGCCATGGCATTTGATGCGTTAAAGCAGGCCGGCCGCGAGGAGGAGTGGGGCAGGGTGCTATCTACCCAGATGCGTCTTCAATCCCTTGCTTATATCGTAGCCATGAGCCTTGGGGCGGCTGTTTACGACCCCTCCTTCATGCAGCGTATTTTTGATGCTTTGGGGATTGGCATCACCTTTTCGCGGGACATCACCATCCGGATTCCCCTGGCCCTGACGTTTATCATGTCTCTGCTGACGTTTATTACCACCCTGCGGATGCAAGATGACCACATTTCCGGTTGTGAAAGCGATGTCGCGGATCAATGCGCTACTTCCACCAGGGATATCTGGATCCAGACCATTAACGCCGGAAGATGGATCCTGCGTACTCCCATCGCCCTGGTGATCATTTGTGCTGGATTTCTGTTTGACAGCATTATCCGCATGGTGATTACCCTGAACAGCCAGTATTACCGAGTCATTGAAATTCCGGAGGCTGTTTTCGGCCTGATCGGGGCAGGGGTTGCCGGCCTGGGGCTGTTTCTGCCTCGCATCGCTTTAAAGATGTCCGAGAAATATACACCCCGCTTCAACCTGATGGTGTTGGCGGCCATGACCACCATTGGGCTTTACGGCATGTCCCTGTTTATTCCAGTTGCCGGTCTGGTGCCGGCGATTGTTCTTTTCAGCGCCATGTACATGACCGGTTTCTTCGTGAGTAACTACTTGAACCGGATTACATCTTCGAATCGCAGGGCCACGGTATTGAGTTTCAAGGGACTTTCATTCAACCTGTCCTATGGCCTGCTGGGCATTTTATATTCAGTTCTCCTGGCAGGCATGCGGCCGAAGATCGCCGTTTCTTATCCGGATGCCGAGCCGTTAATACTGGAAAACATGGTGTTCATGGGTTCATTCAAGTGGTTCTTGTGGGCATTTGTGGGGGGATTGGCTGTTTACATGGTATTCGCGGCATTTAAGCTGAGATCTGTCAAAGACCATTGAAAATAATTACAATAAAAACATTCTTAAAATTGAAACGCTCAATTAGGGTCAAAATGTAAGCGAATGACTACCAAATTATCAGAGATTTCCTTCCATTGTAGTCCAGGGCATTGATTGTATGGCTTCATAAGTGCATTATTATGGCTATTGGACAGCATGTTTTCCCGGGCTGAAACGGGTTGCGTAGCAAGTTGGATATTGATATAAGGGCCTATCAATAGCTTTCCAACCGTTTATTAATTTCATCAAATTTACATTAGGTTCAGGATAAAGGCTCGCGAAGGCTACTAAAAAATCACTCGTATTTTTTATTTCGTTTTTGGGCATCAAATCATGTAAATTTGGAGGGATACCCATGCACCAGATAAGAGAAGCCGTGCTGGCTTGCCTAAACCAGGAGGAAGATGAGGAAAGGTTGATTCTGGCGTTAAACAACATCGCCGAGCGATTCGGTACAGATGCTTATCGAATCATTTTGCACGTGTTGACCCACCTGAACTTGGACCGTCAAACAGCGGAAACTTCCTGGAAAGAGATCATCAGTCTGAACAATGACATGACAAAAGCCCTGGGCCGTCCTGTGAGCCTGAGAACAGCCATTTGCGACTATTTTTGCACGGTTCATAAATCCTTGAAAAACCCCAAGGTTGTCGAGATTCACGTTTTTGAAAGAACATTGAAAAACAGTAAGTACGACAGCCTGACCAACATGCTGAACCGCCAGGCCCTGGATGATCTGTTGAACAGTGAACTGAACCGGGCCAGGCGGCACGAACTCGATCTATCGATCATCTTTTTCGATCTCGACAATTTCAAGCGTGTCAACGATGTTCACGGGCACCTGGCCGGGGATGAAGTCCTGCGGCGCGTGAGCGGGACCATTCTCCATGAAAAGCGTCTGGAAGACATTGCCGGCCGGTATGGCGGGGAGGAAATGGTGCTGGTGCTGCCGGAAACCAACAGGCAGGATGCTGCCATCATAGGCGAGCGCATCCGTGCAAGCGTTGAAAACATGGCCTTTGCCTGGGAGGACAAGGAAATCAGGCTGACCCTGAGCGGCGGCATCGGTGCTTTCAGCGATCAAACCCCCGACGTGCTCACCCTGATCGGGCAGGCGGATGCTGCTGTTTATCAGGCCAAAGAACAGGGCAAGAACCGTGTCCTCTAAAAAGAATACCCCATCTCAAGACCAGGATCTGCTGATAGGGCATTATTGTAAATATTGTTAAATCTATTAAAACCTCCAATCATTAGCAATTCTATTGGAGGAGAATTTCAACAGATTGTCCTGCCTTGGGTAATTTTGAGTTTTCTGTGAAACGGACGGTACTTTCCTCAGTTGCCACAACAACTACTTCAATAATCGTTCCCTGTTTGACGGTTTTATAGGTCTGGCCTTCAACAACTCCGACGTTGGTCCCTATATTCATCCAGGCGGTATTGCCGTCTGTTCTGACAATTTTCCCCCTGATGGGATATTTTTCATTTAATTTCACCCTCAGGTTATCGGCAATTTGTCCGGCAAGATCCGCCACGGGCAAGGCACTGCCCACTGTTTTATTGACCGATGCTGTGATACGGCCGGTTTCGGTTTTAAACACCCGCAAAGCCACCTGGGTGTCGGGGCCGGAATAGACGATGGTTCCCGAGGCGATCAGACGGGCAGCCAGGAGTTTGCCGACAGCCAGGGCGGTGCGTGGGTCAGCCAATTCGGACGACCCCAGCTTGAGCTCGCCGAGCAGCTTGTCTAAAAGCGCCCTTTCCACGAGCTGCATCCGGCTGTTTTCCAGGAGCTGGTCCGTAATCCCTGAGAGTAGCAGGGTTTCTTCGCCTTCCTGGATAGAATAGCCTTTGGTTTTGAAATCCATGATCCAGAGGGTCAGGGGTTGGGATGTCCAGCCGTCACCTTCTTCAGCCCGGGGCGACTGGTCCATGCTTTCCAGGAGTTCCTGCACCAGCTGGTCGATGCGTTCCTGTTTTTTCTCATCTCGGGCAAGCGCTACCTGCCTGCGGGTGTCGTTGGCAAAGGCTGCAATGGCTATATCCTGAGGGTTTTGGGCCTGGGCCTTTTCCAAAAGGCCCAGGGCAGCTTCGGAATTTCCCCGCTGGTGGATCAGCATCGCCTGGGAAAGATATCCCCTGCCACTCTTAGGGGCAGCCGTAGATGCCTGTTCATAAAAACTCAAGGCATCGTCTTCGTTATTCTGCAGGGAGGCTAGTCGTCCCAGCCCGATGAGGGCATCGGCTTTCTGGACATCCGTGCCTTTGGAGGCCTTGAGAGCTTTTTCATAGGCTTCCCTGGCTGCCTCGAGGTTGCCCTGGCGCAAATAAATGTCTCCTTCCACCAGGTAGCTCAAGCGAACCTCGGCATTCCTGGCAGTCAAGTCTTCTGCTGTTTTCAGAGCCTCTTTAAAATTGCCGCTCTGATAATGGGCTAATAGGGCCTGCTCCTGTTGGGAGGTGTCGGGTTTGAATACGCCGCTGAAAAAAGCGATCAGTAAGATAACGATGACGGCGGCTACGGCCGTACCTGCCCAGATAAAGGGCGATCTTTCCTGGGGAGGCTGCTGTTGGGAGACGGCCGCTATATCCTGACTGCGTATTCTCATTTCCTCTGGTTGGGTTGTTTCCGGTTCTTCCTGGCTATAATCGATTTCCGTGCGAACACCGTTTTTCTTGAGCTGGTCCATATAGTTGAAGGTGGGGTCGCCATACAGTAAGTAGCTGGCCCAGACCAGGGATTCTTCGCCATAGGTATTGATGAGTTCAAGCCTGGCGCGCCGCATGGCCTCACCCACGGTAAGACCTGCAAAGAGATGTTTGTAGAACTCCAGCGCAAACGTCCTGCCCGGTTCATCCAGAATTTCCCAGAGGGTGCCGAGATAGTGCTTGACGCCGGAAAGAATAAGCGCATTGGCAAGACCGAAGATCTCGTCGTGGAAATGGGTTTTTAGGGTCCATTCCTCGGTACGGGCTGATTGACAGGCATTGGAGAAGACCAGCACCGGCATGATGCCGGACTGAGACATTTTCATGAATTCGCCTGCTTTGAGAACACCATCAGACAACCTCCAGCCGCTCTCGGCCGGGTCTTCACGGTTGTATTCCGAGTGTCCGGCAAAGTGAACCATGTCGAAATTTTTTAATTTGGAACCCAACAGGTCAGTGTTGATATCTTCTGTTCGGAAGACGGCGCTGATTGTTTCCTGTCTTTGATTCATGAAATCGCGGATTTCCATCCCTTCCCTGCGCGCACTTTCCAGGTTCTCCTCCGGGTCTGCCAGAATGAGGGCTTTTAAGGGACGCTCCAGTTTTCTGCTCCGGGCGCCTGCCATGGTTTGGCGTGTCTTGACCAACCGGCCCATGCTGAAGCGTTGACATAAGAATTGCTTCCCATCGTGCAGCAATTCCCAGGGAATTTGCACCAATTGGTCATCGAGGCTGATCGTCAGGTGTTCGGCTTCAGATGCCTTAAATGTGTTTTTAATATTTTCCGTCAAGAGTTCGTCCCGAAATGTTTGCCCCATTTTCCTGAGCTGGGAAATCAGGTCCCTGTCAGCGCAGGTATCTCGATTGCAGGCATTCAGCGTGTCAACAATTTCACGGCACCGGTTGTCGATTTTTTCCACAGGAATGGGGATTTCTTCGTATTGCCGGACCGTGTTTATTTCGCCGGGCTCCTGTTCGAAGGCGCTTATTTTAAGGCGGTCGTCATCCCGCGTCACTTCAAGCTGCAGTACGCTGGGGCGTTCCCTAAGCCGCCTGTCGGTCCAGGTGGCCCCGGATCGGACTCTAGCTGTAGGACTGGCGATAATATCATTATCCTGCCAGATGACCCGGTACAACTCAAGGGGCTCTTTCTTGCCTTTGACCTGAACCGAACCATGGCGTCGGCAAAGAATTTCCGTGCTGCCCCTGATATCGTCATAGGTGGACTGGCTGATGAGAATCTGATCGGGATCAGCTTTGTTCTCTATGCGCGAAGCCGTGTTGACAACATCGCCGGCAATATGATCCGCGTCCACCAGAATTTCACCGGTGTTGATGCCGATGGTCACGTGCAGGGTATCTGCGGGCTCGGTTGTGTTGTTATACTCGACCAGGCCTTTCTGGATATCGATGCAGGCCTTGACAGCTTCCTCGGGGCTCACAAAGGAGGACATGACACCGTCGCCCATGAGGGTCATCACCTTGCCGTTGTTTTTCTCGATCAGCGGCAGGACAATATCGTTGTGCTTCTGCATCCATGCTCTGCCGGCAATGTCCCCCCGGGCGTCCATGTAATTGGTGTAGCCGCATACATCGGTAAACACGATGGTCATGCGTTTGACGAATTTCTTCTGGAGGATTTTATCCAGGCGGTCACGGGCCCGCATGATATCTTCGATTTTTTCTTCCCGTTCGTCTTCACCGCCAACGGGTTCTTTGTCTTGATCATTCATGATGGTTCCTCTCAAATTTCATGCAAGTTATGGTAGGGAAACTACCATCCTAAACCCCCGAAAATCTGCCACATCCGAAGGGGAGTGGCCGTTCCGTGCGGCACAGCGTGCGTAGTCTGACTCCGCAAAACTCCAGGCAGCCCCTCGATTGATCCGGATGTTGTTTTTCTGATCATAAAATGTGTTGCACCACTCGGACACGTTGCCGGCCATATCCATAACGCCGTATATGGACCTGTCCGCTTTGTAGCTGCCTACAGGGTCTGGCCCGTTGCGTTTTTTCTCCTTGGAATTGGCCATGGAGCAGAAGGTGTAGTCAAAGTGATTGCCCCAGGGAAAATAGCGACCATCCACGCCCCTGGCGGCCTTTTCCCATTCCTTTTCTTCGGGCAGGCGAAACACCCAGTCTTTATTTTTGTGCTTGTGGGTCATCCACTTGGAGAAGGCGCGCGCATCGTTCCAGGAGATGCCCAGGATAGGCCACTTGGCCGGGAAATTGCTCGTGTATTTGTTTCCTTTCTTTTTCCAGTAATGTCCTGACTTGGAAGATTTGCGCGGCAAATATTTCTTTGCGGAACCGGGGATGCGTTTTTCCATATCATTGACAAAGGCCAGGTATTCACCGGCAGTAATTTCATGACGTGAAATAAAAAAGCCCGGCAAATGTTGAGATGCACGGCCCAGGGCATAGGGAGCGGCTTCATCGCCACCCATGAGAAACGGACCTTTGGGAATATACACAAATCCCTCGGGAAGATCGGTTTTGCGAAAAAGCCTGATTTTTGTGACTTCCAGATTTTCACCCCGTTGAATCCTGATGGGAACCTTGGTGTCGAGATATGCTTTTCTTTTTAACGTAACCAGGTAAGATCCGGGTGGCAGAGGCTGGTTTACCATGCGGTGCATTGTGGAACTGCCGCCGGTTGGGCGAAATTTTTCCGGAACCAGACGGCGGTCTTTACCCGGCACCAGGCGTTGCAGGTAATATGCATCCGCATCCGGTTTGGAAGTCAGGGTCAGCCTGCCGGGTGTTTCCAGAAGATCTCGATAAAAGCCATCATCGAAGGTCAGGACCAGGGACCGGTAGAAGGCCATGTCCTCGATTCTTTGCAGTCGTTCTCCGGTCGTGAACCGGTCGTAGTATAGTCCTGAAAGCCCTTTGCGGGCATCTGCATTCATGCCGTCATAGCTCAAGACAGTCATGTACTTGGAAATAAGGAGGCTTTCCTTTTTTAAAATCTCGGTATTCAGGCTGGACAGCTTTTTCTCGGCGGCCCACAAGGGTGTCTTTTTCTGGCTGCCTTCATACCCTCTGATTTTGGTTCGCAAGGTTTTTATTTCAGCCTCCAGCTGCTCGGCTTCAGACCGCATGGTCTTAATCTCTGCACTGACGGCAGCAGTCTCTTCTAGTATTGGCGGGATTTTAACCAGCATTTTCTGCTTGTCGGCCATTACTGCGGAAGCCTGGATTTTTTCACGGGCATCCCGGGCGTCCGGATCCAGGGCCAGGGTGGCGACATAGGCATCATAGGCGTCCTGATAAGCTGCATTTGCATAAAGGGATTCCGCCTCGGCCAGGGTGTCTTGCGCCAGGCGCCTGTTTTTGGCGGCCAGGGATTTGCCGCTGACCCTGGAGATGCCTTTCCGGGCTTCCAGGTTGGCGCTGTCCAACCCCAGGACGGCGAAATAGGTTTCCTCGGCAGATTCGAAGTTTTCCAATGCAATGTAGGAAGAGGCCTTATTCAGGAGGCCGGCTGTTTTTTCCTGGCGGAGCCTGTTCTGATACATAGTCGCGGCAACAATACCGGCCATAAGGCAGATAAAGGCTGCAGCGATGCCGGCGGAAGCGATTCTATTTCTGGCGATCCATTTGCGGGTCTTTATCAGCAGGCTGTCTTTCTTGGCGGATACGCTTTTGCCGTCCAGGTAGAGCTGCAGGTCTGCATTGATTTCAGCAGCATTGGCATAGCGGTCTTCTTTTTCATAAGCCATGGCCTTCATGCAGATGGCAGTGAGCTCGGGCGGTATATTCCTTTGCGGCGTTCTAACGTCAGGCGGTACAAGCTCTCCACTCTGGGAAAGCTCAAGTGTTTCCTGAACAGATGCGCCTTCGTAGGGGTGGCAGAGAGTGATGATTTTGTAAAGGATACCGCCCAGGGAGAACACATCGCTGCGCTGGTCCAGTTCGGATATCTGCCCGCAGGCCTGTTCCGGAGACATATAGGCTGGCGTCCCCATGATGCGGCCTTCCATGGTCATGGTCTGCCGGTCGGTTTCGTTTATTTCAGTTGCACTGTCATCGCTCAAGGCGCTTTTCTGACCGAGAATTTTGGCAATGCCCCAGTCCATGATCAGTACTTCACCAAAATTACCGATCATGATATTTTCAGGCTTTAGATCTCTATGCAGCACACCTTTGGCATGGGCATAACTCATGCCGTCGACCACTTTCATGAACAGTTGCAGGAGGCTGCCCAGGGTGTATTTATTTTCATATTCTTCATTGCCATCAGCGCACTTGGTGATAACTGACTCCAGGTCTTCGCCCTGCACCAGCTTCATGGTGAAATAAATGCGCGCATTTTCATCGATGCCGATCTCATGTACCGGAACGATATTGGGATGCTCCAGCTGGCCGGTGACCTGCGCTTCCTCAAGAAAACGCCTGATTTTCAGGGTGTCGCTCCTGTTTTCAGGGAGCATCACCTTCATGGCCACCTTACGGCGGATGTCCTGGTCGATGGTACCGAGAATAGCACCCATACCGCCTTGGCCAATGACGTTATCGACAATGTATTTGGTGTCCTTTTGGGCCTGGGAGATAATGTCACGAACAGACTTAGGGGAATCGTCGGCGGACGGATCAGTCTGGGGGGCATATGGCCTGCCGGAGATGTGTTCCAGGTCGACGATGGGTTCCACCTTGAGCACGTCCTTGATCAGCTTGGTGGCGGCCACGCTTTTTCCGAGGGCTATGGTGCCGGGCATGGGGGTTGTTTTGGTTTCAGTATCGATTGTTTTTTCAAACGGCGTCCTCTCACGGCACACTTTGCAGCGTACTTCCTTACCGTCTGCTGCTGCCGGTACGATGAGGGGCTTTCCGCATGATGCGCAGGTTGTTTCGAGTTTTTCAGTCATTCGATCCCTAATTCAACCGCCCGCTTCGCTCAAGACGCAAAGGGCGCCAAGAATTTTATATTTCGTGTTTTCGTGGTTTATTTTTTGAGGTCTCTGGGTTGCTCCCTATTCCTTACTCCCTGCTGTGGGATATCGTCCGGGTACGCATCTAGTTTTGTAAAAAGTATATCACTCTTAAAACATTTGTTATAATAATCGGCCAGGATTCTAGCCAGGGTGAGGGCGTTTTTTTCACTCTTTTTATCTCCCCTGTCCTGGGCTTTTTCAGCCTGTTCCATGAGCCAGTCCATGGCTTTGACGCCGTTTTCCTTCTGCCCCAATACAAGCCCCTGCAGCTTGGTTTTGTCTCCTTGCTCCAAAAGGGAGACAAGTCGATTTAAATATTCCTCCAGGCTGAGTGTTTCAGTGACCGGTGTAATCTTTTTCGTTTTGGGCAGATGGGTCAAATTTTTTTTCGCGATGTCCGTTACTTTTTGATTACCGGCCTTTTCAGCCAGGATAACGGCTTTTTCGTAATATGGTCGGGCCTTCTCATAGTCGCGTTCCACGAAGTGATAGATGACGGCCCGGTTGTTCCATGCTTCGGCCAGATCAGGATCCAGTTCAATTGCTCTATCGAAATAGCCGGCAGCTGTATTGTATTCCTTTTGCCGGTACAACGCGTAGCCCAATCCATAGTTGATGCCGGCATTGTCCGGATTTTCCAGATAGAGGGACTCGATAAAGGCTGCCCCCCCTTCCAGGTCCCCCAAACCTGCATAAGCTTTGATCAACCCCGGATAGGCAGGCACAAGCGACGGATCACGGGTCAGTACCTCCTCGTACAGTATTATTGCTTCCGGATACTTTTTTTCCTGGAGCAGTGCTTCTGCCTTTGTGAACGCTTCCTTGCCATTGTCGGCTTTAGTCGAAGGTGTTAGGCCTACTGTAATTAGTCCGCATATCATCACCAAGATGAGAACACGGGGTGTATATGGCCTTTTGGGTATCATCCAACTCCCTTTGTTCCATTACGCGGGGAACCAATGAGATATACTCTCTGCGTACTTGCGCGGTGAAAAAGGATTCGGCATCACTTGGTAATGACCAGATCCTGCACGTTGATGTCGCCGATTTCGAAATCGACAATCAGCTTTCCAATGGACATGTCTTCGAACACATTCACCACAGTGGCCACACCCAGTTCCTTGGTTTCACTGCCCAGCACCTTTCCGGAAACCGGATGTTTGATGACCTTTTCCTGCTGAAAGACGATGAAGCGCATCTCTTTTTTAATGCGTTTGAAACTGCCGAAATCCGCATAGATTTCATTGCCCTTGACCTGGATCACCATGCCTTGGATCAACGGAAAACTGTGCTTCAGTTTGAGGGCTAGTCCGTTGGTCATGTACTGAAGCTGGGGAAGGGACTTGTCCTGGCTGAAAACGTCTTTAGCTTCCATAATCGAGGACGATTCCGTGTTGACCAAACGGGCGTAAATTTCAATGGCATCGCTTGTTTCCCGAACCGTTCCCATGAGGATGAGTTCAGCAGCCACCAGCTTGCCGACCCGCACAGCGGTTTTTTTGTCCACCAGGTCGGTCTGGCTCAATTTCTGCTCCCTGAGCACGGCTTCCAATTCATCACCCCTGGTGACAATGTGAAAGCGTTCCTGATCCACAAAGGCGTCGATGAGGTTGTCGTACACCAATTCACTGACCATGCCCGGGTCCCCCTTGATTTCAAAGGGAAGCACCGCCATGCTCATACGCGAACCGATTTGGTGCACCGTGGGGATCTGGTAAGTGATTGCGGCCGTCTTGGTGGCCACATTGCCCTTAACATCCGTTACCTCGATGGTGATGGTGTTTTTTCCTTCCTGCAGTTCCAGGAGCTGGTTGAAGTAGACGGTTCGTCCCGGAATGATCAGAAGGGGCTCGCCATTGATGGCAACAGATTCGATTTCGTGGGTGCCGGTGGCTGTGCCGTCCACATACAGGGTTTCATAATATACGGTCTGTTCCTTGGTGAGGTCCTTGAAGTTGACTCTGAAGGCAGCCTTGGCAGCCGCGTGGAGCAAACCCGTGGTTTGGGAGGATGCCGAGTTGCCGGAAAAAGCCAAAAGCAGGGGTTCTGTATTGCCGGATGCATCCAGAAACCGGTTGGATCGCCGATACGGGGTGTTGGCCAACTGGGGGATATAGGTGAGGTTCAGTTCACCGGTGGTGGTGTTGCCCACAGCGTCGGTGGCTGCCAGGAGGATCTTGTTGTCTCCCTCTTCCAGATTGATGTTCAGGGCAAAGGCAATTTCCTTTTCCTTGTCATAACTCAGCACCTGGTCATTGACCCTCAATTCGGTGACGCCGGTGGCATCGGCCAGGGCGCCGTTCAAAACAACAGCCTCTTCGCCCACCTGGTCTCCATCGGCAATATTTTTCAACTGAAAGGCAGGGCCTTCAAAGTCGCCGAAAACCTGGACTGTTTTTTCGGTTACTTTTCCGGTTAGGTCTGTCGACTTGATGTTGATGGCGTTCAAGCCCTTTTTGAGTTTTATCTCCCTGGTAAAGGGGATTTTGGGGGCGGAAAGCTCTATGAATTCCGCGGTTTCGTTGATGGAGATCTTCCGGGCGTAGAAATCGTCATTGACTTCTCCCTTGACTTCAAAACGAAAGCGATTGAATGCTGTCTGCCTAGAAGCAGCTTCAAGTGTAATGGATGGTGAAGCCTTGTCTGCCTGTGAAAGTTCCAGCTTTTTCTTGCGCACCAGGTTCAGAAAATGTTTAGCCTTGCCTGTATCGACCATTTCGAGGGATGTTTCGAGTTCCTTTTCAGCCTGATGGTAGTTCTCTTGATGAAAATACGCCACCCCGAGTTCGCGGTGTGGGAAGTAATCCACAAAGTGCATGCCGTATGTGCGGGCCATGCGCTGATCGACCTTTCGCTGTTTGATGGCCTCCTTAAAATCAGCGGCTGCTTCCGTCCAGAATTCTCCTTGGGCAAAAGAGAGGCCCCGTTCATAATAATTCCACCACCGGTGCCGGAAGGACCCTTCAACCACACCGTATTGTTTTCCGTCCTTGATTTTTACCTGGGCATCCTGCTGAACAGCGCAGCTTAGAAAGAGGATGAAGGATATGAGAATGACAATAAAAACCAGTTTTTTTCTGTAAACAGGCATAGCCTATCCTGTGCAAATTCAGAAATGGCAGTACATCTACTGAAACTGATGAGTGTTTCTAACCTAACTCCAAGTTATGGTGCAAAAATTAAACCGGAATGATCTCCGATTGTAAGAGTGGAATAACTGGCTGAAATGGCATTACAATTAGAATATTCTATCGCAACAAGTGAATGAAATTCAAGAGAAAAATGCATGTGGGTGTGAAATAAATTACATAATATCAACAGCGTTCAGGTTTTTGGAAAAATTATCGTCTTTCGTAGTTGGCCACGTAAAAATCGTCGATGATGCCCTTGGATTTGAGATCTTCACCATGTATGCGGGCAGCATCTTTGGTGGGAAAATGGGATATGCGTACCTGAAACCAGTGTGATTTTGACCCTTTGGCTTTGGTGTAGTAGGCATCCAGGCCTTGATCTTTAAGCTCAGCCACGTATTTTTCAGCGTACTCGACCTTGAGGTAGGCGGCCACCTGCAGGGTGAAAGGATCGGTGACAATGACTTCCTCCGGCTGCTCGGGCAATGGTTCGATTGGAGGGGGGTCCTTGGTTGGAATCAAATGCACGGCGGTGTTGATCATCAAAATGGCAAGGCCGGTTCCAGCCAGGCCCAAGGCTGTCCATTTCAAAACAGTCCGTGTCTGTTTGTGGTTTTTTATGGCTTGAAAGAGGGTTATGCCTACCTTTCCGACAGCAGTAGCAAAGGACAAAACAATTGCTACTAAAAAGGATGAAGCTGCAGCCAGGGAATGCCAGGCTGTTTTCAGGAAATCTTTTCTGGGCAATGCTATTGGTTTGGCTTTGGACAATGGCGAGGTTAGAAACTCCTGTCCCATTTTGACAAGGGTTTCTTTATCGAGCTTGGATAAAAGCCTGTCAACTTCCCTGTAAGGGTGCGATGCCCTGTCGTTGGGCGAAGATCGCTGCATACAGGCCGCCATGCCCTTGAGCAGCCAGGTTTTTTTTCGATCCGCCTTAAATGCCAGAAAAAAAGCATTGATGGCCCAGCGGTCTGCTCGTCGGTCTTTAAAGAATCGCGTTGCGATACTGTCGATAATGTTGCGGTCGCCAGGCATAGGATCTTCGATAATCCGCCGGTATGTCTTAAGTGCCGGGTAGTCAATGCGTTCAGTTAACAGGCAGGCGCGTGCGAGCATTCGCTGCAGATTTTTATTTTCAGGCTGGGCCTCACTGATGTTAAACGCCAGGTCATCATTCTCATGTATACACAGATTTTCCAAGTCAGCTTTTTGGAGCCAGATGTCGCTCACTTCCGAGTCATCCGGATATCTGTGCAGATAGGCCATGATGAAGGCGTTGGCAGTTTTGTCAGTGTGATCTTTGGAAAGATAAAAGCGTGCCATGCGAGCCGACAACTGCCGAGACTTTTTCTGCCTGACCAGGGGCGATATCAGGAAGCTGTCAAAAATGGACACCGCTTTCTTAAAGATGGTTTCTGATTGTTTGAAATTGCCGGCACGTTCCCATATGCCGGCTTCACGCGTCAGACGGTCTACCCAACGCAAACCAAGGGTATTGCCTAACCATCCCCCGATAAAAAAGCAGATCAGGAAACAGATCAGAACAGACCAGAAGGCGACAATTAAACCCGGAGAATCTCCCAATAGAGGGAACCCGATCAAAATGATCAGGCTGCCGACCAAAAGGCTGGCCCAGAGCCGGACGCTGAAGTGGCGAAGTGCATGCATCATTCGAAAACTATCCCATCAAGTATCATTGTCAATGTTATTCCTGAACTGCAATCGCGAGCGCATTCCCCGCAGCTTGCTGCGAGGAATCTTGAATAATTCAAAGGTCGTGGAGTTTCTGCTATAAACCCCTGTCATTCCCGCGAAGGCGGGACACGCAGTGAAGCTTTTGCGCTATCCAGAAGGTGGTCGGCTGAGAGCTCTGGATCCCCGTCTTCGCGGGGATGACGTTAAAAACAACCCGATGGCTGAAATAATTTTAATAATGCAATCCGATTTAGGTGTTAAGTTGTTTAAAACGTAAAACCTAGAACATAAAACCGAGCTATTTCAGGTCAACATCCGACGGTTTGCCCGAATGGTTTTGACCGTTCCTCAAGGCCACCTGCATGGGATTTTCCGTGAAGAAACCAGCCGGTCGGCCGGTATTGGCGTTGACCGTGGTTACGCGTATGCCGGCAGGGATGCTGAATTCCCGGGCAGGTTCGTTAGCCAGCGCTTTTTTCATGAAATCCGTCCAAATGGGAACGGCTCCCCTGCCGCCGGTAATGCCCACATTGCGGCTGTCCCGCAAGCCGACATCCCTGTCAAATCCCACCCACACGGACGTGCAGAGGGTTGGTGTAAATCCGGTAAACCAGGCGTCCTTGTAGCGGTTTGTAGTTCCTGTCTTGCCCGCAGCCGGCAGGTTGAATCCCAGGTGCCGCACGGCCGAACCAGAGCCCTGGTCGACGACGCCGCGCATCATGTCCACCACCTGGTAAACGATTGCCGGGTCTACCAATCGTTGACCGCTGACAATCTTTTCTTCCAAAACCCTGCCAACAGCGTCCTCGACTCTCCAGATAAAAAACGGTTCGTGGTGGATACCCCCTGTGGCAAACGTCGCAAAGGCCGAGGCCATTTCAAGGGGGCTGACACCTGATGTTCCCAGGGCCACGGAATATACCGGCGACAGCGGACTTTTAATGCCGAAGCGCCTGGCTGTGGCAATGACATCCTCCGGACCGGTCTGTTCCACCAGCTGGGCCGCGATGGTGTTGACCGAATCCAGAAACGCCTGCTTCAGGATCATGGGGCCGCTATAGTCCCTGGAGAAGTTATTGGGTGTCCAGTCCGGGGCGCCGGCCGGTGATATGGTTACGGGCTTGTCAATGAACATGGTGGCCGGATGCATATCGAGTTTTTCAAAAGCCGTGTAATAAAGAAACGGCTTAAAGCCCGATCCGGGGAGGCGATTGTTTTGAACGGCCCGGTTGTACTCCGACTCCGAATAATTCCTGCCGCCCACCAAGGCCTTGACTGCACCAGAGTTGGCCTGGATGGCTACCAGCGCCCCTTGCGGCATCTGGGCTGTTTCCAGGTCATGGGATTCGAATTCATCGGAAATCCCCATATCCCGGTCGAGTTTCTGCAGCCCTGCCTGCACCGATTGGGCTGCCCAGGCTTGAATTTGAGGATCCAGGGTGGTCGTCACCTTGAGCCCGCCATGAAATACGACTTCTGCACCATATTTTTTCTCAAGACGTTTGATCACGGTGTCCAGGTAGTAGCTGCCCGTACGCGCCCTTGAAGGCTTTGGTTTGAGCTGCAGCGTATTTTGTGACGCATTATCCGCATCCTGCCGGGTTATGTAATTAACGGCAGCCATTCGCAGCAAAACCACCCGCTGCCGCTGTTTAGCCCGCTCGAAATGCAGGTAGGGATTGTAGCGGGTGGGCGACTTGGGAAGCCCGGCCAAAAGGGCGGATTCTTCCAGATTGAGCTCTGATGCTGGTTTGCCGAAAAAGGTCTGGGCGGCATTTTCAATACCATACGCCCCAATCCCAAAGGGAATCTGATTGACATAGGCTTCCAGGATATCATCCTTGCTGTATTGGGATTCAATCTGCAGGGAGACCATCAGTTCCTGGAGTTTACGCAAATAGGAGCGTTTAAAACTGAAAAAAAGGTTTTTAGCCAGCTGCTGGGTGATGGTGGATGCCCCTTGAATTTTTCCCGGAACAAACAGGGTAATGGCCATGGCTTTGAGTGTGCGCACCTTGTCTACACCGTGGTGATGCGGGAACCTGTGATCTTCGGTGGCCAGGATGGCCCGGATGAAATGGGGTGAAACACGGCTCAGGGGAATGGCTTCCCGACCGCCCATCAACAGGATTCTTTCCCCGGTGGCAGCGAATATTTCAGTGGGTTCGGTTTCAATGATGCGGCTCAGGGGGTCGGGAACTTGGGGGAGGTCCTTCAGAATATAAAAAATCATTCCCACTACCACAAGAGTGCCGATGCCGGCAACGGTTGCGGCCAGGTAGAAGAGGGTGGTCAGGGCCTTTATTATCTTTGTTGTCGTCATGGGTGTTTCAGGTTTCGGTCTAACAGCAAAGCGGATGCTGATTACTTCATTTCCAATTAATTATAAAGCTGACAGCCTGTTCAGCCTTGAAGGTCTATTGACCCAGACCACCGACCAACAGATGATCTTCACATCCTCTTATTTTCGGGATCCCGAGGTTCTCCGTCCTCCGGCCTCTGTTCTCTGGCTTCTGTTTATCGTCCTTCGTTGCGGTGCCGCAAGGGGCTGCGGCCGTCCAATTTGGACCGCAGCTGGAAAATGGCGTTCTCATTACCGTTCATGAGGATGACCGAGCGTTGGGTAGCGCTTTCAATTTCAAAACCCAGTTCCGTGAACCCGGATAAATGCTGTCCTGATATCCCCACGCGCGTGATTCGACCCGGATAACGCAGCAGTTGATCGGCTTGGGCAATCACCTCTCTCCTGACCCTGCCATCAAGGCGGTCCAATGCTTGAAAAAACGCATCAGCTGGGTAAATTCGGCTGTTGAACTGAGGCATGGCATCAAGGGACTGATCCACTTCCACCTGGCTTTCACCCATGCCGTGGAGCATACCCGGTGAAATGCTCAACTGTTTTAATACACGGTTGTCTGTGTCCAGAAGGTAAATAGTGAGTCCCTCACCGTCTTTTTCAAAATAGGTCCGGTCCCAATGGTCACGATTGATGAGCTCCACCAGATCAAAACTGGGTATGATTTTAGCAGCGGTTTCGGGTTTGAGCTGGAGGTAGAGCCGGCGGAACTGATCCGGCGATATCATGACCCATTGATCCGGCAGGATAGTGGCGGCAATCTCTTTGAAGCTTTCCGCCTGCCTGGTTTCCTCCTGGGAAGTCTGCCGATCGGTGACGATCTGGTCGAGTGTTTTCCGTGCCTGACGGGTTTGGCGGCCGGTTTCCCAGATGGTTCCGGATTCTGGGCGACGGCTGTTGGTGGCAACCAGAAAGGCGCCCATGGTCCTTTCCATCCAGTCGAAGCGCAGCTCAGATACCACAAGCCCTAAACATATGAGACACACCAGGAGAGGTCGAATGGAGAAGACCCGCTTTATCCATTCATTGAAATCCGCAGGCGCGCTCCAATTGTAACTTTTTGCCTTGTCCATATATGCGTTAGCCTAGTCTTTTAGTCAGTTATGTATTGATTGGTGATTCCTACCAGCTAAAACAAGCAAAAGTTACTAAAATGTTTTATTTTCCCCATAGCTCGTTCATATTATCATACCATTTATCGTTTTGCAGCGACGCAGTCGCGTTATATAAAATCGTGTTCCACGATTTTATTTTCCTAACATCCGGTTCAATGTAACCACGAGGTCATCCCTGCCGCGTTCCTTGAGCAGGGGGATCAGTTCCTCATAGAAAGGCTCCCGGACACGGATGCGGATGTTGAAACTGGCCAGCAGGTCCGGATCCAGGTCATTTTCCACAAATGCCTTGGTCTCATGCAGTTTGTTAATGGCCACAAGGCCGGCCATGGTGCGCACGCATTTCTCGCACTTTCCGCAGTTCAGCCGGTCTTTGACATTGGCCAGGCAGACCCTGAAATTTTGAAAAGCCACATCCCAGTCCGCCACTATTCTGAGTTTCTCAACCCGTGAGAGTTGCAGATCCCGATGCCTTATTCTCAGGTTATAGCTTGAAAATTCAGGGTCCAGCAAGGGGTGCGAACCACAGGGGTGTATATTGGGAAGGTCGTAGGACGATCCGATATAAACGAGATTCGTGCGTGGGACAAAGGTGTGGGCCACGGCCGCCAGTACGGCACCAAAAAATTTGTCCAGCCACAGGTCCCTTTGGTCACAGAGGTGGCGGATATTGGTGTAGACCGGTATGAGATTGACACCTGCATCCTCAGCAACATCTGCCAGGGCGGCCTTGGCGCGATCAAACACATGGTACTTCATACCCCTTTCAATCACGCCACCGATATCGAATCCATGCACCAGAAAGCAGTCTTTGATGGCACCCGGATGGCTGTCCGGATAGTTCAAGCGGTTGAGCCGCAGGGCGGCCAGGGAGTCGAATCCCCCGGACAGAAACAGTCCGGCCCGGCGCTGGATATTCTGAAAGGGATCCATCGTGGTGGTGCCGGCTTCGATGCTGAGGGGGGCGTAGGCGCCATTGGACCACAAATGCATCAGCGCCATTACCAGATCCAGGCCTTCCTTTAAAAAAGGGCAGATGTCGGCCTCTATCTTCAGGCGCTCCTCTTTGAAATGCATGGCCGGAATGATACAGCCCACCACAAAAGCGTGCGGGTTGCAGGAGAAGCTATCAAAAAACGCTTCCTCTGTTTCAATGTAAATGTCTTTGTCCGGTTCCTGGCAGGTTTCCCATTTAACCGTGGCAGCAGCCCGCACAAGTCCGGACACGTTTTCCATTCTTAGATTTTCAATGCGCATGGGGTTGTATTTTGTGTTTGGTATTTAGTATTTGGTGTTTTGTATTTTGTTTTACGGATAATTTAATCACGAAACCACGAAAACCGAAAACCACGAAATAATACAAATCTTCTTTGTGTCCTTTGTGTCTTTGTGGTTAAGGTTTTGCCTTTCCGATGGCACAGTCGATCATCAATCCGGCAATATCCAGTCCGGTGGCCCTCTCGAGCCCGTTAAATCCGGGAGCGTAATTAACCTCGATAATATACATGTTGTCGTGTGTGTCGACAATCATATCCACACCGGCTATGTCAAGGCCCACTGCCCGGGCGGCTTTGGCGGCCAATGTTTGAACCGGCTGAGTCAATTCAAGGGGCCGGCTCTCACGGGTCAGGTGATAATTGGCCCGGAAATCGCCGTCAACAGGCGTCATTTCCATGGCAGCCGCGGCTTTTCCGCCAATCACCATCACCCGGATGTCCTGCCTGGCCGGGGTCGGTATGTAGTGTTGCACCAGGATTCCCTTACGCGGATCCAAGTGATTTCTGGTGATGGTTTCAGCCTGGTCCTTTGTTTCCACCAGGTAAATGCCAGCACCCTGCCGTCCGCTCACCTGTTTCACCACGATCGGATAGCCTCCCATCAAGGGGACGGCCTTCTCAAACCCGTCCTCGGAATTGACGAACAGGGTGTCCGGAACCGGTATACCGGCAGCGGCCATGGTCTGCAGGGTCTTGATCTGGCTGCGGGTGATGCAGACAGCATCAAAACCGTTGACCAGCGGCATACCTATCCGGCTGAAAGGATGAAGCAGGATCAGACTCGAGTCGCTGATGGTGGCTCCCTGGCGGGGCATCATGACATCCAGGGCCTTCACATCCAATTGGCCCTCAAAACCGAGGCCTTTTCCGGTGACTTTTGGAAACACCTGGTAAGGGTGGACCAGCCTGGCCCGGTGTCCCTTTTGGGTTGCGGCCGCCATGAGCCTTCCGTTAGGGTGATAATCGCTGTCGCGAACAGTGATGATTCCAATTTCCATTTCTTTAACTTAAACCACAAAGACACAAAGGTCACAACGAAAACAATGAGTAATAGCGGCGAAGCCTCGTATCGTAAAGGATTAGGCTTTCAACTGGAAATTGAAGGCCTAATCCTTTACCCACACCCCCACCTGTTTGCCGGTTTTATGGCTGAAAAAGGTGGTCAGTTTGCGGGTCTTGTTCCGGATAGCGATTGTCTGGGTTGCCAGATTGTCTTCCGCGATAATCGAATACAGCTGTCGCCCCTGGGTTCTCTTGGTCAGTCCTTCCAGCAGCCTTGTTCCAATGCCCATGCCTCTGTACTCGGGCCTCACCGACGTGTACCCCCTTTCCAGGAAACCGCTGAAATCGAGCCCGGTATTGTGGTTAAGGGATTGAATGTATTCGGGCCGGGGTTCCTTAAGGCTTGAATTGCCAACAATTAGGCCGAATTCCATAGCATAGCCGATTAGAAAAGCACGCTCCAGGTTGTAGTACACTTTTTGCATGTTTACCGAGCCACCGGCTGCCACCATGCGGCAGATCTCATCAAAATAGCCAGCCGACAGATCAGCAGGGCGTGAATAATGGTACTGGATTGCTCCGCCACGGCAATGCACCTCGTCGGTATTTTCCATCACCTGCCATTTTTGCACCTGTTTCAGCCCATATTTGTTCAGAAGGCCCAAGAGTTGTTCTGGTGTGTCCATTTTTTTCCAGATGGGGACACCCGGCAGCGGCTGAACCTCATGATAACCTGACAGGGATGCAATACTGGAACCCATGTCGGCGGTCTGCGGTGTAATGGACTGGTCGTCAAAACTGTATGAATGGGCGATGTTGGGGTTGTTCAAGGCAAACCCAAGCAGATTCGAGTCAATCGCCCCCTTCTTGGCCGGAAATATCACATGGTTCCATATGCCCGCCCGG
>Ga0180436_10001478_pt1 | contig 22932 bp, 24 predicted proteins | sample SS_ome_2_FD_132434 | JGI IMG/M metagenome (GOLD analysis project Ga0180436, IMG submission 132434) | Hypersaline lake sediment archaeal communities from the Salton Sea, California, USA - SS_3_S_2 metaG | ecosystem: Environmental > Aquatic > Non-marine Saline and Alkaline > Hypersaline >... | reverse complement strand
GAACTTCAGGGTCAGTTCGAGGCGACCGGGCACGATGGCATCCTCCGTCAGGGGGGCATCTTTGGGTAGGGGCGGTGTTGGGGGCTTCGCCGAGGGCGGCCTTAGGGGCTTGGTTTCGCCCCGCAGGACAGCGACGGCCCGCTCGGCATCGCGAGCGCTGACCTCGCCGGCGGGCGTGCCATCGAGATCGATCCGGGGTGCGCCTTCACGCATCGCTTCCAGATAGGCCGATTGGCTGCAGTAGTCAGCGAGCGCTTGCTTGAGTATGCGGCTCAGGACCCATTTCGCGGTCGCGCGCTGGTCTTTGCGGGTGCCCTCGACCAGGATTAACTCAGCCGCCAACGGCTTGAGCATGTCCTTGTGGATCTTGAGCTTCAGCGGACGCGGCTGGGCGGTATCAAAGCAGGCCGGGAAGCATTTGGGGAGATCCATGGGTGTCAAACAGCTTTGTACTCTGCTCAATGCAGGGGCGCGACTAACAAGGGTCGCCGCTGATCATTGATATCCGTCAATTTGCGTGGATTCTCGCCCCCCTCGCTGGCCATTCATGAGACGGATCAAGGTTTGCACACTCCTCCCGGCACAGCATGGCCCACAGGACCGACACCGGCGACATCTTCACCGCACCGAGGATTGCCGCACGGCAAGGGCCTCTTACTGCCGCCCACTCCATCGTCAGAACATGCGAGGGGCGCGCTATCCAGCCGCTCATGACCGCCAGATAAGATCGAGGAGTGCACCATGTCGAGAACGCGCTCTGGCCAGTACGCCAGCCTGTTCGGCCACTTATTACTCGCTATCGTCGGCCTCTTGGTCGCCACCAACGTTTATGCCGTTCGCCCCGCCGGACAACCCGGAGTCGACTGGGGCGACCCCAAGGGGCAGGAATGTGTTGACTGCCACATGGGGGAGAATCCCGGCCTGTACTGGGAGTGGAACCATAGCCAACACGGCCAGAACGGCGTCACCTGCCTGGACTGCCACCAAGCGGAAGAAGGTGACATCGACGCTTGGAAGCACGAAGACACCTACGTCTCGATCGTCGTCACGCCCAAGGACTGCTCCAAGTGTCATCAGAAAGAGTTCGAGGAGATGGACGGCTCGCATCATGCCAAGGCCGGACAGATCCTCGGCTCGCTCGATAACCTGCTCGGCGAGGTGGTCGGTGGCCCAGCCGCGGTCAACGCTGGCTGCAAGCAGTGCCATGGCGGCGAGCTGGAGTTCATCACCGACGGCAGGGACAAGGGCCGGCCGCTCGCCGGCAGCTGGCCGAACACCGGCATCGGTCGCATCAACCCCGACGGCAGTCTCGGCTCCTGCACCGCCTGCCATGGTCGCCATCGCTTCAGCAAGGCGCAGGCGCGCACGCCCGATACCTGCGGCAAGTGCCATGTCGGCCCCGACCATCCACAGATCGAGGTCTACAACGAGTCCAAGCACGGTATCATCTACCGCGCCAAGGTCGATGAGATGAACCTGGAGTCGGACAAATGGGTCGCCGGCATCGATTACAGCGCCGCCCCGACCTGCTCCACCTGCCACATGAGCGCGGCGCTGAATGAGGCCTCGACGCATAACGTCGGCGAGCGCATCTCCTGGACCCTGCGGCCGCCGATCTCGACCAAGATCAACTTGGTCAAGCTTGAGAATGGCGAGGAATTCGACGTCCCCGAGGGCCAGCCAATTCCAGCCGTTGGCGATGCCGCCAAGGACTCGACCGTGGTCGAGGTGCTGACCTGGAAGGACCGCCGCGGCAAGATGGAAGACATCTGCGTCGCCTGTCACGAACGCAGCGTGATCGATGGCCACTATGAGCAGTTCGATAACGTCGTCGATCTCTACAACGAGAAGTTTGCCAAACCGATCGCCGCGGCCATGGTTGACCTGAAGGACAACGGCTACATCACCCCAGCGCCGTTCGACGACAAGATCGAATGGACCTGGTGGGAGATTTGGCATCACGAGGGTCGTCGCGCTCGTCATGGTGCCTCGATGAGCGGCCCGGACTACACCTGGTGGCACGGCATGTACGAGGTCGCCCAGCACGCCTACTTCAAGTGGATTCCGGAGCTGAAGGATGTGGTGATCAAGAAGGATGGTAACGACGAGTTCGCCGTCGCCCTGCTCGAAAAGCACTTCAAGCCGATCGACGGTCACGACTGGTACTTCAACGGCATGAACAAGGAGCAGCTCGAGACCGTGCGCAAGGGCTTCGAGGCACGTTACGGCAAGGGCTCGCTGAAGTAGGGGGTCGACACTGACCCGTCACCGATCCGGGTTTGCCCAGAGGCCAGCGCGACTGGCCAATTAGAAGAGACTCCGCTGTGTTCGACCCAGAGGGTCGGCGCAGCGGAGCGCTCTCAGCTCAGTGGTCCCATCTGGCCGCGAGCGTACCTGCCTGGCAACCAATTCCCGCTCAAAGGGCCAGAACGCAGCATCGATAGACCCAGGACTATGGGCTTCGGGCTTCGGGCAAAAGGCCGCTCTCAAAACTTTCAACAACTTTGGTCATAGAACGCCATGCACAACGCACTGCGACTGATCACTACCGGCACCGTCCTCACCCTGACCATTGCTCTGGCGACAGAACAAGGCATCGCCGAATCGACGAGCGTCGGCGCCGCCAGTTCAACCAGCCCTGCAATCACAGCCAGCACAGCCAGCCTAAAAACGACCGATAACGCCACGAGCCCAGCGGCGTTGGCTAGCGCAACCGACGGCGCTGCTCAGCGCTTGATCGAGCAGGCCGAGGCGCAACTACAGCGCGGCGAGACGCAGACCGCGATCGGCACCCTAAACCAAGCGGTCGCCGCCGATTCGGCCTCCAGCCTCGCCCGCACCAGACTGGGTGGCGCCTACCTGCTCAGCCAGGACTACGACAGCGCTATCGATCAATTCCAACAGGCCATCAGCACTGACGACCAGAACGCAGGCGCCTTCATCGGCCTCGGCATGGCTTATGTCCATCTTAAACAGGCCGGCCCCGCCAAGGCCGCCCTGACCGAAGCCAAGCGGCTGAATCCAAGCAAGAGCGCCGACATCGACGCCCTCCTGGCCCGCATCGAGCAGACGGCCTCGGCGCATCACCCTTGAGAAACCGTCCATCAACGTCTTCCCGATTCAAGCACCCTGTCGGGCGATCGGGTCAGGCGATGATCGGGAAGTCGGCAGGCAACAGCGATTCAGGCTCACACTGGCCGTTCACGAGCCGGTCTGACGCCATCACGCGCATTCAAACACCAGACCGCGGCCTCGACCCGGCTGTGCAGGCCGAGCTTTTTCAGCAGATGCTTGACATGCACCTTCACGGTGCCGAGCGCGAGATCCAGCTCGCGGGCGATCAGCTTGTTGCTGAAGCCTTTTGCCAATAGCTCAAGCACCTCGCGCTCGCGCTGAGTGAGACCAGCCTCATCGAGGCCCATCGGCCCGTGGTGGGTGCGTAGCGCGCGGGCGAGCAGATCAGTCAGCTGCGGGCTGATCACCAGACGCCCGCGCATCGCCTCGCGCAATTGCTCGAGGATCTCCTCGGGCTCCATGTCTTTGAGCAGATAGCCATCGGCCCCGGCACGTAAGGCGGCCACCACATCGGTCTCGTTATCGGAGACGGTGAGCATGAGCACGCGGGCGTCCTGAGACGAAGCCCGATCGGTCACCGGCGCCGCGCGCAGCTGGCGCAAGGTTTCGATGCCATCCCAGCCCTTCATATTGAGGTCGAGCAGGATCAGATCCGGCTGCAAGTCGGCGGCGAGCCGAACCCCCTCCTGACCATCCGCCGCCTCCCCCACCAAACAGAGGCTCGGCTCCAGCGCGAGCAGATCGGTGACGCCCTTGCGGAACAGCGGGTGATCGTCGATCACCAGAACGCGCGTGGGCTGCTGCTCATCGGTGACGACTATGTTCATGCTGATCGCTCTGCGGCCGGCGGCTTGGGGTCGGGAGATAATACCGCGTTGGGGGCTGAGGCCGAACCTGGGACAGGGGGGTGAACAGGCGAGCGGCAACGAAAGCGCAGCAACACTCGCGCCCCCTTCCCAGACTCGGAATCGACGCTCAGCTCGCCACCCAAACTGCAGGCGCGCTCGCGCATGATGCTCAGCCCATAGTGCCCGCGCTTTGGCGCTGTCGAACCAGCGATACCACGACCATCGTCGCCAATCTCAACCTGGACGCGGCCCGCATCATCAACCTGCAAGCGCACCTGTATCTGCCGTGCGCGCGCATGACGGGTCGCATTGGAGAGGGCCTCGCGAACGATCTGTAACACATGCACCTCCTCATTCGGTGACAGCAGGCCGGGCGGCAGTTGGTCGTCAAGTCTGATGAGCAGATCGCCACGGACCCGGAACTCATCGATGGTCTGCGCCAGGGCGGCCCTGAGCCCTTGACCATCGATCTTGAGCCGAAAGGTGGTCAGCAGCTCGCGCAGTTGCCGGTAGGCACTGTTGATGCCCTCGCGTAATTCACCCAGGATGGCCTCTGGCGACGGCTGCCCTTGCGCGACCGGCGTCTTGATCGCGCCATCGAGTCGCATCGCTTGGATCTTCAAGTACGACAACGACTGCGCCAGCGAGTCATGCAGCTCGCGCGCGAGGATGCTGCGCTCCTCGTGCAGCACCAGGCGCCGGCTCTCGCGGATGCGGCCCTGCAAATTCAACGCCGTCGCTAGCTGCGCGGCTAGGGACTCGAGGAGCGGCTGCTGCCAGGACTCGAGCGACACGCCGTCGCGGCAGACGACGCGTAAGGTGCCATAACGGCGGTCTTGATCGGCCACCGCGACCGCGATGATCGAGCCATGCTGTGCTGTCGATGCCGCAGCACCGATGTCGCTGCACCGATCACGCAGGCAGAGGGTCACCGATGCCAGCTTGAGCTCGTGCTTGAGATCCAGCAGGACCGCACGCAGGCTCTGATCCGAGATCATCGCGCCATCCAAGGCACGGCTGGTCCGGTAGAGCAGCTGCAGCGAATGGTTGCTTCGCGCCAGATCGCGGGTCTTCTCGGCGACCCGCTCTTCAAGCTCGTTGTAGATGTTCCAGAGGCCTTTGGCCATCAGATTCATCGCTGCGCCCAGTCGCCCAAGCTCATCCTCCCCAACGAAACGGGTGCGCGCCGAGAAGTCGCCCTGCCGGACCTGATCGGCGCACTGCAGCAGGGCGTCGAGCGGTCGCACCAGGCGCCGCTGCACTAACAATAGGGTCGCGAACACCACCAGCAGGGTCAGCCCCAGGGCGCCGGCTTGCATCCAGGCGAGCCCATCGATGCGCTGCTCGGCACGCTCCTCTAGCCTGCGCACCAGGGTGTGGATCAGCTCGACGAAGGCATCGACCTGGGCGCGATAGACCCGCCCACCGCTCGCGATCGCCTCGGCGTCGAGCGCCGGGCGCATCACCTGGCGCCAGCGCTCGGCGACCTGTTCATAGGCGATGCGCAGTGGATCGGTCGCCGCGTTTGGGAGTGCTTCGGTCAGCCTCAGACTCACCAAGCGCTGCTCCAGCTCATCGGCAAGTTGTCGCGCGTGCTCGGCTCGCTCGCGGGTCGGCATCCTCGCGTCTGCGAGCACGGCCGCGATCCGGTAGGACTGCATGCGCAGCGTGCCGGACTGATTCACGGCTGAGGCCATGCCCTGATTGACTTGCGCGACCGCCATGGCACCGATCATCGCCGCCAGCCCAAGGGCCAGGATGAAGCCCATCAGCAGACCGATGGTCAGTAGGAGCGAGGGTCTTGGAGAGGCTGCGGCTGAAGACATGGATTGAGGTTCTACGCCAAGCCGACGGGGAGCGAAAGGGGAGTACCTCCAAAAAGCGGAAGGTCCAGACTCGGCTAGGGTCGAGCCTTCAAGCGATCAGCCCATCGCCAACAAAAACAACCACCTCGCCAAGATCAAGCCTACCCAAAAGGGGGTAACCCGCAGGCTTTTGGTCGGCTATTCAGTGGCTTGCACCCTCGCCCCGACCCATTAGGCTTGAGTTGAATCAAGCTTAACTGATCCGCTCAGCGCCTGATTCGTGCGACGACAACGACCCATGCTGGACAGCGCACTGCCCCTCAGGCTCTGCCCACCTTAGCCTGCTAGAGAGCCATGAACCACGCCGACCGCGAAAAGACCTGCCTGCCGCTACTAGAGACCACGCCCGGATTCGCCTCGGTGCCAGCGGATGGCTTGCGTTATCTCGCCGCTGGTTGCCACCAGCGCACCGCGACCCGTGGACAGGTGCTCTGTGAGCGCGGTCAGCCCTTGGACGGCTTTCATCTGCTGCTGCGTGGCCGCGTCAAGCTCTCGCTGCTCTCCGCCGAGGGTGCCGAGCGTGTGCTCGACATCGTTCTCCCGGGGCGTACCTTCGGCGAGTCAGCCGCCTTTCTTGGCAGGCCCTGCGCGCTGCATGCCGAGGCCTTGATGGATTCCCGGCTGTTGTTCGTCGACCTAAAGCGCGTGCGCGGCGCCATCGAGCGCTGGCCCGAGGTTGCGCATCTGATGCTGGGCTTGGTCGCCGAGCGCTCGCAGAGGCTGATCGCAGACCTCGAGGCCTGCTGCCTGCATTCGGCTGCGCAACGGGTCGCGGCAATGCTGTTGCGCGATGCCCAGAGCGATGAGGTTGAGCCGGACCGGGCCACCCTGGAGCTGCCGGCAGCCAAGATCGTGGTCGCATCAAGTCTCAATCTGTCTGCGGAAACCTTCTCGCGCGAGCTGCATGGCCTAGCGAGGCGCGGGCTGATCGAGGTCGAGCGTCGCAGCATTCGCATTCCATCGCTCGAGCGACTGCGTCGGCTTGGCGGGCTGGATGGCGCCGAGATGCCGGCGAACAAACTCGACCCACAGAACACCCTTGCGCTTGCTACAGCCGGCATGCAGGCGCCGCGTCTCTTTGAGTCAGCCCCCTCCTGATGAGCCACAGGCATCCAGGATCGGACGAGCAAGCGCCGGCACAGTCCGGACTTCCCCCGATGCGCCGGAGGGCTCTCCTCGCCGCTGCCCCTCAGAAATTGACTCGCCTTTCTCCCGTCCGCTCTCGCCATCAGCAACAGATCCTATCGCGGTTCCTATCGCTAGCGCCTGCGACCACTGCGCGAATTGATACTCATCAATCAAAGCGCCAACCCTGGCTCAAACTTGATGGACATCAAGAACCTGCCCAAGGCGAGCCATTATCACTCTCCACCAACAATGATGATGCGGGTTTGATGTGATGCAGAACGACATGACCGGCGACATCCTGAGCTGCGTGGTCTATGCGCATCCGGGACAGGGCAGCGAGGTGGCCGCTCGGATCAGCCAACAACCAGGCGCAGAGGTCATGGCCGGCGCCGCCGAGAGCAAGCTGGTCGTCACCTTGGAGGATACCGAAACCACCAAGGCCGCTGATGTGATGGCTGGGCTCAACGCGCTACCCGGCGTGATCAGCACCTTGCTCATCTATCACTGCGCGGCCAAGGCCCTCGCCACCTCATCCGATCACGCGCTCGCGGCTCCACCGGATGCTGCGCTAGCGGCATCCCCTACCGCCTCGCACGCTTCCGCGCTCAGCACATCACCCAGCGCGTGGCACGCTGAGGCACCAGCCGTACAGCGGCCAGCCTCACCCACACGCTCGCCAGCATTCTCGGAGGACAGCCAGTGACCATCAGTCGGCGTGAATTCATCAAGGCGCAGGCCGCGTTGGCGGCGGCGGCCGTCGCCGGTGTCAGCCTGCCGTTGGGCGTGCTCTCTGCAGCGCAGCAGACCCCGCCTGCGGATGCCGACATCCGCTGGGACAAGGCCCCCTGCCGCTTCTGCGGCACCGGCTGCTCGGTGCTGGTCGGCACCAAGGATGGCAAGGTCATCGCCAGTCAGGGTGACCCGGATGCGCCCGTCAACCGCGGGCTGAACTGCATCAAGGGGTATTTCCTGCCCAAAATCCTGTACGGCCGTGATCGGCTGACGCAGCCGTTACTGCGCAAGAAGGATGGCGTCTTCGACAAGGAAGGCAACTTCGAGGCGGTGAGCTGGGACGAGGCCTTCGATGTGATGGCCGAGCATTGGAAGCGGGCGATCAAGCGCAGCCAGGCCGACAATGAAGGCAAATCGGTTGATGAAATGACCTCGCGCGTCGGCATGTTCGGCTCCGGCCAATGGACGGTTTGGGAGGGCTATGCGGCGAGCAAACTGCTCAAGGGCGGCCTGCGCTCGAACAATCTCGATCCGAACGCGCGTCACTGCATGGCCTCGGCGGTCGGCGGCTTCATGCGCGCCTTCGGCATCGACGAGCCGATGGGCTGCTACGACGACCTGGAGCATGCCGATGTGTTCGTGCTCTGGGGCGCGAACATGGCCGAGATGCACCCGATCCTCTGGTCGCGGCTCACCGACACCCGCCTGAGCCGGCCCGGCTGCGAGGTACATGTGCTCTCGACCTTCGAGCACCGCTGCTTCGAGCTGGCCGACAACCCGATCATCTTCACCCCGCAGACCGATCTGGCGATCCTCAACTACATCGCCAACCACATCATCCAGACCAAGAGCTACAACAAAGACTTCATCGACAAGCACGTCCAGTTCGAGACCGCGACCACCGACATCGGCTACGGCCTGCGGCCCGAGCATCCTTTGGAGCAGAAGGCCGCCAACGCTGGCGTTGGCAAGAAGCTGCCCTCGAGCTTCAAGGACTTCGCCAAGCAGGTCGCGCCCTACACGCTCGAATACGTCTCCGAGCTTTCCGGCGTGCCCAAGGATAATCTGCTGCGCCTGGCCAAGGCCTATGCCGACCGCAACAAGAAGGTCAGTTCCTTCTGGACCATGGGCTTCAACCAGCACACCCGCGGCGTCTGGGTCAACAACAACTGTTACAACGTGCACCTGTTAATGGGCAAGATCAGCGAGCCCGGCAACAGTCCGTTCTCACTCACCGGCCAGCCCTCGGCCTGCGGCACCGCGCGCGAGGTTGGCACCTTCGCCCATCGGCTGCCGGCTGATCTGGTCGTGACTAAGCCCGAGCACCGCGCCTTCGCTGAGCAGATCTGGAAACTGCCGGACGGCACCATCCCCGGAAAGGTCGGCTATCACGCCGTGCTCATGCATCGGATGATGAAAGACGGCCTGATGAACGGCTACTGGCAACTGTGCAACAACAACATGCAGGCCTCGCCCAACCTGAACGAGGAATCCTATCCGGGTTGGCGCAATCCTGAGGTCTTCGTCACCGTCTCCGATCCCTACCCGACGGTCTCGGCGCAGGCCGCCGACCTAGTGCTGCCCACGGCCATGTGGGTGGAGAAGGAAGGCGCCTACGGCAATGCCGAGCGGCGCACCCAGTTCTGGCGCGAGCAGACCAGCGCGCCTGGTCAGTCGAAGTCCGATCTCTGGCAGATCATGGAGTTTGCCAAGCGCTTCAAGGTCGAGGAGGTTTGGCCGCCCGAGCTCATCGAGCAGCAGCCCGAGTACGCTGGCAAGACCCTCTACGAGGTGCTCTACACCAACGGCCAGGTCGATGCCTTTCCCTTCGAGGGCCAGATCACCGATAGCCGCGGCAACCAGTACCAGAATCACGAGAGCGCGGATTTCGGCTACTACGTGCAGAAGGGCCTGTTCGAGGAATACCGGCGCTTCAACTCGTCGCCCGACATCATCAAAAAGGGCCATGAGATGGCCGAGTTCCAGGCCTATCACGACTCGCGCGGGCTGCGCTGGCCGGTGATCGACGGCAAAGAGACGCTCTGGCGCTTCCGCGAGGGCTACGATCCTCACGTCGCGCAGTTCAATCCCGAGGTCGAGAAGGGCGACGTCTACTTCTACGGCAACAAGAACGGCCGCGCCAACATCATCTTCGCGCCCTACGAGCCACCCGCCGAGAGCCCGGACGAAGAGTTCGACCTCTGGCTCTGCACCGGGCGCGTGCTCGAGCACTGGCATTCTGGCTCGATGACCCGCCGTGTGCCGGAACTCTATCGCGCGGTGCCGGACGCGGTGATCTACATGAGCAAGGACGACGCCAAACAGCGGCGGCTGCGCGATGGGCAGATGGCGACCATCAGCAGCCGGCGCGGCACCATCAAGGCCCGGGTTGAGACCCGCGGCCGCAATCGGCCGCCGAACGGGCTGGTGTTCGTGCCCTGGTTCGATGCCAACCGCTTGGTTAATAAGCTGACACTGGACGCCACCGACCCGCTCTCCAAGGAGACGGATTACAAGAAGTGTGCGTGTAAGGTCGAGCGCGCTTGACCTCGGGCCTGACACATGAATCGTCGCGACTTTGTGCTGGGCTCTTTGCGAACCGCCGCTGGTGTCGGCCTGCTGGGGTTGGGCCTTGGGCTCTATAGCCGTCAGGCGTCGAGTCTGCCGGCTTGGGCGCTGCGGCCTCCCGGTGCGCTGGATGAAGATCGCTTCAACGGCGCCTGTATCCGCTGCGGCCTCTGCGTGCGGGACTGTCCGTTCGAGATGCTGCATCTGGCCCGGCTCGAGCAGCCGATCCCGACTGGTACGCCCTATTTCATTGCCCGCGAGGCCGGCTGCGAGATGTGCGAGGACATCCCCTGTGTCGCCGCCTGCCCAACCAATGCGCTGGATCATGCCCTCACTGAGATCAACGACGCCGACATGGGCCTGGCCATCGTCAGCGATCAGGAGGCCTGCATCGCCTTCCAAGGCCTGCGCTGCGAGGTCTGCTACAACATCTGCCCGCTGCGCGATGAGGCGATCACGCTCGATCTTGAACAGAACCTTCGCTCCGGCAAGCACGCGCGCTTTATTCCGGTGGTGCATTCCGAGCATTGCACCGGCTGCGGCAAGTGCGAAGAGGCCTGCATCCTCGACGAGGCGGCGATCAAGGTCCTGCCGCGACATCTGATCCAGGGCGAGCTGGGCAAACATTATCGTCTCGGCTGGGAGCAGCAACAGCAGGCCGGTGGCGCCTTGGTCACACCCGATGCCGAGCACCACTACAACCTGCCCGAGGGCATGCGCTACGAGCATGGCGGCGAGGGGCTGATCGAGGACAGCACACCCTTTCCGACCAATCCACTGGAGACACTGAATCCACCCTAATGCGGATGGCGCCGCGCCACCCCCGGCAGATGAATCGCGTGAGATTCGCGTCAAACGCTGATCCGCCCTAGCCCCCTTGAAGACGCCCCACGCAAGCCTTGACCACGCCTTTCACACAGACTCAGAACAGCCTCTAAACAGGCTCATTACACCGCCCACGAGACCGGTTTATGCACGACTATCCTGGCCAGACAGCGACCGCCGAGCAAGGCTGGCTCAAGGCCCACACGTGGCTGATCTTGCGCCGCACCAGTCAGATTGGGCTACTTGGTCTGTTCCTGCTCGGCCCGATCGCAGGCATCTGGCTGGTTACCGGCAATCTGTCGGCAAGCATGACCCTGGAGGTGCTGCCGTTGACCGATCCGCTGCTGCTGGCGCAGTCGATGCTCTCCGGCTCGCAGCCGGTGATGAGCGGCCTGATCGGGGCGCTGATCGTGCTCGCCTTCTACGCGCTGGTCGGCGGGCGAGTCTTCTGTTCCTGGGTCTGTCCGGTCAATCTGGTCACCGACCTTGCCGCCGAGCTGCGGCGACGCTGGGCGATTCGCGCCAGTGGTCGGCTGTCGCGCAACCTGCGCTGGTGGCTGCTGGGCCTGGTGCTGCTGTTTCCGCTCACGACGGGCGTCATCGCCTGGGAGCTGGTGAATCCGATCTCGATGATGCATCGCGGGCTGGTCTTCGGCGGCCTCTGGGGCCTGGGCCTCGCCTGGCTGCTGATCGCGGCGGTCTTTCTCTACGACCTGCTCCTGGTGCGGCGCGGCTGGTGTCGGCATCTGTGCCCGGTCGGCGCCTGCTATGGGTTGATCGGCGCTGCTGCTCAGATCCGGGTCACCGCACACCGCCGTGATCACTGCGACGACTGCATGGACTGCTTTGAGATCTGCCCCGAGCCGCAGGTGATCAAGCCGGCACTGAAGGGTGCCAGCCAGGGTCTTGGCCCAGTGATCCGCAGCCAGGATTGCACCAACTGCGGCCGCTGCATCGATGTCTGCAGCAAGGATGTGTTCCGGTTTCGCCTCGGACGCGGCTCGAGGCTGCTGCCCCCAGCGCCAGACACCGCGCCCGCAGCGGGCACTGCCGCAACCAGCCGCTTGAGCAACCAAGGCTTCAGCCGGTCGAGCAACCGCGCAAACCATCTGAGCCAATCCAATGCCAGCAGCAACGCCAGCACGAACACCAACCACTGATCAAGCACCGACGACAACGGCGGAGACAGCCATGAAGACATCGCTTGCAGCCAGCCTCATCGGCCTCGCCGCGCTCTGCGCCGCCGCTGTCGCTGCCGAAGAGATCACCTCACTGCGCGGACACGCGGTCACCGACGCTGCCGATGACGCCTTGAATAAGCCGACGCTTGCGGTACCGGGTGGCTTCGGTGTGGCTTGGGAAGAACAGCCGCCAATGATCCCGCACCCGATCGATAACTACAGCATCGATCTGCGCCAGAACGGCTGCCTCAAGTGCCATAGCCCGGCCACCTTCGAGGCCGCCAAGGCGCCACGCTACACCGATAGCCATCGTGTCGACCGCGACGGCAACCAACTCGAGCGTCTGGCGCCAAGGCGCTACTTCTGCACCCAGTGCCATGCCCCGCAGGCCGGCGCCATGCCACTGGTCGAGAACGTGTTCGGCGAGCGCTGAGCAGCGTACCCGCATCGATACCCAAATCCCTCACCGCATCCTCATTTCACCGGGGCAGGCCTCATGTCCGACCAAGCCAAGCACGCACAGCCCAGCCGCGGCCGCAAAGCCGTGCTCATCATCCTCAGCATCGGTGTCGCCATCGGCATCCTCTTCTGGGGTGGCTTCAACACCGCGATGGAGGCCACCAATACCGAGACCTTCTGTATCTCCTGCCATGAGATGGAGGTCAACGTCTATCAGGAATACACCGACACCATCCACTACACCAACCGCACTGGCGTGCGCGCCACCTGCCCGGATTGTCATGTACCCAAGGACTGGACACACAAAATGGTGCGCAAGATCCAGGCGACGAAGGAGCTTTACCACCACTTCAAGGGCTCGATCGACACCCCGGAGAAGTTCGAGGGCGAACGCTTCCGGCTCGCGCAGAACGTCTGGAACCAGATGAAGAAGACCGATTCGCGCGAGTGCCGCAACTGCCACGAGTTCGACTCGATGGACTACACAGCGCAAGAGAATCGCAGCAGCCAGAGCCATCAGCAGGCCGAGGATGCCGGGCTGACCTGCATCGACTGCCACAAGGGCATTGCTCACAGCCTGCCGATGCAATATGACCCCGAGCAGGATGTGCCCGGCAAGAGCAGCTTCTATACCCGGCTCGATGATCCGCATGGGCAGGGCATCAGCACCCAGGAACAGTGAGACCGCGCGGAAAAACGACGCTTAGCAACGGTCCAGCATTTGCTTACCGGAGCTCCCGAGACCGGTCGCTCCAAGATCGGGAGGCAATATCTGGACAGTCACTTAGTAGCGCTCCCAGCGGAGCTCGATGACCTGCACGCGATCTGCCGTTTGTTCGGAGAGTTCAGTGCCGAGATGCAGATAGGCGCCGGGCTCCTGACTCGGACCGCGCATCAGGGTCAGCGCTTGCTCGGCGGCGACAGCGCCGCTGTTGTCCCGGGCGATGACGATGACCGGCACCTGCCGCCCAGGCTGCCGGGGCCAGGTGTCGGCATCCGGCAGCGGCGCCTGAATCTCCAGCAACACCTCGATGCGTCCGCGACGCTGGTCAAAGCTCTGCGCCGCGACCCTCAGCGGGTCACCTTGCAGCCCGGAGCCGAGGCGCCAGGCAACCGTTGTATCGGTGCTAATCGCCGTGGTTGCAGACACTAGGGTCGGTGAGCTCAGCGCGGCGGCAGACTGATCGCCAGTAGTGGAGGCTAACCGCGCCTGCTCCACTTGCGCCAGGCGTTTCGTCAGCACTTCGGTGCGCTCCTCGAGCAACGCAAGTCGTGCCGCCAAGTCGGCGTTAGGGTCAGTGCTGGCGCGGTTGGACAACTGGATCAGGATCAGCGTGAACATCAGCGCAACGAAGAGGGTGGCAGGCTTCATGGTCGGCTCCAACACGAGGATGAGCCGATAGCTTCGTTCAAACAGGCTTCAAGTGGGAATCGATTGAAACTCGAATTGATATCCATCAATCGATTAGCGCGCGTCAGCATAGGCTTGAGACGGATCAAGAACCCTTTCCATCCAGTGGTCAAACTGTCTCGGCGACCACCAGAAGAACGCTGCGAGGAGACGCGTCCATGACAACCCGTTGCCCAGAACCTGATCGAACACTTCGCCAGCGATCGCAGCAGACAACCGCGGCGCGATGGCGCCCCCGTTTGCTTTCCCAGGCTTGGATGCTGGCAATGTTGCTCGCCAGCTTTGCCTTCAGTGCGCAAGCCGAAGGCGTGCGCTCGGCAGCGATGCTCTCCCACACCTGCGCCGGCTGTCACGGCACCGATGGCGCCAGCGCTGGCGAGGCGATGCCGACCATCGCCGGCATGGACAAGGGCTATCTGGTCAAGATCCTCGAAGACTACAAGGACGATGTGCGCCCCTCGACCATCATGGGCCGCATCATGCGCGGCTACAGCGACCAGGAGATCGCTGCGATTGCGAGCTTCTTCGCTGACCGGCCCTGGGTGTCGACCGAGCGGCCGATCGACGGCGAGCTGGCCTATCAGGGCGAGCTGATCCATCAGCAGCGCTGCGAGAGCTGCCATGCCGATGGCGGTCGCGGCCAGGATGCGCGCTCACCGCGCCTCGCCGGCCAGTGGGGTCCGTACATTCAATACGCCTTGGAGACCTGTCGTGCTCGCGGCGAGAGCTGCAAAAAGCGCCAGGGCGCCGAGCGCGTGATGGTGCTCGAGGATACCGAGATCCAAGCCCTCGCCCACTACTACGAGAGCCAAAAATGAGCACGCAACCGATGAATCCCTCGCGTCGCCGGTTCCTGGGCTCGGTTGGCCGCGCGGCGGCGGGGAGCGCCGCCGTTAGTCTGCTTGGCGCCCCTGCGATCCTCCGCGCCGATGCACCTAAGGCCCGCGTGGTCGTGGTCGGTGGTGGTTACGGCGGCGCCATCGCCGCGAAGTACCTCAAGCTGGCCGATCCCGAACTGCGCGTCACCCTGATCGAGCGCAATCCGGTCTATGTCTCCTGCCCGCTCAGTAACGAGGTGCTCGCCGGCGAACGTGACATCGAGAGCCTGACCTTTGATTACCGGGGGCTCAGCCGTCGCGGCATCGCGGTGATGGGCGATGAGATCGTCGAGATCGATCCCGAGCAGCGCTTCGTGCGCGGCAAGGGCGGCGCCCGCTACAACTACGACAAACTGATCCTCTCGCCCGGCGTCTCCTTCGACTTCAGCACCATTGATGGCATGAGCGCCGAGCTGGCGGACTCGAGGTTTCCGCACGCCTGGAAGGCCGGCCCGCAGACCCTGCTGCTGCGCAAGCAGCTCGAGGCCATGCCCGATGGCGGCGTCTGCGCCATCGTCGCACCGCCCAACCCGTTCCGCTGCCCGCCTGGCCCCTATGAACGGGCGGCACAGATCGCGCTTTATCTCAGCCATCACAAGCCGAAGTCCAAGGTGATGATCTACGATGCCAAGGACGCCTTTTCCAAACAGGGGCTGTTCCAGGCCGCCTGGAAGGAGCACTACGGCGACATGATCGAATGGGTTCCGGCCGCTGCGGGCGGCAACATCGAAGCGATCGACCCCGACTCGATGACCCTGGTCGGTCCTGTCGAAGACTTCGAGGCCGATGTGATCAATCTGATCCCGCCGCAACGTGCCGCTGAGCTGGCGGTGAACAACGACTTGGTCGACGCCAGCGGCTGGTGTCCGGTCAATCAGCAGACCTTTGAGTCGACGCTGCACTCGGATATCCATGTGATCGGCGATGCGGCGATGGCCGGCGCCATGCCCAAATCCGGCTATTCGGCCAACTCCCAGGGCAAGGTCTGCGCCATGGCCGTGGCGGCCGCGATCAATGGCCAGTCCGCGCCGGTGCCCTCCTACGTCAACACCTGCTATAGCATCCTGGCGCCCGATCATGGCATCTCGGTGGCTGGCGTCTATGAGCTGAAGGACGGCGAGATCGTCTCGGTGCCTGGCGCCGGCGGTCTTTCCGCCGCCGATGCCGATGCACGTACGCGGGCGATCGAGGTGCAGTTTGCGATCGGCTGGTATCGCAACATCACGGCGGATATGTTTACCTGATGACGCCAGTGATACAGGGCGCGAAGCCGCCGCTCGCGCTCTTGCGACTCGGCTTCCGCCCCTTCTTCCTTGCCGCCGGCGCGATAGGCTGCCTCTCGCTGCTGGCCTGGCTGGCGATGCTGCACGGGCTGCTACCGATCAATCTGCGCTTCGTCGGCAGTGCCTGGCATGCCCACGAGATGCTCTATGGCTACACGCTGGCGGTGATCGCGGGCTTCCTGCTCACAGCGGTGCGCAATTGGACTGGACAGGCCACCGCGTCCGGCGCCGAACTGGCGGGGTTAGTGCTGCTGTGGCTGATCGCACGGGCCTTGCCCTGGCTGGCGCTGCCGGTCTGGGGCGATGCGCTGCTCGCCGCCGCCTTCCCGCTGGCGCTGGCCTGGTCGATGCGCCGGCCGCTGTGGAATGGGCCGAATCCGGTCAATCGCGTCTTTTTGCTGATCTTGGGCGGGATGGCTGTTGCCGTGGCTTGGAGTCATCTGAGCGCGGCTGGCGCGGTGCCGGCCGGTCTGTTGGATGCCGATGGCCTGATGCTAGCGCTGGTGCTGATCACGCTGCTGATCGTCTCGGGTCGGGTGCTGCCCTTCTTCACCCAAGCGGCGATCAACGACGCCGAGCCCAAGTCATCTCAGTGGCTCGAGGTGACGACCTTCGTCGCCGCTGGTGCCTGGTTGGCCGCTGATCTGATCAGCCCCTGGCCGATGCTGAAGGCGATCACCGCCCTCGCCTTCGCACTGAGTCTGGCCGCTCGCTTCGCCGGCTGGCATGACCGGCGCGCCTGGCGGATTCCGATCCTCGCCGTGCTCTACGCGGGCGCGCTCTGGCTGATGCTTGGCTTGATCCTAGATGCCGGCGCCGAGCTTGGTCTGATGGCGCCCAACGTCGCCCTGCACGCGCTGACCGCCGGTGCCATTGGCGTCTTCACCCTCGGCATGTGCGCGTAACCCTGGGCCACACCGGTCGGGCGATGGTCTCGCCGCCGTCGATGACCGCCGCCTTCGTCGCCATCAACCTCGCCGCGCTGATCCGGGTCGTCTTTCCGCTGCTCTGGCCGGCGCAGTACAACAACTGGATGCTGCTCTCGGACCTGCTCTGGAGCGGCGCCTTCGCCGCCTTCCTGGTCGTCATCGGCCCGATGCTGCTGGCGCCGCGTGTTGATGGTCGGCCGATCTGAAACGACCGGCTCCATCGGCGCGATACCTTAACCGGGTGGCTACCCCTTCTTCCTGCTAACCGCCGACATCATCGATCGGTCCCTGTCGACCTCGCTCAGCTTGTCGCGAGCGCCCGCTGCCGGTCAACGGTTTCTGGCAACCCCATAGACCTCAGCGTTTTCGCGCTGACCGATGGCCACGACAAGGACGAGTAGCTCGGTTTCTCGAACCTCGTAGACCAAGCGGTAGCCAACCGCCCTCAGCTTGATCTTGTAGCGGTTAGCACGCCCCGAGAGCTGTGCCGCGGGCACCTGTGGATTCTCCAATCGTTCAGCAAGCTTCCTCTTGAACTGACGACGAACGGTGGCATCCAGCCTGCGCCATTCCTTCAGGGCCAGAGGATGAAAGGCCAGCTCATAGCTCATCCAGCGCAACCTTGACCACAGCCTGTCCGTCGGCCAGACGGGCATCGGCAAGCGCGTTCAGCTCCAAGTCTTCGAGGCGATTCATCAAGGCTTCGTAGGCTTGTGCTGGGACACAGTAGAACGCGGGTTCGTTGCGATTGAGGATGGCGACCGGAAAGCCTTCACCAGCGGCCACGGTGCCCATTGGATTTCGCTTCAGCTCGGTGACACTTGCGGTCATCTCGGCCAGGATTGGATGTGCCATCACGCGTTCCAGATTTCTAAAAAGGACTCGGAAAGGGGCTTAGGATAGCACCGCTAAGCGGTCTTCGATGTCCCGGTCCTCCCAGAGACGATCGACCCAAAGCAGTTCGACGCTGCCCGAGTCATCTTGCCCCGCCATCGATGACCAGCCGAGTGACCGGCGCCGCGATCAAACGTCGCTTGACTTCGATCAAGCGTCGGACAGTCTGCAGCAGGCTCAAGGGATGCTTTCCGTTGCGATGGCACCACAGCTGCGGAGCACTTCTTCGCCCAACCCCATCCGGCTCTGTTCGAGCAAGCGAAACCATTGCGCATCGCGCATGACATCAATACTGGCTCGCAACGGCCCATGTTTGCGGTGACTGCACGCGCAATGCGCAACGCTCCTGACTGATCGCGATCAAACCCGAAGCCTGGTGCCAACCGGCTTCACAGACCTGCCGGTCGGCCTCTGTAAAAAGCTGTTGCAGCGCCAGCCCAAGGGCACCTCGGCGCGCGTACTCAAGCCCCCATGCACGATAGGCCGCTTCGGCTTTTGCAGCACCAGCAACACCGATCTCGAGCAGGTGCTGGGTCAAGCGCGATCGCACGACCTCACGGCCCAGCCGATCGATCAGGGGCTGTATGACCGCCCGGCCGCTGCATGGCCTGTCCAATCGCTGGGGTTTGAGATCCTCCGGCAGTAGGCTGTCTAGCGGCTCGCCATTGGCCTGGCCCTGCATCAGGTCTTCATCGACCATCTGCGCCAGATCGGGGCGCGGATCAGCACCGGTGCGCGCAGCGAGTTGCAGCAACGCGATCGATTCAGCCCGATGGCCACTCGGCGGTAGCCCACAGAGTGCGTGATCAAGGATGTCGTGGATGAACACCGCAGTGGGAATCTGATCGCCGGTGGCTGGTGTCGAGGCGATGATGTTCAGATCATCGATCGCCGCAGCGAGCTTCCAGCCACGGGCGCCAAAGCCGTCCGGCCAGACGCATCGATAATACCAGTCAAGCTGCACTTCAATCACGGATCGGAGCCTCCCAAATCAGCTGCAGGATCTGGCTGTCGCTGACGCCACGACTGACCTCACACTGATCGCAGACCGCGCGCAGCGGACGCTGCGTGCAGCCCTGGCAACGGCTCACCAATGCTCGGGCTTGGGCCAGATCGCGCCGTTGTGCCTTGATGGCGGTCGCTTGCTCGGCGAGGCTCTGATCCATGGCTGCAAGGCGCGCCAGGACATCACGGCTCGCCGCAGCGCCGGTCTCGTTCTGCGACCGCACAGCGGCCAGCGCCGCCAACTCGTGCAGCGAGAAGCCAAGACGAGCCAAAGCCAGCACGGCGGCAAAACGGGCCACATCTGCCTCATCGTACAGCCGGGTTCCACCCGGCGTACGCTGCGGCTGCACCAGCCCCTGCGCTTCATAGAAGCGCAGGGTGCGCACCGTGGTACCAAGCTGCTCGGCGATGACGCCGATCTTCATGATCATCACACTCCGCTAGAGCCAGCGCGATTCACAGGTCAACGAAGCGCGCTGACAGGCCCCGCTTCTGCACCACGGCTAGGAGCTGCTGTGAGGTCACTCGCGCAGGATCATGCAAGGCAAACAACAGGTGTGGTTTGGTCGAGGGCTCCAAGCGCGTTTCGCCTGCCAGCTCAGCTTGAAGGTGATCATTCAGTGCAGCCCGCGCGGCGTTGTCTAAGACTTGCTTGGTGTGCAGCAGAAGTTTCGTCGACATGGTTGACCTCCGATTGGCGTGGAGCATTAATCTAACGTCAACGTAAGATAAAAAGCAACCTTTGGAGCAGCTAGATTCTGCTCTCGGGTCTGCTCTAGAGCGGCGCCTTCGCTGCCTTCCTGGTCGTCATCGGCCCGATGCTGCTGGCACCGCGTGTTGATGGTCGGCCGATCCGAGGGGTGAAACACCCGCTCACAACTCATCCAGCCCAACCTTGACTGCAACCTGCCAATCCCCCAGACGAGCACCAGTAAGCGCGTTCATCTCCAAAGCCTCCAGGCGATTCCCGATGGGCTCTGCAAGTCTGTGATCGTCTGGTATCACAGCATCACTGCGGACAGGTTCAGATAACATGGATACCGTGCTATCATGCGTTCATGATTGTGTCATTCAAGGACAAAGCCACTGAAGATATTTTCAATGGCGTCGCTTCTCGGCATGCCAGAAAAGCCTGCCCTCAGTCCCTTTGGAAAATAGCGGGGAGGAAGCTCGATCAACTGGATTCAGTCGCCGCTTTGGATGAGCTGAAGATCCCACCCGGTAATAGGCTGGAATCCTTGACAGGCAACCGTACCGGACAACACAGTCTCCGTATCAATCAACAATATCGAATTTGCTTTGTCTGGACGCAAGCCGGCCCTGGCGATGTTGAAATCACGGATTACCACTGAGGTCAAAAGATGGTGCGCATACCGACCGAACGCCAACCCACACATCCCGGTGAAATGCTCCTGGAGGAGTTTCTGACCCCAATGGGCATTACCCAGCGTGAACTGGCAGACGCCATCCAGGTGCCATACCAGCGCGTGAACGAACTGGTCAATCAGCGGCGTGGCGTCACACCCAGCACTGCGCTGCGGTTGGCGCGGTTTTTCAACATGTCAGAGGATTTCTGGCTGAACCTGCAAATCCGCTGGGATCTGTACAAGGCACAGCAAACAGAGAAAGACGCACTGAATTCCATCCGCGATTATCACGAGTTCCGCAATACGGCCTGAGACAATCGGCTCTGCGCCGACATGCGCCAACAGCCTAAGGACTGCACAGGAGTCAACGCTCAGATGGCCAGCGAAACCCTCAGCTACCTCGACGGCCGCATCACTGTCGACCCTGATCTCTGCAACGGTCGGCCGACCATTCGCGGCTTACGGATTACCGTCGAAACCGTGCTGGGTTATCTCGGCGCCGGAGATTCACGTGAGGAGATCCTCCAGCAATATCCATCGTTAGAGGACGCAGACATCCACGCCTGTGTCCGCTTCGCCGCGGACATGATGGCCCATCGCTACCGTCTTGAACGCGTGGCCTGATGGCGCGCTTCTTGATCGACGCCAACCTGCCCTATCGATTCTCACTTTTAACCGGCCGAGCGACCGGCGCCGCCGCCAGATGCCGCTTGACCCCGATCAAGGATCGGACACTCTGCTGCAGGCTCAATGGACGCTTTAGGCAATACGACCAAGCATGAAGCCCATCCTGACCACACTCAGCCGTGGACTGCTGATCCTGCTCGGGCTCGGCGGCGGCATCGCCCTGGCTGCGTTCTTGATCAGCCATGCCCGAACGCCGCAACACAGCGACAGCCCGGCAGCGGCCCCGACGCTAAGGGTCATCGAGCTGCAACCCGTCGCCCTGCGGATCGAGGCGCGCGGCCTCGGCAGCGCGCGCTCGGCCGAGCGCTGGCAGGCGGTGGCCAATGTCGCCGGTCGCGTGGTCGAGCGTCATCCGGACTTGGAGAGCGGCAATCTGCTGCCGGCCGGCACCCTGTTGCTCGCGCTCGACCCCAGCCGCTACCAGCTCGCCATCGCCGAGGCCGAGGCCGAAGGCGCGCGTCTAGCCGCTGAGCTGGCCCAGCTCGAGGTCGAGGCCGAGAGCACGCGCCGCCTACTGGCTCTGGAGCAGGAACGCCTGGAGCTGACCAAAGAGGAGCTAACACGCATCGAGCAGCTCGCCACGACCGGCTCGGCCTCGCGCTCGCAGCGCGATGAACAGCGCCGCGCCAGCGTCGCCCAACGCCGCGCGGTGGCGACCTTAGAGAACGAACTCTCGCTCCTACCCTCGCGCCGCCAGCAACTGGCCGCGCAACAGGCACGCGCCGAGGTGCTACTGGCGCAAGCCGAGCAGGACCTGGCCGATACCCGCTTCGAGGCGCCCTATGCGCTGCGCCTATCCGAGGTTGAGGTCGAACAACATCAGTACATCGCACCGGGCCAGCAGTTATTCAGCGCCGACAGCCTGGCCGCCGCCGAGGTCGAGGCGCAGATCCCGCTCGGCATGCTACGGCACCTGCTCGGCAGTGTCGCGACGGTCGCGACTGCGCCCAACGCGCCCAACGCACCGATTCCCGAGACGCAGCGCCTCGACGAGCGCATGGACTTCAGCGCCGTGACCGCCGAGGTGCGCCTGGTCGGCGACGAACAGGTGCGCTGGCCAGCCGAACTGACCCGGGTCGCCAGCGGCCTCGACCCGGTCACCCGCAGCGCGCGGGTGGTGGTGCGGGTCGCGCATCCCTATCGCGATGCCAGCCCGCCCGATCGCCCGCCCTTGCAGCCCGGCATGCTGACCGAGGTCATCCTGTCTGCGGCCAGCCCCGAGCCGCGGTTAGTCGTGCCGGCGGCGGCCGTGCATGAGGGCCTGGTCTACCGGCTCGATGCCGAGGATCGACTCCGGCACAGCCCGGTCGAGATCGCCTTCGAGCAGGGTAGCCTCGCGGTGATCGCCACTGGCCTCGCGCCAGGTGATCGCGTCATCGTCGATGATCCGTTGCCAGCGATCGACGGTATGGCGGTGACCCCGCGCAATGATCCCGCACTTGAGGCGCGACTAAAAGAACAGGCGGGAGGTCAGGCATCGATGGAAGCAACACCACAACAACCAGCACAGACCCAGCTCCAGGATCGGGCGCAAGTACAAACCCAGTCTCAAGCGCAAATTCCCCCTCAGCTTGAATCCCAAACTCCAGCTCAGATCCCACAGCCAGCGCCAACGCCCGCGGCGGGAGCCACCCGATGATCCGCTGGTTCGCGGCGCACCCAACCGCGGCCAATCTCCTGCTGCTCCTGCTGCTGGCGGCGGGCCTGTTCGCCGCACCGACCCTGCAGCGCGAGACCTTCCCCGACTACCGCCCGACCGAGGTCGGCATCGAGGTCGAGTACCGCGGCGCCAGTGCT
>Ga0180436_10001476_pt1 | contig 22942 bp, 19 predicted proteins | sample SS_ome_2_FD_132434 | JGI IMG/M metagenome (GOLD analysis project Ga0180436, IMG submission 132434) | Hypersaline lake sediment archaeal communities from the Salton Sea, California, USA - SS_3_S_2 metaG | ecosystem: Environmental > Aquatic > Non-marine Saline and Alkaline > Hypersaline >... | reverse complement strand
TGCCCCACCCCCAGAGATCGAGGTAGGTGGGCCATACGGCCGCGGAGACCAGCACGCGCGAACGGAGCGCGTGCGCGTCGGTGCGCAGCTGAGACACCAGGGCCGTGACCCGATCGCGCTGCCACTGATCCCGCTGCTGTGTCTTCACTGACCCTGCAGTGGCGTTGCTGAAGGGATCGTAAGACTGGCCGCGTCCCGCATAGCGCACCAGGTCCAGGTGGACGCCGTCGACCTCATAGCGCGTCACGATGTCGCCGACCACGGCGGCGACGTGCGCCTGCACCTCATCCACGCCGGGGCTGGCCCAGAGGTAGCTCCCCCAGTCCAGCGCCATCGGTGTGAGGCTCTCATCGTGCTGTCGCCAGGCATACCCAAACCCGTGGACACCGGGATGTGCGGTGTAGGTAGGGCCATAGGTAAAGGCGTCGAACATCTGTGCCGGCACCGTCGCAGGGGGCCACAGATGACCATACGTCTCATTGGCAGGAGAGAGCCACGCCGTGTAGACATTGACATAGGCGTGGACCTCGATGCCGGCAGCGTGCGCTTGCTGGATCATCCGCGCCAGAGGATCCCAGCCCGGGTCGACGCCCAGGGTCTCGGAGACAGGACCCGTGGTCAGGCGATCGGCCCACGGCTCCCGGCCGGGCGTGTAGTAGGCGTCGCCTGCGCCGCGCACCTGGAAGAAGATGGTGTTGAACCCTGCTGACGCGACATTGGCGACGATCTCATCAATGTCCTGGGGGACCGGTGCGTTTGTGAGCGAGGTCCAGTCGTACCGTGTCACCCAGATTGCCCGTCGCTCAACCACCGGATCGGCCTCAGTGCTGGTGACGAGAGGCAGGTGTACCGTGCGGGTGAGGGCTCCTGAGTTAACGAGGACCGGTCCGGTGGCCAGCGGGGCCTTGGGGTCAGATGTCGTGCGGGTCAGTCTTCCATACTGCTCGAACCACGCCTCGGCTCGACCGATCTCACCCGCACGCGATTCAAAATCGGCGGCTGTGACGCGCATCACAGCCGCCGAAGATTGTGGCCCAAACAGCAAGAGTGCCAGCAGAGCAAGGCCGACACAGCGCAGCAGCTTCGCCCAGAGGGCATTGCGGATGCAGACACTACTCGGTGATATCGCACTCCCCCTCTCCGAGGATTTCGAACTCCAGGTGCTCCAGCGTATTGATAGTAGCGTGTACAGGGCAGTGTTGGGCCACGCGTTCGATCGCCTTGACCCGCTTCGAGCAGTCTCCCTTGGGCAGGTTCACTGTTGCCTTCAGATTCACCAGGCGCGTGGGATCCGCGGCCTTGTCAAAGATCATATCCACGGACATGCCCTCGTCGTCGATACCGTTCTTCTCGCAGTACTGGGCAACAAAGGCACCGATGCAGCTTCCCAGCGAGGCGACGAATAGCTGCGGCGGCATCGGGCCACGATCGCTCCCGCCCATCGACTCCGGGACGTCGATCGTCACCGTGTGGTTGCCGATCTTGGATTCGAACAGCATACCGCCCTTGTAGGTTGTCGTGATCTTTGCCATCTCATCTCCTTGAGTGATAGGGTGTAGGCGGAGTCACCTCATTCGGCGCCCCAGCACGCAATTATGCACCCAATACGCCAAAACGCAAGATCCAGGTCTCTGCTCGCAATGCGTTGACCTGTGCTCCCTACGGACCTATACTGTGACCCACCGAGCTCCCGGACGGGGCATCGTGACACCCAGGGTGAGGGACTGCCATGCAGCAACCGTTAATGGACATGCAAGCAGCTGTGCAAGACTTCCACCGGGCCAGGCAGAGGGCAGGGCTCCAGGAACTGGCGGCCAGACTCAGGGGCGAGCCGGCCGACCTGCTCTCATATGAGGAAGTGCGCAGCAAGCTGAAGATCACGTCCGGCATCGAGCGGGGTCTCCAGGACGTCCCTCTGGACGCGATCATCGGCAGCGTAGGCCGCTACACTGACTTCACTCGCACCTTCCTACCCAAACAGAAGATGGACGCTCAGCGCTGGGCGCGCGTCAAGCTGGCCACACTGGACATGACCGGCGTGCCCGCGATCGACGTCTATCAGATTGACGAGGCCTACTTCGTCAAGGATGGCAACCATCGCGTCTCGGTGGCCCGCGAGCTCGGCTTCACTCACATCCAGGCCCACGTCACCGAAGTCCGCAGCGACGTACCGCTGACCCAAGACACCCAGCCCGACGATCTGATCCTGAAGGCGGAGCAGGCCGACTTCCTGAGGTGGGCGGACATCCCGCGCAACCTTCCAGGCGTGGACCTGACCCTGACATCGCCCGGCCGGTACGCCGATCTCCGGGAGCACATCAGCGTCCACCGCTACTATATGGGGCTCGACCGAGTTGAGGCCATCCCGCTGGGCGAGGCTGTGCGGCACTGGTACGAGACCGTCTACCGTCCCGTCGTGGACGCCGTCAACCGTCTGGGTTTGCTGCGCGACTTCCCCGGCCGGACCGAGACCGACCTCTATCTCTGGGTCGCCGAACACCGAGCCGCCGTCGAGAAGGAACTGGGCTGGGGGGTGGATCCCGCGGCAGCGGCCGACAGCCTGGCATCGGAGCACAGCACGCGCCCAGATCGCGTCCTGGCTCGCGTCGGCGAACGCCTGGCCGGAGTCATCGGGGCAGACAGACATACGATCTCACCACCGCGACGCTGGCGCGAGCCACGGCAAGCCCCAAGCTGCGCAGCCGCCGAGCCACTCTTCCGGAACATCCTGGTCTCGCTGGATGGCTCCGAGACAGGTTGGATGGCGCTGGAACAGGCGCTGATCCTGGCCGGATCCGAACAGGGGCGCATTCTGGGTCTACACATACTCGATGTACAGACGGAGCCGGACGACGAGGGACCGACCGCGCTGCGGCAGGGCTTCGAAGAACGCTGCCGAGCCGCAGATATCGCCGGTGAGCTCGCCCTGAGCACCGGCACCATCGCCCACGAGGTGACGGCTAGGGCCGAATGGGCCGACCTCTTGGTCGCCCCGCTGAACCACCCGCCGGGGTCAGGCCCCCTGGAGAAACTCCGGTCGGGGCTCCGCACAATGATCGTCCGCGCGCCGTGCCCCGTGCTGACGATGCCGGTGCCCGCCTTCCCATTGAAGCACGCCGTCCTCGCCTACGATGGCAGTCCCAAGGCGCGAGAAGCCCTGTTTGTCGCGGCCTACCTAGGCTGCCGTTGGCCCGATCTCTCGCTCATGACCATCTCGGTTGACATCGATCCCCGCGTTGTCATGGACAACATCGAAGAGGTCGAGGCATACCTGACCGCCCGAGGGCAGCGCACGGAGACCCTCCCGGTGGCGTCGGATTTCAGCTCCTTTGAGGTCGCCTCGCTGGTGCGCGAGGCCGCCAAGACCCACGACAGCGACCTGGTCATCGTGGGCGGCTACGGCCACGCCCCGGCAGTCGAGGTCGTACTGGGCAGCACCGTTAACGATATCCTACGCACGACAGGGCGCGCGACGCTGATCTGCCGCTGACAGATCGCGGAGAGAGGAGGCAACCTTGCCGGGAGGCCCCGCCACAACCGAGCCGTCCACCATCGACCTAAACTGCGATATGGGCGAGAGCTTCGGTCGCTACCGCCTCGGCGATGATGCCGCCATGCTCGAGGTGGTGACCTCGGCGAACATCGCCTGTGGGCTCCACGCCGGTGATCCGCTGGTGATGCAGTGCACGGTCGAGATGGCCGTCGAGCGGAACGTCGCCATCGGGGCCCACCCCGGTTACCCCGATCTGCAGGGATTCGGCCGAAGGAAGATGGCAATCGATGCCGACGAACTGGAAGCCACCGTGCTCTACCAACTGGGTGCGCTCGCGGGCTTCGTCCACGCCGCCGGGGGCACCCTCGCTCACATCAAACCGCACGGCGCGCTCTACAACGTAGCCGCGCGAGATGCGACGACCGCCGCCGCGGTGGTCCGGGCCGTCGTCCGCTTCGACAACGGACTGACCGTGGTCACCCTCCCCGGCTCGATGCTGGCGGATGCTGCCGCGGGCGAGGGACTGTCAATCGCCGCGGAGGGGTTCGCCGATCGCGCCTACCAGCGGGACGGATCCCTGGTACCCCGCAGCCTCCCCGGTGCCGTGATCCACGACCCCGCGCGAGCCGCGGAACGAGCTATCCGAATGGTGACCCAGTCCACCGTCGAGGCAATTGACGGCACCGCTGTTCCCCTGGAGATCGCCACACTCTGCGTCCACGGCGACACGTCCGGTGCGCCCGAGATCGCTCGGTCGCTGCGCGATGCCCTGGAGCGCGCGGGCGTGCTGGTCCAGGCGGCGTGGAGTGTGTGACTCAACCCGCGAACGGTGCAGCTGTCCCCGTCTACCCCGCGTATTCCCCCGGTCGGCGAGGCGTCCTTCACGATCGAGTTTGGGGACCGCGTCGACGCAGGCCTCAACCGCCGCGGGCACGGGCTGGATGCCACGCATGCATCGCTGGCGCTGCCCGGGCTTGTCGAGTGTGCCCCAGCTACCGCTCGCTACTGGTGACCCTCGATCCGCGGGGGACCGACGCTGAAGCCTTGAGGAAGCGGCTCCTCGAGCTCGCCGCCGCGCACCAGGACGCGCCACAGCCGGAGCTAGGCCGTCTGGTGAAACAGCCTGTCTGCTACGGCGACGACGACGGGCCTGACCTGGACGACGTCGCCGCGCACTGTAGGCTCTCTCCCTCCGAGGTCGTGGCCCGGCACATCGCCGTGACCTATCAGGTCGCCATGCTCGGCTTCGCACCGGGTTTCACGTACCTGCGCGGCTTCCCCTCCGCGCTCGCGACGCCCCGCCTGAGGACGCCACGACTCCATGTCCCGCCGGGCAACGTCGGCGTCGCCCGCAGCCAGACCGGCATCTACGCCCTCGGCACGCCGGGCGGCTGGCGCATCATCGGGCGCACACGCCCGACGCTATTCGACGCCGCGCGCGTCTCATAGTTCGAAGCCAGGGCGCCTGGCACACCTACCGGAGCATGGTACCCAGGAACCAACTTCGACAGCAGCGCAAGGCCTGCGCGGATCAGGATATGTCTCGACGGGACGCGGGGCATCCTGTGCCTCCTGGCTGTGAGGCCCTACTGGAGCAGAATCGGAAGGGAAGGCACGGCGCGATGGACCGGCACATTCCGCGCCACATCCCTCGCGCCACAGCTGTGATCAAACGCAGGTCCAGCTGAAAGGTCTCCCTGCTGACCGGCCCAGGCTCGGATCAGCCCGAAACGCTCCCGAGCTTCGGGCTACTCAGTGACGTCTCACTCACCCGAGCCACGGATCTCGAGCTCCAAGTGCTCCATGGTGTTGATGATGGCATGAACCGGGCTGTGCTGGGCCACGCGCTCGATCGCCCCCACGCGCTTGGAGCAGTCGCCTTTCGGCGGATTGACCGTGGCCTTCAGGTTCTCCAGGCGAGTCGGATCAGCAGGCTTGGGGTGAGCCCATCACCTGTTGGCCGACCACCGGGCTGACCTGTGCTCCCGGACGTCGAGGCTCCCAGTCGACGGCATCCTGGACGCTATGTGAGGGAACGAATGGGCAGACACCCCAACAGTCCACGGACCACCGCGAAGCTGTGGCCTGGGCCTCTTCAGTTCGCCCGCTGCCGGCGACCGAGAACCACATGGGCCGATCTGCTGGTGCACATTGGTGCCCGGTCGTCCGCCGGGTATCCGCCGGGTGTCCGCCTTGCGACTGGCTGAAAGGGAGCGGTGCTCACCATTAACAATTCGTTAGCAAACAAGCCTCTTCGATAACAGGCCGTTAACCCCAGGTGAAGGCCGATCCGGTATGATGGAGCTGCTTGGATTGCTCCCGAAGTGCTTGACCATTCCCAGACTCAGAAGGAGACCACAGAATGATTCGGAGACTACGGACGATGGCAGTGTTCATGGGACTTGTGCTTCTCACGATGGCGGCCTGCGCGCCTCCCACCGCGGCACCACAGCCCACGGCAGTATCAACAGCTGCGGAAGTGCCGGAGGACTCGGTGGCCCCCAGTACCGATGATAGCCCGGTTGGACCCCAGTTGCTTCCCGACGTTGATCCCCTGAGCGTGACCGGCAATGTCGTGACCGCCGGCAGCTCGACCGTCTTCCCGCTGGCCGAGCGAATGGCCGAGCGTTTCGAGGACGAGGGCTTCGGTGGCGAGATCACCATCGACAGCATCGGCAGCGGCGCCGGCTTCGAGCGCTTCTGCGTCGAGGGCGAGAGTGACGTGTCCAATGCCTCCCGCCCCATCAAGGACGCCGAGGTCGCCTCCTGCAATGAGATCGGCCGCAACCCCATCGAGTTCCGCGTCGGCACCGATGCCCTCGCCGTCGTCGTCAGTGCCGAGAACGATTTCGTCACCGACGTCACGATGGAGGAACTCGCCGCCATCTTCTCCGATGGCGCCACCAACTGGTCCGATGTCCGCGCCGACTGGCCCGAAGAGGAGATCCTGCGCTTCATCCCCGGCACCGACAGTGGCACCTTCGACTTCTTCGTCGAGGAGGTCTTCGACGAGGATGAGACACCCCACCTCAGCGCCGACAACACCCAGCTCAGCGAGGACGACAACGTCCTGGTACAGGGCATCCTGGGCAGCCCCTACGCCATCGGCTACTTTGGGTACGCCTACTACGCCGAGAACGAGGGCGCCCTCAACATCCTGGCCATCGAGAGCATCGAGGCCACCGCTGACAACGTGGACAACAACAGCTACCCGCTGGCCCGCCCCCTCTTCATGTACTCGGACGCCGGCATCCTGCAGGAGAAGCCGCAGGTTGCGGCTTACCTCAACTTCGTCCTCACCTTCGTCAACGAGGAAGTCGTCGACGTCGGCTACTTCCCCGCCAGCGATCAGGCCCTGACCAGTGCACGACAGGCTTGGCTGGACGCAGTCGGTCAGTAATAGGCAATACCGCAAGGGCAGACAGCGACGCAGAGAACGACAATCGAGAGAGTCAACCACAACAACTGGACCCACGCTGGTCCTCCCTCGCGCGCCGAAGTGTCTGCCCTTCGCGCGCGAGGGGTCGTGATGCAATGAGTCCACCGCACAAGTCTAGCGTACGGGTGGCTGAAGAGAGGACACAATGACTATGGCTGCAAAAGAAGGGCAACTGCAGACTCCCGCCGCGGAGGCAGATACGTTGCTCGCCCTGCGGAAGAGACCGCGCGTAGGAGAGTCCCTTATCCAGGCTTTCCTGTTCCTCTGCGGGATACTCTCGGTCTTCACTACGATCGGCATCGTGTATGAGCTGAGCAAGGAGTCTCTGCTGTTCTTCACCAGGCAGCAATGGGAGTCAACCAACAAGCCGATAGTTGAGGACATCGAGGCCACCTGGACTAGCTTCGAAGTCGGTACGTCAGGGTCCGCGGTGGACATCGGCGACACGGTCCGCCTCGAGCACGAAGTCATGCTCGTTACCGATATCCAACGAGATCGCCTCATTGTAGAGCGTGGCGTCGACGGAACGGTGCCGGCAGTACACCGCGCGGGCATGGACCTGGAGATCGCTGAGCAGGTCACGCTCCGTGAGTTCTTCGGAAAAACGGAGTGGAATCCGCAGATCGGCAAGTACGGCATCTGGGCACTGATCAACGCCACGATGGTGACCTCGCTGATCGCGCTCTCGATCGCCCTCCCCCTTGGTCTCGGTGTCGCCATCTTCCTGAGTGAGTACGCCACTCTGCGCACCCGAAGCATCCTCAAACCAATCCTGGAGGTGCTATCGGGCGTGCCGACGGTTGTGTATGGGTACTTCGCCCTCACGTTCGTCACGCCACTCCTCCGCAGCATGCTGGGGCGTGACACCGTTGAGATCTACAACACCGCAGCGGCCGGCTTGGTGATGGGCGTCCTGATCTTGCCCATCGTCAGCTCGATGAGCGAGGACGCGCTCAGTGCGGTGCCGAACTCCCTGCGCGAGGCCGCCTATGCGCTGGGCGCCACCAAGCTGGAGACGGCGCTGAAGGTCATCCTGCCGGCAGCCTTCTCGGGCATCACGGCGGCATTCATCGTCGCCGCGTCACGCGCTATCGGTGAGACCATGATCGTGGCCGTTGCGGCAGGCGCCGGCCCCAAGTTCACCTTCAACCCCTTCGAGGCCGCCGAGACCATGACCGGACACATCGTGCGTATCAGTGGCGGAGACCTGAGCTACAACTCCCTGGACTACAACAGCATCTTCGCCATCGGACTGATGCTGTTCCTGATGACCCTGGTCCTCAACATCATCAGCCAGCAAGTGGTCAGGCGATTCCGTGAGGAGTACGAATGAGCAATCACCAGCAGCCGACGCCGCGAACCCCCGCCGACTTCCGACCTGATCTCAAGAGGCGCAAACGCCAAGGCAACATGTGGCAGGTCGTCTTCAGAGCATCAACCGCCGTGGGTATCATTGTGCTCCTGGCGCTTCTGTTCAATATCGCGAATACTGCGTTCGGATACGTGGCGGTCGAGGAGAGCGTGGATGCAGATTCGCTCTCCGGTGATGGCAGAGCCCTCGAGCAGCTGACCGTGGCTGAGCTGGCCGCTGTCCTCGAAGAGAACGTATCCGCCGGCCTCTACCGGCGGTTCCAGAGCGAGGGGCCACTGGAGGCGCGCAGCCCTGAAGAGATCCTCGAACTGATCTACGAGCGCGTCGTCGAGCCGAAGGTCGTGGCTCAGTGGACGTTGTTTGCTTCCTTCTTCCAACGCAGCCGGATCTCGGATGAGCTCGTCGCGTACCCCGATGCCGAGGTACGATTCGAGAGCTGGATCGATCTGGCTTTCATCACAACTCCACAGTCTGCCGACGCGATGAGGGCCGGCGTGCGGACGGCAATCTTGGGGTCACTGTGGACCATCTTGATCGCCTTCCTATTCGGGTTCCCCCTGGGCGTGGGGGCAGCGATCTACCTTGAGGAGTACGCCGCGGATACGCCCGTCAACCGGGTGATCCAGACCAACATCAATAACCTCGCGGGCGTGCCGTCAATCATCTACGGCATCCTCGGTTTGGCCATCTTTGTGCGACTGCTGGAACCGGTGACCAGCGGCGCGATCTTCGGCCTTGTCGACGCCACGACGGCCAATGGGCGCACCGTCCTCTCGGCGGGTATGACGCTGGGTCTGCTGATCCTGCCACTGATCATCATCAACTCGCAGGAGGCAATCAAGGCTGTGCCCAATTCATTGCGCGAGGCCGCGTATGGGTTGGGGGCAACACGATGGCAGGTTGTCTGGTCGCACGTTCTCCCCAGTGCGCTGTCCGGCATCCTCACAGGCACGATCCTGGCGATGTCACGGGCGATCGGGGAGACCGCGCCCCTGGTGGTCGTAGGGGCATCCACGTACATCACCTTCGACCCAAGTGGCCCGTTCTCCAAGTTCACCACCCTCCCTATCCAGATCTTCCAGTGGACGACGCGACCGCAGGACGTGTTCCGCAACATCGCAGCCGCAGCGATTGTCGTGCTGCTGATCATGCTACTGAGCCTCAATGCGACCGCAGTCGTGCTGAGGAATCGCTACCAACAGCGCCTGTAGGGACAAGGATATATCATGACCGCAAGCAAGCTGGAAATAACCGACGGCGACTGGGCCATCGAGGCCCGCGGTCTGCACGTCTACTACGGTGACTTCCTCGCTCTCAAGGACGTAGACCTGCAGATACGCCGCCACCAGATCACGGCCATCATCGGCCCGTCAGGGTGCGGCAAGAGCACCATGCTGCGCGCATTCAACCGGATGAACGAGTTGTTCCGGGCGGCCCGGACCGAGGGCGTTGTCACCTTCAACGGCGTTGACATCTACCGACAAGAGGTCGACCCGGTACAGATCCGGCGGCGCATCGGTATGGTGTTCCAGAAGCCCAACCCCTTCCCCAAGACCATCTACGAGAACGTCGCCTGGGGTGCGCGCATCAACGGCTACCGGGGAGAGATGGACACGCTGGTCCACCAATCGCTGGTCCAGGCCGCGCTCTGGGATGAGGTCAAGGACAAGCTGGACCAGAGCGGCCTGTCGCTGTCCGGCGGCCAACAGCAGCGGCTGTGCATAGCCAGGACCATTGCGACCAAGCCCGACATTATCCTGATGGACGAGCCTGCTTCAGCGCTTGACCCCATCGCCACACTGCGCATTGAGGAGCTGATGCGCAGCCTGGCCAAGGACTACACGATCATCGTGGTGACCCACAACATGCAGCAGGCCGGACGCGTGTCGGACTACACAGCCTTCTTCTCGCTCGATGTAGAGGACCGTGCCGGGCAGCTGATCGAGTACAACCCGACCACCAAGGTGTTCTCCAACCCCGACAACTCCATCACAGAGGACTACATCACCGGGCGCTTCGGATAGCGCGCCCGGCGGGCAAGGAAAGCGTGGAGGCGTGAACAGGCAGCGGCTGCTATCCGCGTTCAAGGCATTGGGCAGCGACACGAGACTGGACATCGTCGATCGGCTCATGGCCGGCACACTGCAATTGCGAGATTGCGGAGGAGCTCGACCTGTCGTTGAGTCTCGTCTCGCATCATCTGAGCGTGCTACGGCAGACCGGCCTGGTGACAGCCGAGAGAGACAAGGACGATGGCCGCTGGATTCACTACTCGCTCGATCCGGCCGGCCTCGAGGATCTCACCGAGACGTTGTGCCGACTGCTGGATGCAGGAAAGCTGCAGCAGCGGCATACCCCCTGTCCGACAGTACACATCGAATCAGAGTCCCCAAAGGAGCATAGCCTATGAGCAACAAGCCCCGCGCCCTTTTCCTTTGCACGCACAACTCAGCTCGTAGTCAGATGGCCGAAGCATTCCTTCGGAAGTACGGAAGCGATCGCTTCGAGGCCCACAGCGCCGGTCTGGAGCCGGCGGAGATCCATCCGATGACACTTCAGGTGATGAGCGAAGTTGGCATTGACTTGTTGGGCAATGGACAACGAAGCAAGGGGCTTGACGAGTACCTCATGAAGGTGCACGTCGGTTACCTGATCACAGTCTGCGCCAATGCCGAGGCACAGTGTCCCATCTTCCCCGGTGTCAGCGTGCGCGAGGACTGGGGGCTCGACGATCCGTCCGCCGCCGAGGGCACAGAAGCAGAAAGGCTGGCCAAGTTCCGTGAGATCCGAGACCAGATCGAGGAACGGGTGCGTGCCTTCATCACCAAGGAGACGTCCAGTTCCGACCGGACGCTGGACCGACGGCCCGCTCGGGATCCTGTCTAGACGGTCGCGCCTCCTTTGCCGCACAGACGCTCCGGACTCGGACGAGCGTCTGTCTCGACCCCGCATCAATCGGCACAGGTGTCTACGCCTGACTCAGAATCCCTCAACGACCATGGCTGTGCCGCCACGCCTCCGATCGGTACAGCTATGCATCACCCAGCGTGACTGCGAAGTCGTCGACCGGACCTCGTCGCGCGTCACCCAGGCCAGGCGCGACCTGTAGCCGTGGCAGAACTCCCCCGCGCCGCGCGCGTAACCGTCCGCAGCCGCGATCCCGTCGCGGCCCCTTGCACCGCCTGCAGGTGGCACGTTGTTCGTGGAGAAGACCCCAGCGCCGCAAAGCACCTGAGTGCAACCTCGACCGGACCCGAGCACTTGCGCGCTCACCAGCGCTCTTGGCACGATTGGGATGGGGACGGCTGTCAACTGGTGCCAGTCTGCAGGCACACCTGCCCCCCACGAGGGACATAGCGATCGGCACTGACACAGAGATTCGCGCAGCGGAGTCGGATGCCCAGCAGCTGGAGCAGCTCTGTCGTTCGGCGAGCCGTGGCAGGCAGGTAGACGCCTTCTGGACTGCATTGCCCGCCCGCCTCGAACCGGCCTCCCTCACCATCGCCACCGGGCTAATCTCCTGCCCACTCAGCGATTTCGGTCGCCTCACATTGCGCGAAGGCGTGCCACGCCTCCTCCTTTGATAGGCCCCGATCGCGACCGTTGGGGCGCTGATCCCCGTCGCTGCTACGGCCCCTCTGGCCTGGGGTGTCTTCCTGCTAGTCGCGCTCCCAATCCTGTTCTGAGGTGTCAGAACCCTATGCCACCGTCAACCCACGCCGCCCCCCATAGACTGGGGAACGTCAATCATCACAGAATGATTGTCAATCTTGAACTCGAGCAATATGCCGTTCCTGCAGAACGTCGGCATTCCTGCCTTCTTCTGTCCCTTGATCTGGGATGTAGGTGCCGGATTGCGCACCTGCGCCTTCACCAGCACGCGACTATGCGCCCGTTTGACTAGAGCACAAGTTCCTGGCGCCAGCCAGGCGTGCGGCGGGATTGACCAGCACATAGGCCAACCTATACTACCAGTACGCCGTTGTCCACGAGTCACCCACATACCGAACCATAGGATGGGAGAACCCCGAAGCGTTGTCGCTGAATATGCAGGACGCTGTGCATGGCTTTCACCGGGCCAGGCGCTCAAGCTGGCCGAGGTTGAGGGCGGTCGCGTGCTGGGGCTGCACATGCTGGCCGATGATGCGGAGTACGGCGGCGAAGCAGCAATCCGGTTGCGCCAAACCTTCGACACGCTGTGCCGAGAGGCAGGTGTCGCTGGAGAGATCACTTTGAGCACCGGCACGATCGCCCACGAAGTCGCCGCGAGGGCCGAACGGGCCGACCTCCTTGTAGCGCGGCTCAACCATCCACCCGGCGCCAGACCACGCGAGGAACTTCGCTCCGGGCTCCGCACATTGCTCGTGCGAGCACCGTGTCCCGTACTGACTGTGCTGGCCAGGACGTTCCCGGCGAGACACACCGTGCTCGCACACGATGGCAGCCCCAAAGCACGCGAGGCGATCTTCGTGGCAGCCTACCTACCGTGCCGTTGGCCCGACCTCGAGCTGATGATGGTCTGTGCCCACCAGAATCTCGCATTGTGATGCGCCGCCCGAGAGGAGTCGAGGGCTACTTGGCTGCACGGGGCGCACACCGACACTTGGCCCCTGGCATCCGAGCTGAGTTCCTTCGAGGTTGCCTCACTGATCCGCGAGACCGTCAAGACGCACGACAGCGATCTCGGCATCGTCGGCGGCCACGGCTACACACCCATGCTGGGGGTCGTGCTCGGCAGAACGGTGAACGAGGTCCTGCGCACGACCCGTTGCGCGACGCTGATCTGCAGGTGGAAGCGGGCACTTGCAGATCAGCGGTCAGCTCAACCGCAGGAGTAGGACACAGGCAGCATGGTCACTTGTCAGCCCTACCTCCTACACCCTACGCCATACCTCGCCTCTGGGGTGGCGGTTGGGCTGACTGCCGGTAGCTCGTGAAGAGTGGGAGCCAGCCTTGCTCGATGCATCCCACATCGATCTGAACTGCGACCTGGGCGAGAGCTTCGGGCGATACCGCCTGGGCGACGATGCAGCGATGCTCGATGTCGTCACGTCCGCCAGCACTGCGTGCGGGTTGAACGCTGGAGATCTTCTGGTTAGCCAGCGCACGGTCGAGATGGCAATGGTACGCGGGGCTCAATCGAAGCCATCACGAGGGCCGTCGTTCTCATCGAGATCGACACTCTGTGCGTTCATGGCGACGCGCCCAACGCCCCCGCTATCGCTCGGGCCCTGCGCCCCGGGCTGGAGGCTTCCACCGTGTTTGTCACAGGACTAACCGCGCAGTGACCAATTCCCCAGCAAGCGACTCTCAGAACCAAGCGTACCCACGCGTTCTCCCAGTCGGCGAGGCCGCCTTTACGGTCGAGTTTGGGGATCGCGTCGACGCGGATCTGAACCGGAGCGTACACGCGCTGGATGCCGCTCTGACGTCGCTGGCGCCGCCGGGCCTAGTGGAGTGCATCCCTAGCTATCGCTCGCTGCTGGTGATCTTTGACATCTGGACAACCGACCCCGATGCTCTGAAGACAACTCTCCTCGAACTCGCCGCCGCGCACCCAGGTGCGGCGCAGAGAGAGATCGGCCGTCTGCTGGAGATCCCTGTTCGCTACGGCGGAGAGGACGGACCGGACTTGACTGACGTCGCCAGCCACTGTGGGCTCTCACCCGCCGAGGTCGTCACCCGGCATAGCGCCGTGACCTATCAAGTCGCTATGCTCGGCTTCGCGCCGGGCTTTGCCTATCTTCTCGGACTGCCGAGGGAACTTGCCACGCCCCGCGTGGCAACACCGCGACTTCGCGTACCGCCCGGTAGCGTCGGCATCGCCGGCAGCCAGACGGGCATCTATGCCCTCGCTACGCCCGGCGGCTGGCGCATCATTGGGCGTACACACCTGACGCTCTTTGACGCCGGGCTTAGCGAGCCCTTCCTCCTCCACGCCGGCGATCGTATCCGTTTCGTGGCGTGCTGACCATCCTCGATCCCGGCGCCCTCACCACCATCCAGGACGTAGGTCGCCTCGGCTGGGGCCGCTTCGGCATCCCGCCGTCTGGGCCGATGGACGCAGCCGCCTTCGCGGCGGCGAATCATCTCGTCGGCAATCCATGTGAGGCGGCCGCACTGGAGGTGACCCTTACGGGTCCGGCGCTAGCAGCGTCACGCGACTGCTTGGTCGCGGTATGCGGAGCGGAGTTCGAGCTCTGGGCAGGCCGTCTGCCGGTGCCCGCCTGGCACGCCGTCTACCTACGGGCCGGCCACGCGCTGCGTTTTGGCAAACGGCTCACGGGTGCTCGCGCTTACCTCGCGGTGGACGGCGGTGTCGACGTGTCGCCCTACCTGGGGTCACGGTCCACACACCTCAGGGGCAGATTCGGAGGACTCGAGGGGCGCGCGCTCCAAGCAGGCGACCGCGTCACGATCGGCGCCCCGATCCATACCCATCACATCGACCGCGCCGGCACGAGGTGGCCGATCCCGGATTGGCGTGCGGGGGACGGCGTCGCGGAGGTTCGCGTCGTGCTTGGGCCACAAGCGGATCACTTCTCAGCGGCCGCCGTCGACCGCTTTCTGGGGAACGCCTACCGTGTGACTGCAGCCGCCGACAGGATGGGCATCCGGCTCCAGGGCAGACGCCTGGACCGTGCAGTCGAATCCGGCATCGTATCGGACGGAATCGTCACCGGCAGCATCCAAGTACCGCCGGACGGCCAACCCATCGTCATGATGGTCGATCGGCAGACGACGGGCGGCTACCCCAAGATCGCCAATGTGATCCGGGCCGACGTGCCCAGGTTAGCCCAAGTGGTGCCAGGCGATGAGGTACGGTTCGAAGAGGTGACAGTGAGAGAAGCGAGGAGCATCACTCGTCGCTCGTGGTGCTCGCGGATCGAGGGTGGCTGCGCGGTCCGGGGTCTCACGATGCACGATTCAGGCTTCCGCAGCGCGAGGGGTTGCGCCAGAGGCAATGGCCTGCTGAAGCAAAGCTGAATCGTCACTCGTGACTCAGCCCTTCTCCCACACTCTCACAATCTCTCCCACATACATCCGGTGGAAATCCCCCGCAGCATAGGCCTGTCCCACGATCGCTGTGTCGACAAAGCTCGCCTCGGTCAGATCCTGAGCGTAGAGCTTGCGGCACTCGAGGGCCAGGCGCGCTTCCTTGAAGAGCATCGCACCCGTGCTGCCAGAGATGGGCGTCAGGCCGGTCTCGGCGACCTTGTCGACGTCGCGCCCCGATCGCGTCCCGCAGAAGTTGAGCACATCGCGGTACGCCTCGTCGAAGAAGGTGAGCGAGTAGTGCGACCCAGCCTCCATCAGGCCAAAGGTGAACCGCTGCGGGCGCACGAAGGCGAAAGCCACCGGCTTGCCCCACAGAATGCCCATGCCGCCCCAGCTGGCGGTCATCGGGTTGTAGCCACCGGCAGTGCCTGCGGTGATCAGCATCCACCCCTGCCCAATCGCCCTGAAGACGTTGTCGGTCAGGGCCTCGGGTGCTACCCGCACGAACGGGAACTCGGACATGGTGACTCCTTCCGGGATGAGCTTACGGTCGGCAATCAGCGGTCAGGTGCCGGCTACTTGCGGCGAGAACGACCCAGCGCCCGCCCAATCACATACAGGACCGGCCGTGGGATCCAGCCGGAGATGGCAGCCAACACCTGGTAGCCCAGACCGGCGACCGAGACGACGCGGTCCCGCGCCAGGTCACGAAGAGAGCGCCTCACCACGGTCTCACACGACATCCAGAACGGGTCTGGAAGCGGGATCGGATCTATGCCGGCGGCTTCCTGCATCTCGGTCTGGACAAAGCCCGGACAGAGCGCCTGCGCGCGAACGCCGTTACCCACGAGCTCCTGATGCAGCGCCTCGGTGAACGAGCGCAGGTAGCACTTGGTCGCCCCATAGGTCGAGCTGCCGTAGAGGGGATAGAAAGCCATCAGCGAGGCCACGTTGACGATGGCCCCTCGCTTCTGCGCCAACATCGCTGGCAGCGCGGCTCGCGTGAGGCGCACCGTGGCCGCGACGTGCAGCTCGATCAGGCGGGTGTGCTCGTCGATATCCAGGTCGGCGAACGCGCCATTGAGTCCCAGACCGGCATTGTTGACAAGGACACCCAGGTCGTCCGTGCCGGCGAGCACCCGTTCCACACGCTGGATACCTTCCTCGGTGGAGAGGTCCGCGGTCACGACCATCGCGTGCACACCGTACTGGGCCTCGACCTCCGCAGCCAGCGCCTCGAGCCGGTGCGTGCGTCTGGCCACAAGGATGACCTCGTAGCCAAGTGCCGCCAACTGCAGCGCGTACTCCGTGCCGATGCCACTGGAGGCCCCCGTGACCAGGGCCACCTGATGTTCGCCGCTTCGGATCAGGGGCGACGTCTTCCGGGCGGCGCTCTCGCGCCAGTAGCGAACGCCGGCGACCGCGCCGATGAGACCGCCGGCGATGAGTCCTGCGGGTACGAGCGATCGAGCGCTCCGTGAGTCCCTTGTCATAGTCGTGTGGTTTCTCCTGAGTTGAACTGGCCGCAGTCTACCACACGACGTCGGGATGACACATGCAACGCAGAACGCGCAGCGCCCCCCCCCCCGGAGCCGCCGCGCGTCCCTCCCCAACAAGTGGGGCCTTTGTGAGCTGTCCCCAGCACCGCTAAGTCCTTGGGATCAGCTGAAGCCGGTCGGTTACCCCGATCCGGAACTCCTCGCCTTAGTTGAGCTCTGCCATCTCACCGGTCACCGTGTAGACAGTGCGTTCGCAGATATTGGTGACCCGGTCAGCGGCTCGCTCCAGATTGTGCGCTGCCCAGAGCAGACGGTTTGCCTGCTGGATGCAGCTGGGGTCTTCGATGATGTATGACATCAACTCCCGGTACACCTGATCGTAAAGTTGGTCTACCTCATCATCCAGAGGCGGAATCGCCTTCGCGGCATCGACATCCTGTGCGACGAACGCATTCAGCCCACCGCGCAACATCGACATGGCCTTCTCGCACATCAGTGGTACGTCGATGAGCGGCTTGAGCAGCGGCTGGTCGCCGATGAGTAGGTTGATCTTGGAGATGCCCTTGGCGTAGTCGCCGATTCGTTCCAGCTCCGTGACGACCTCCAGGATCGCGCCCAGCAGTCGCAGGTCCCGAGCCACAGGTTGTTGAAGCGCGATGAGCGTCAGCGTGGCTTCTTCGATCTCAAAGCGCTTCGCGTTGATGATCGCGTCGCGCTCGACAATCCGCCTGGACCCATCAAGGTCGCGGTTCCGGAGCATCGAGACCGAGACCGTGACTGCGTCCTCGACCATACTGCCCAGCATCAGAACCTGATCAGTGAGGCGTCGCAGCTCTCGGAAGAACGTCTCTCTTGGCTTCAAGTCCACAATCAGTTCCTCACTAGCGCAGCCTTCCTCCACTTGGCGACCTTGCCGCACGGATACTAGTGCCGGTGGAGGCCGAAGTTGACACTCCGCATAGGCTAGCCGTCGAAGCGCCGGCCCAGCCCGCGTACCGTAATACGTCACCCATGCGCCCAGATCCGTCGATGGCACCGCGTCGCAGAAACTGCGCTGACTGCGAGTGACTGGCGCCTGGGTCTGACACGTTCCGAAGTGGCAGTCCACTGCAAGATGAGTAGAATCGGCTAGAGTCTAGGCGTGTGCATAGGATCCCAGAGGCACATAGCAGTGCGCCTTGCGTTGACCAGTTCTACAAACCCAGCCTTGCCCACCGCCTCTCCAGGACAGGCCACCTTCGACCCTCTGGACCACGCAAAGCATAGCCGCCGTGGATTAACAGCGGTTTAGGGGATTGTTAGCGCAGCGTTAAGCGCGTCTGGCGCCTTGCATGGCGGCACGACTGCCATCGCGCACCACCGTACTGAGTCAACATACGTCGGCAGAACACTCACCTGCGCGAGAGCGCGGCTGACATCGCCAGGAGATCGTCATTGCGGGAACAGACTGAACCCCAGACATCAAGCGACAAGCCAATGCGAATCGTCATCTTCACCGAGACCTTCCTCCCCAAATGGGATGGCATCGCCAACACACTCTGCTATCTTCTCGAGCATCTGGAGCGGAGGGGGCACGCCTGTCTGATGTTCGCGCCCGAGGGCGCACCTGAGACCTATGCCGGCACGCGCATCGTCGGCCTGCCAAGCATCACATTCCCCTTCTACAAGGACCTCAAGGTAGTGCCCCCTTTCTTTGACGTGGCCGAACAGGTAGAGGCGTTCTGCCCTGATCTGATCCACATGGTCAACCTCGCCTCTCTAGGGATCGTGGGGATGCGACTGGCGCGCGACCTTGGGGTGCCGACGGTGGCCTCCTACCACTCGGACTTCCCGCGGTATGTCCACCATTACGGCATGCCCTTCCTCGAGGAGTCCGTCTGGGCATACTTCCGGTGGCTTCACAACCAAGCCGATCTCAACCTGTGCCCATCCCAGTACACCAGGCGCCAACTGGAGGAACATGAGTATGAACGGGTTGAGATCTGGGGACGTGGCGTGGACACCGTGCGGTACGATCCGGCCCACACTGATCCCACCTGGCGGCGCCGGCTTACGTCGGGCGAGCCCGATCGGCAGCTACTGCTCTATGCAGGTCGGCTCGCTGCAGAGAAGCGCATTGACTGGCTCCGTCCGGTATTGGACATTCTGCCCAACGCGTCGCTTGCGCTTGTCGGCGAGGGGCCAATGCACGCCGAGCTTGAGGAGATGTTCACGGACACTCACACAGTCTTCACCGGCTACCTCGAGGGCGTAGAGCTGGCGGCGGCCTATGCGTCGGCCGATCTCTTCGTCTTCCCCTCGGCGAGCGAGACCTTCGGCAACGTCGTACTCGAGGCGATGGCCTCGGGGCTACCAGTGGTAGCAGCCGGCGCTGGTGGTCCCGTCGATCATGTGAGCGACGGCGTCAACGGCTATCTGAGCCACCCAGAGGACACCAAAGACTTCGCCGCCCTCGTCGAGCACTGCCTCAGCGATCCGGACAAGCTGGCCGCTTTGGGGCGTGGAGCTCGGGCCTATGCCGAGACCCAGACCTGGGAGATGATCCTCGATCGCCTCCTGGAACAGTACGCCAGGACCATCCGCAAGGGCCCGGGAAACTACAACACACCGGCCCTGGCAGCCCGGTGGCAGGCGTGGCAGAGCCACGCACAGGACCGAGAACGTTTCCGCTGGCGAGACCGCTGAGGGCCCTGGTGTAGCGAACGACGCCTATCCCTTGATAAGTGGGAACCCGTTACGGTGAGAGGTGACGGCTGGCACACATTCCAGAGGACGCACGGACCGAGTGGTCCGTGCGTCCTCTGGAATGAATCGTCAGCGACTGACTAGCCGGCGAGCTCCACGCCGGACGGACAGGGCAGCTCCGGAGGAGGAGATGCCTACTCCACCACAGGCAGCGCGAAGTGGAATGTGCTCCCAATACCCTCCAAGCTCTCCACCCAAATCCTGCCGCCGTGGCCCAGCACAATGTGTTTGGCGATAGCCAGGCCCAGGCCGGTACCCTCCTCCGCGCGTGACCGGTCTGCCTTGTAGAACCGTTCGAAGATCCGTGGCAGATCCTCCGCCCGGATGCCCGCGCCGGTGTCGGTCACGGAGATAACCATCTCGGAGGCTGGGTCGGGGACCTCGTCCCCTTCCCCGCTCCGATCACCGCGAACATCCGTACCCAGCCGCGCGAACACGGTGATCGCGCCTTCGGCTGGCGTGAACTTAATGGCGTTGTGCACCAGGTTAGTCACCACCTGATGGATGCGCTTGGCATCCGCGCGGACCTCGGGTAGGTCTGTGGGAATCGCAAGGCTGAGCGTGACCCCCTGGCGGCTGGCCTGGGGGCGCAATCGCTTCACCGGCTTGTTGACCAGCTTCTTCACCGACGTCGGCTTCAGCGTGAGAGGCACCCGACCGGACTCGATGCGCGACAGTTCGAGCAGCTCCTCTACCATCTGAGTGAGTGACGCGACCTCGGTCTCCATGTAGGTCAGGAACCGCTCTGCGGCCACCGGGTCCTCGATCGCCCCATCGCGCAACGTCTCCACCACCAGCGAGAGGGAGGCAAGCGGCGTCCGAAGCTCGTGAGAGATGTTGCTGATGAAGTCTCGACGCACCGTCTCCAGCCGGCGCACTCGAGTGAGGTCCTGGAGCATCACCACGTAGCGCGTGGTCTCCCCAGTCTGGAGCGGCGTGATCACCACGTGCAGGAAGTTGCCTTGGAGCGTGGTCTCGACCGTCGCCTCTTGCTCCTGTGTCGTCTCGCGGCACCGGTTCCAGAGGTCTATCAGCTGGTAGCTATAGGCAGCCTGCGCAAACCGCCTGCCCACCGCGCGGTCGCCTTGGTAGCCGAGGATGCGTGCCGCGGCGACATTGGTCAGTAGGATCGTGCCGCCCTCATCGGTGATGACGACGCCATCGGCCATATGCTCCAACACTGAGGAGAGCCTGGCCCGCTCCAGTGCAAGGGAGGAAACCTTCTCCTGCAACTGATCCGCCATATGGTTGAACGACCGGGTGAGAGCGCCCACCTCATCCCGCGTTGTGGGAAGCAACCGCCCGCTCAGGTCTCCGGACGCAAACTGCTCAACCTCCGCCGTCAGCCGACGGACAGGGCGGATAGTCCGCCACGCCACATAGAAGGCAAGCCCAGTGGCGACTATGGCCGCCGCGATGCCGGCCAGCATCACGTTGCGGCTCAGCTCGTTCACCGTCTCCTGAATGTCAGCCAACGGGAGGGCAACCCTCAGGAAGCCCACCAGAACCCCATCCTCCAGGACCGACACTGCGGCGTACATCACCTCCTCACGTAGGGTCGTGCTATAGCGACGTGCCGTGCCCGTGCCCTCGCGCAGCGCTTGCTGTACCTCGGGCCTGAAGAGGTGGTTCTCCATCTTCTCGGGGTCGGCGTGTGACTCGCCCAACACCACGCCATCGGCGGCAATGATCGTCACTCGCTGTTCCAGGATGCCGGCGACCCGGTCCGCGAACAGATCCACGGCAGCGCCGTTGGGCCCACCGGGCCGCGCCAGCAGCACGGCGAGGTCCTCCTCGAGCAGACGTGCCTCGTCGGTGAGGTGTGAGGTCAAGTCGGTGTAGCGCGCGTTGGTGACCGAGGTCGAGATCACCAGCGTCAGTCCAAGGGTGGCAACCAGGATGATCGCGGTGAACGGGACCGTGATCCGCCACCAGATGGAGGAGAACAAGCTACGCCTCGAACCGGTACCCGACGCCGCGCACCGTGACGATACGTAGTGGCTGCGACGGCTCTGTCTCGACCTTCTCCCTGAGCCACCGGACGTGGACATCGACAGTCCGGCTCCCGCCCGTGAAGTCCCAGCCCCAGACATCCGCGAGCAGCTTGTCCCGCGAAAGCACACGTCCCTCGTGCTGCGCCATGTAGCTCAGCAGCTCGTACTCCTTGGGCTTCAGGGCCACCGGACGGCCATCCAGGGTGACTTCGCGACGATCCAGATCGACAACGAGATCGCCGAAGACCAGCTGCTCTGATTGCGCAGCCTTCGCATCAGCGGCATACGCCTCGCGCAGCACACGAACACGACGGAGCTGTGCCTTTACACGAGCCAGGAGCTCGCGAATGCTGAAGGGCTTTGTGAGGTAGTCGTCCGCCCCGACCTCCAGGCCCACCACCTTGTCCACCTCATCGCTGCGGGCCGTCAGCATCAGGATCGGACCGTTGAAGTCCTGGCGCAGGACGCGGCAGACCTCGAAGCCGTCCATCCCCGGCAGCATGATGTCCAGCAGCACTAGATCGGGCGGGTCCTCCTGGGCCTGGCTGACCGCGGCATTGCCGTCGGCGGCGGAGGTCACCTCATAGCCGGCCTTGGTCAGGTTATACGACAGCGTCTCCCGAAGCACCAGCTCGTCTTCGACGACCAGTATCTTCTCCGTCATCCTCGCTCCTGATGTCGGTAGTGGCCATCGGGCAGAGCCCGCAGCCGCGCTACGGCCTGTTCCGCCGTCAGGTCTCGCTGCGGCTCTGCCAGCATCTCATAGCCCACCATGAACTTCTTCACCGTGGCCGAACGCAGCAGGGGGGGATAGTAGTGCGCGTGCAACTGCCAATGCGCGCCATCCCCGTCGGCCGACGGGGCACCATCGGCCAAAGCAGGACTCGCGGGTGCGCCGTGCCATCCCATAGAGTAGGGGAACGACGTCTCGAAAAGATTGTCGTACTTGATCAACAGCGCCTGCATCGCGCCGGCGAGCGCATCGCGCTCCTCACCCACCAGCTCCGGCAACCGCAGCACGTGTCGCTTCGGAAGTACCAGCGTCTCGAAGGGCCACAGGGCCCAGTATGGCACAACGACGACCCAGTGGTCGTTCTCCACCAGCACCCGCTCGTGCTTCACGCACTCCAATTCAGCGTAGTCGACGAGCATCGGGCGACCGTGGTCCTCGAAGTAGGCCCGCTGCCGGGCATCCTCCTTGACCGCCTCGTTGGGCAGCTTGTCACCGGCCCATACCTGTCCGTGGGGATGCGGATTGCTACATCCCATCACCGCACCCTTGTTCTCAAAGACCTGCACCCAGCGATAGGTCTGACTCAGCTCCTCGACCTGGTCACTCCACACGTCGATCACGCGACGGATCTGGTGCGTGCTCATCTCTGCCAGCGTCAAGTCGTGGCG
>Ga0180436_10001474_pt1 | contig 22976 bp, 16 predicted proteins | sample SS_ome_2_FD_132434 | JGI IMG/M metagenome (GOLD analysis project Ga0180436, IMG submission 132434) | Hypersaline lake sediment archaeal communities from the Salton Sea, California, USA - SS_3_S_2 metaG | ecosystem: Environmental > Aquatic > Non-marine Saline and Alkaline > Hypersaline >... | reverse complement strand
GTGAAAAACCTGCTGTTCATGCCGGAACTTCGCACCAGGTCGAGTAGGTATGAGAGACGGGAATTGGATCTCCGTCTTCTCTTAGACCATCTAAGTGAAATGCGATGGCTTCCTGCATATTGCGTTCGACTTCCTCGCGCGTTTTCCCCGTGGCTACGCAACCGGGCAAATCCGGTGAGAATGCCGAATAACCCGATTCCGTGTCTTCAACGATAACAAGATATTTGTTCATTTCAGACCTGCCTGCTTGAGGACACTGTTAAGGGCGCCGGGAGCAAGATCATCACCAGGTTTTCCTGCGATCGTAACCCGGCCTCGTTTTGTCGGATGCTTGTACTGGCGATGGCCGCCGCGCGTAGCAACATGAAACCATCCGTCCGCTTCGATCATTTTGACGACCTCTCGAACTTTCATCCACACGAGCATAACATGCGGCCGCATAACCATCAACCCATGCTCGTTTGACGCCAGGGTTTGGCGCCGGTGCGGTACTCGCGGTACTACATGTTCACTCGCCGGTTTGCGGGAATCCTAATTCAACTTCGGCGAGGATTCGGAGATGCGGCTGATGTTGATTTGGGATACGCCTGCTTCAACAGCGTGTGCCCGCCAGTCGGCGACAGCAGATTGCACTTCGTCGAAAATTTGATCGGCGTCTTTCCGTGATATGTCGGCCTGATCGGCCAGTTGGTTCATGTGATCTCGCTTAGGGTTCTTGCCCTCTCCGGCCAGCGTCATTGTGTGCTCGCCGCCCGGGCCGGTTGTGAATGTCAGATCGTACGCAGGCGAGAGAGTCCACTCGCCTGTCTCAGCATCCAATACGAAGGCGAAGTTCTTTACGTGATCGTCGCGGTTGTGGGCCAGTACGTTGAAGATCATGCGGCTATAGGCTCGCAGTACATCCTGGTGGTTGCGAGTCAGGATCGCCGTCGCTTTCAACAGGTCGGCGTAGTCGGCCGACGGGATGCGGAAGTTCATCTGCAGCATGTTGCCGAACGTATGGACGTGAATCCGCCGGTTACCGTCTCGATCGAACCGTTTGACGCCGAAGAACCGATCACCCTCAGTAGTCTCGAACAGCCGGGTCGGCGGCATGTCGACACCGGCGTTGCGAGCCATCAGACAATAGGCGTACTCTATCGCCCCGGCGTCGGGAGAATCGGCGCGGGCGGAGAACTTCACGATCCAGTGTTCCAGTTCCCCGGGCAGGTCGTCTTCTCCGGACACGATCCGCCCTGAGGACGGATCGAAGCCGACCAGCACCTTGGGTCTCGCCCCGCCGGGCGAACCTCCGGCCCGCAGGAGTTGCGGCAGGACATCGACCGCGGAGCCTTCGAGAATATCCTGCGAGTGGCGAGCCAGATCGTGCAGGTCGAACCGTTCGGCGTCGATATCCTCACGCTGCTGAGGCGGATGATAGGTCAGGGCGCCCATCGTGCGAGTCCCCAACCAACTCAAGCGGTCCAACACGGAAATCGCACCCGGGTCCAGCCCGCGCGAACGAAAGCACCGATCCATCAGCAACAAGCCCCACCCGTCAGGGAGCGAATCGTCGAACAGACCCGGCAGCGGGCCGAACTGGCGGTCAGTGTGCTCGAACAGACCGGTTTCGAACGGCAATCGGAACGGCGAGAGGTTCAGACCTGTATCGAGGAACTCGGGGGCGTACTCGAAATAGACCCGCCCACGGTCCTCGGCCAGCGTTCCGATAGAAACCGAGTCGTCCGGGCCGCGTGTGAACTGCACATCCAGCTTCTTCATATTCGCCCTCGTTTTGGAACCGGTTTTGCGGCGCGGCGTTCGAGTTCGGCAATGCTCCCGACCGGAGGCGGCGCCAGCAGCTCAACGAACTCATCAAGACGCCCCAGGGCGGCGGCGACCTTCAAGACCAGTTCGAGCGAGGCCTTGCCGGTAGTCTCAAACCGCTTGAGGGAGGACGCCGTAACGCCAGCCCGCAACGCAAGCGTACGACGAGTTAGTCCCCCGCCCAATCGCAGTGTTTTGACACGATCGGCCAAGAGCTTGCCAACCTCACCCGGCCGGAGCAATGTAAGGACAGTTGGAGTCATCGCAGTAGTATTATAGCACAAGGACAAGAGTTTTATAGGTAATATATCGCCTTTCTGTATACCTCCATAAACTTTATCGCCAATATATTACCTATTCTTTACAACCCAGAGGGGAGTGATATGAATACGCAGAGTGACCTGCGGATTCTATGGGCCGGGAAGCAAGAGCCGCATGAGAATGGGGGCGGGCGTCCATACGGTCTTCTATCGGGGCCGGCGTTTGCGCCTCAGCACAAGTCCAAAGCCAGCGGCCAGCAGGATCATCGCGGCCGGTCACTCCGACAAACGGGCTGGACGCGGGGACCGCGTAATTCCTCCCCGAGTCAGCGGGGAACTCGTCACCGCTTACGTCAATCCGCAGCATCTTGCCCAACAGGTTGCCGGTTATGTCCTGGGCGCGGTCGCCGGGATTGTTTCCGCTTCCGCCGTCGCCGCTGGCGATGTAGAGATAGACCCCTTTGGGAACACAGCCTGACTCCAATCCCCCACGTTCGCTGTGAAGTGCGGTCGCCAGCGTCCGTCACCGGCCCGGACTGTCCAAGCCGCAGGACAATATAGCCCCCGGCCGGCGGGAAATGGCTGGTGATTGCTCGCAGCATAGGTACAATCTCCAGGGAAGGGAGGCCCGATTGTATTGCGGGCCGGATGCAGCACGGAAATCACGTTATGAACATCTTGCGGTACATGCGGATTTTGACCGCCGCGGCGGTGTTGTCGGCGGGAGCCGCGGTGATGGGAGCCGAAAATGCGGCGCGATACGAGGCCGTGTTCGATGACGGCGCCCGCATCAGCGGCGACTCGCTGCAGGGATGGGGCCTGCATCCCGGAACTCCCCGACTCGGCGACACGGCGCTGAACGACGCCGGACGCCCGCTCAGGTGGTTCAGGGACCGCACGCTAGCCCCATGGTCAGCGACATACCGCCAGCACGCCGTCGAGTTTGTCGGAGGAGACCGAATTGTCGGACGCCTCCAAGGCGTACGCGCCGGCGACGGTCCGTACACCCCGCTTCATTTGTTGATCAAGCCGGCCGGGGCGACAACCCACAGGCGGTCGGACTCATCGGCATCGGTGCGCGTCCTGCCCGAGCGAATTCAGCGCGTCGTGTTCCAGTCCGAGTCGCGCAGACCGCTGAATCCGGGCATGCTCTATTACCGCGACGGCCGCAAGCAGCCCTTCGAACGCCTGCGCTGGAAAGGCGAATCGGCGGTCCTCCTGACGACCGACGGAGCGAAAGAAGTCAAGTTCGTCGACGTATCCGAAATCCATCTTCCCAGGATCGACCCCTGGAAGGCCTATTACCGGGAGCTCGCTGTGTTGAGCCCGGCCTGCAGGGTCCGGTTGATGCGAGTTGAAACGAGCGACGGCCTGATCGTCACGGGCAGTTCAATGCGTTTCGGGGCGATGGCGCACGGAACGCCGTCCGGGCGGCACGCCGCCGAGGCGAATATAAAACAGGCGATGCACGCACTTGAGACTGTCCGGGGCAGGGAAAAATCCAACCGACTGAAAGTCGACAAATCCCGCGCCCGGCATGAGAAGCAGGTCGCCGAGACTCAGAGATTGGTCAAGGCCGCTGAAAAAGCCCTGCAGACCGAACTGGCCGCAACGCGAAAACGGTTCGGCGAACTGCAAAAAAGCGATGAAGACAAGCTGAAGAAGCAGCAGGCCCTTATCAACAAACAGTTGCAGGACGCCGCGAAGGCGATGCAGGAGACACTGCAGACCCATCCCCCCGAAGAACGCGACAGGAAGCTGAGAGCATTCAGAGACCAACAAGCCGGATTACGCAAGAGTCGGCAGAACGCTCTGGCCGCCGAAAGAAAGAAGCTCCGGAATCAGAGGAGCCGCGAACTCAGGAAGGCGATAGAGGCCGGGACAAAGGCGACTGGAATCCGAATCAAGGAGCTGCGGAAGAAACCGGTCGACACCAAGAACCAACTGGACCGGGAAACCGCGCAGTGGAGGTCGTCCAGGCTCCAGGTCGATTCGGCCCGAGCGAGGCTGGAGTCGCTCCGCAACGGCAGGAAGGAGGCCTGGACGCACATCATCCAGCCGGTCTGGAGCCTCGATCCTCTGTGGATTCGGTTCACAACAATCCGCATGAGGTGGTCTTTCGATCCGACTCAGGTTCCGCTGTGCAGGGTCAGGGCGTCATCGACGGTCAGCCCGCCGTTCCTTCCCAATCGAACAAACACCGGTTGGACCGGAGGGATGCTTCGCAGCGGACGGCGGGACTACGCCTGGGGATTCGCCGTCCACGCATACAGCGAACTGCGATTCGCCCTGCCGCAAAGTGCAAGAGCGTTTCGCTGCAGGGTGGGGCTCGACAACGTCGTCGGACCCGGCGGCTGCGCCAGGGCGAGGGTCTACGTCGGATCGACGAAGAACAAACCCTCATACGCCAGCGAATTGCTGATAGGAACCGACAAGACAGTCGACACCGGCCCGGTCCGACTCGAAATGCGCCCCGACGATCCGAAGCTGCTGATCCTGCAGGCCGACCCGGCCGATCGCGACGGACCTCCCGGGGCCGATCCGGTCAATATCCGCGACAAGCTCAACTGGCTCGATCCGCAGCTTGAATTGGATCGGGCCATGCTACGGGAGCAAGTCCGCGACCAGGTCGGACCGCTGCTGGCTGCGACGGAGGGCTGGAAGATCCTGATCGATCCGACAGGCCGGTACGCCTGGACGAGTTTCTTCCACGAAAAGGGAAGCTCGGACCGGGGGAGTTTTTGGCCGATGATCCAGGCGATTGACAAACCGCTGAAACTCCGGCGGAAGATGACTGTCGGGCCGAGCGACAGGCACTTGACGGTCCACCTGGGTCTGCCGACCGACATAAGCGGCAGGATCGGCGTCGTGACCCTCCGGGCCGACAAGCGGGAGATTCCCGCCAGGAGCATTCCGATCAGACAGGTCTGGAGGACTCGCCCGACCCCGCTGGTGTTCGACCTGAAGGGACACCAGGGCAAGACTGTGACCCTTGAGCTGACCCAGCCTGCCGGCGGGAAGCCGCTGCACTGGCAGGCGATCGGCATCTCGAACGTCCCCCCGCCTGAATACCGCCTGGTCGACAGCCTCAAGGCCATCGGCAAGAAGGACATGGAGATACCCTGCGGACTGGCGCGAGTGCTCCAAAAGGCCAATGCAAGCGTAGCTGAGAAGCGTTCGGCGGTGGAGATCCACGAACTGGGCGGCATAGTGAACTTCACCCCCGAAGCCGGGGATCCGAAGCCCGCCGACAGTCCGGTCAACATCATGCTCGGACGCGAATGGACCGGGGGCGACAAGGCGTTTGACAAAGCGTTCGACACATTCAGAAAAATCACCAGCCTCAAGACGCTGCTGGTGACCAGCGAATCGGGAGTCAGCTCCGGGGCGGTGGCCAGGCTCCGCGGTCGGATGCCCGGCCTGAAGGTCATAAGAATGATCCCTCGGCTTCCTTCTCCGCGACAAGGGGCGTTCAGGCCGACAACGTGGCGAAACCACACCAACGCGCCGCTTGTCATCATATGGATCGACCAGAAAGGCAAGCTGGCGTTTTCGAGCACGAGTCGACTCCAGGCCGGACAGACGTTGAAACGCAGTTGTTTCTTCGGGGTCCGATACGAAGCGCATTACGTACGCGACAACGCTCGCGAAGCCAAGGACTACATATACAGCCAGCCGGTTTCGACCTTCCAGATGGCCGAAGGAGCCGTCTGGGAAATCAGGCCGGACGGAGCCCGGAATCAGTAGTTCAACAAGAAACGAATATACAGGAGATACGTTATGAGATGCAGCATCATTTGGCTGGCGGTCCTGACGGCGTTCACAATTCAGTGCGTCCTGGCCGAGAAACCGGCGGCCGGGCCTTCGGCTGAAGCCGAGCCGAAAGTCAAACCGATTTTCGAAACCCAGGATCTGTATCAGGGGGTGCGAATACCCAACATTGCGGTGACTGCCGACGGAACGGTGCTGGCGCTGGCCAAGTCCGGGCGGATGGTTCGCCGCAGCACCGACGCCGGCAAGACCTGGTCCAAGGCCGTCGAAGCAGGCTCCGACGCCGGCGGCAGCGCGATCGTCGATGAGAACACCGGAGACGTAATGATCGTCCAGTCCCGCGGCGGATACCTGTGGCGCAGCAAGGACCAGGGCAAGACGTGGAAGAGGGAGGATATCGAGATCAAGCCCAACGCCGCCGGACACGGGGCGCCCAAGGGGAAAATCGGGATCAGCACCTCGTGCTCTGAGTCGGGCGTCACGCTGCGTTACGGCAAGCACAAGGGCAGGCTGCTGATGCCGGCGCGCATCGTGCCCCCGAAAAACAGCAACGCACAGGAGACCTGGCCCTACCACTACAATTCGGCGATCTACAGCGATGACGGCGGCAAGACCTGGCGAACCAGCGGGCCGGTCCAGAGCGGGACCGGCGAGGGCACGCTGGCCGAGCTGTCGAACGGGAGCATCTACTACAACTCGCGATCGCACATGTCGATCGATCATCGCAGGCGGATCGCGATGAGCTACGACGGCGGGAACATGTGGACCGACTGGCGGGTCTGCGACGTTCTGAAGGAGGTCGGCCAGCCGTTCTACTTCAAATACGGAACCAAGCCCAGCTACGGATGCAACGCCGGGATGATCCGCCTGCCGCTGGAGACCACCGGCGGGAAGGACGTCCTGCTGTTCAGCACTCCCGACAACCCGGGCAAGTCGCGTGTCAGGATGACGGTCTGGGCGAGTTACGATCGGGGCAGGACCTGGCCGGTCAAGCGCCTGGTCTACAAGGGCCTCAGCGCGTATTCCTCACTGGCGGCCGACAAGAAGGGCAACATCTACCTGTTGTTCGAACGAGGCGAGAAGAGACTCTACCAGTTCGTGACGGTGGTCAGATTCAATCTCGCCTGGCTGACTGAAGGGAAATCCTGACGGGAATGTCGAATTCCAGTCCGTCCAGACAGTTGTCGATGTCGGTCCTTGTCCTGCTTGGCGCGGCGATTGGAGTCCAGGGCGCCCCGCGGCATGAGGCGGCGTTTGTCGACGACTCGCGGGTCGTCGGCGACAATCTGTCGGGCTGGAGGGTCGCATCCGGGGGCTGCGAAGCTCGATCGGGCCGCACCGTTCGGCAGGAATAGACCGCTGCCGCCCCCAGCAGGCGGATCGGAAACAGATGGACACTCGAACGGAGAACAGAGGCATGAAAAACACAGCAATTGCAGCGTGCATACTTGCGATCGCCGCGGCGGTCCCGGTCTCGTCGGCCCAGCGGGCCGACCGCTGGGCGAAGATCCCCGGATTCGAGATCAATGACCGGACCCGAAAACTCTGGGACCCGGCTCCGGAAGCCTGCGACTGGGATCGCGCCAAACGCTCGGCGAAATACGCCGGGATCTCCCTGGACAAGGTCCAGCGATGGCTCCGCCAGTGCGTCCTGCCGATTCGCGACGCCAAGAGCGGGCTGTTCCGCTCGACGCCCCGCGCGTGGAACTACCGCGACACCGCCGCCGATTGCTATCCGTTTTATGTCTGGGCGGCGTTTTACACCGACAAGAAGGTGCTCGACACCGTAATGGTCGAGACCCTCAAGGCCGAACGCAAACTCTGCAACCATCTCGATCGCCTGCCTGTCAACTACGATCTCAATCGCAGGTGCAAAGTCCCCGGCTCGTTTGATGCGATGATCTTCGGAGCCTGCGAATACGCCAAGGACGGACTGGTTGCGATAGTTGAAATCACCGGCAGGGATTCGCCCTGGTCCGGGCGCATGAGGGAGATCGTGGACGACATTTTCAAACACGCGCCCTACGACAGCCCCTACGGAAAGATCCCGTCGAAGAATATCGAGGTCAACGGGGAACTGCTCCAGATTCTGCCCCGCCTGTACTGCATGACCGGCGAGAAGAAGTATCTCGACTGGGCCCACCGGCTGGCGGACTACTACCTGCTGGCCGGCAAGTTCGTCCCGTCGCGCCTGAGCGATCACGGCTGCGAGATCATTGGCGGACTGGGCCTGCTTTTCGCCGTCGACGCAAAGGCCGCCCCGAAGAAGCTCAAGCAGTACAAGCCGCACATGGAGTATATGTTCGACGAAATACTGAAGCGCGGGACCAACTCCCACGGGCTGATCATCGGCTCGCTGCAGAAAACCCCCGGCCCGCACGATCGGGTCAGGACCGGCGACGGATGGGGATACGACTTTGTGGGCTTTCTGGACTACGACCTGGCCCTGGGCTCCAGGCGGTATCGCGACGCGATCCGCCGGCCGATGAGGAACATGCTCAAGCCGCGATACAAGGAGTACAACTGGAATCACGGCTCGCGCGACAATGTCGCCGATTCGGTCGAAGGCGGGCTCTACCTGCTGCACAGACTCCCGACGCCCGAGACGTTCATCTGGGCCGACCGGGAGATTGCGACCCTGCTTGTCGATCACGCCAATCCCAAGCGGCTGTGGGAGACGCACAAGCTGGAGGCAAACACCGTCCGCACCGTCCTGATCCACGCCATGCTCCACACGCGAAACGTCATCGCACGCCCATGGCGCCAGGGCCTGCGGCTAGGAGCGGCGCCCGCCGGCGACGGGATCTGCATATACATGCAGTCCGAAAAGCCGTACGAAGGCAAGCTCCAGTTCGACACGCCCAGGCACCGAATCCAGATGGGCTTCAAACAGGACTGGCCCCGGATGAACTGCATGCCCGAATGGTTCACAGTCCAGCCCGAAGAATCCAACAAATACGAAATCCGCGACGCCCGGGCCGGGGCGACGCGAACGATCTCCGGCAAGGCTCTCAGCGAGGGAGTCCCGGTAAGCGTCAAGCCCGGCAAACCGCTGCGACTGGTTGTTAAACCGCAAAAGATCGAGGAGAGAAAAGGAGATCGCGATTCCGATGCTCTACGTCGGCCCGAACAACGACTTCAACGGGATAATTGAGGATTTTCGGTTACCCCGCCCTGACCGACGGGGCCACCATATTGCCGCCCTGCCGGGCCTGCCGGCAACAGTTACGGCCTTTGCAGCCCCGGAACACTAATCAGGTATTCAAAAAAAGCCGCCCCACCCCGACGATCCTCAATCAAGCGGGATAGAATGGTGTATACAGCAGGCGAACCTCGCCGGCCCGCTCGTTCGGGAACTTCTACTAAACCTGTTAACAGAAAGGACCATTCCATGAAGACCAAGATAACGCTACTGGCCGCAATCGCCGCATTGGGCATGGGTATTTCCGGCGACACGATTTACGGACACTGCGAAATCCCATGCGGGATCTACACCGATACGATGCGCGTGCAGATGATCGAGGAGCACTGCAAGACGATCGAAAAAGCGATGGGCCGGATCGCCGCCCTGAGCAAACTGCACTCGCCCAGCGCATCAAACCAGATCGCACGCTGGGTGGTCAACAAGGAAAAGCACGCCGAAGAGATCCAGCATATCGTAACGCAGTACTTCATGACCCAGCGCGTAAAGCCGGCCGATCCGGGCAACGCCAAGGCCTACGGCCCTTACGTCAAGAAGCTGACCACGCTCCACGGACTGCTCGTATCGGCGATGAAATGCAAACAGACCACCGACGTGGAAAACGTCGAGAAGCTCCGCGCGGGCCTGAAGGAGTTTTCGAAACTCTACTTCGTCAAGTAGCAGTCGACGCAGCCGCGAAATTACAAGCCCCGGGAAACCGGGGCTTTTTTTCGTATGACGCCATCGGATGACACGCGATCAGACACATCCTGTAGGATCTAACGGCCGACGGCATTTGCCACGAAATTCACGAAAAGCACGAAAGTTACGGCCAACAACCGACCTTTGATATTTCTAGAAGAGCCGTTGAAGTTGCCATTTCGCGTCTTTCGTGAATTTCGTGGCAAGAGGCCGTATCCGTTGCCGTTGCTGCAGCCGTAACCATTTCGTGTCTTCCGCGGCCCGGATTGACAATCTCTCCAGAGGAGCCGATACTCTTGATAAGTTTGCAGGACGGACGCATCCTATGCCTGGAAGGCGATTGACATGAAAACAGAGATCACCAGACGTACCGCACTGAAACAGATCGGCGCCGCTGTCGCCGTTGGAACAATCGCAGGCTCCGCTCCGGCCGCCGAGCAAGAACCATCGAGCGAACCGTTCGGATACTGCCTCAACACCGGCACGATCCGCGGGCAAAGGGTGGGGATCGTCAAGGAAGTCCAGATCGCCGCAAAGGCGGGATACAAGGCGATCGAACCGTGGATAGGCTCGGTGCGGGACTATCGGAAGAAAGGCGGATCGCTGAAGGATCTTCGCAAGCGAATCTCCGATCTGGGTCTGGCGGTTCCCAGTGCGATCGGGTTCGCATCGTGGATATCCGACGACGACGCGAGGCGAGCCAAGGGCCTCGAGGATCTCGCGCGCGACATGGATCTGGTCAAGCAGATCGGCGGCACGGGCATAGCCGCCCCGCCGGCCGGCGTCGGGAGAAAACCGATCAAGGATCTTTTCGCCATCGCAAAACGCTATCGGGCCGCGCTCGATCTGGGCGACAAGACCGGAATCAAGCCGATGCTCGAGATCTGGGGACCGTCCAACACGCTGAGCCGCATCGGGCAGGCCCTGTTCGCAGCGGCCGAAAGCGGACACGCCGAAGCAAGCGTCCTTCTGGACGTCTACCACATTTACAAGGGCGGGTCGGACTTCTCCGGCCTGAAGTTCCTCGGCCCCGACGCAATGCACGTATTCCACGTAAACGACTACCCCGCCGACCCGCCGCGAGAGACGATAAACGACTCGGACCGCATTTTCCCCGGCGACGGAGTCGCCCCGCTGAAGCGGATATTCACCGCGCTCAAGAAAGGCGGCTTCCACGGCTGGCTGAGCCTCGAACTGTTCAACCGCGACTACTACAAACGCCCGGCGCCGGAAGTCGCCAAAGAGGGCCTGACAAAGATGCAAGCGGCGGTGCGGAAAGCTTTTGCCTGACCGATCAGAGCGGCTGGAAATCACCGGGTAGACTTAATGAATCGAAGCCAGGCGAAAAAGCGTATTGTCGCGGCAGCCGTTGCGATACTGATTTTCGGTTCGCTGGCGATTTGGATAGTATCGAGCATCGACTACGCCTACGACCCCGCCCCTGGCAACAACTCAGCGGCGAGTCCGCTTGAGACTTGTCGCCGCGGGCTGGAGGCCCATCCGCCTGACGGTTCGAATTGGGCCAAGCGCAGGGAACTGCTCGAAGCGATCGACGTTCCGGTAAACGCCCGGCAAACCGCCGACTGGCGGCGCGATGTCGGGGCTTTGTTTCAGCGTCAGATGGACAAGGCGATCGCCGAGATCGGAGATGCGCGCGTGACAAGCGGCGTGCGGATATGGCGGATGTACAACATGGGGTTCGTGGTCAAGTCCGCCGAGGCGACGATCGGATTCGATATCCATCCCGGCTGGGTGTTCGACAATCCGATGGACGATAAGCGGCAGATGCAACTGGCGAAGCTGCTCGACATGGCGTTCGTTTCGCACTGGCATCACGACCACTGCTCGCGCCCGTTCCTCAGGCGGATGCTCGCCGCGGGCAAAAGGATCGTGCTGCTCGACAGCCTCGCGAAGGAACTGCCGGACAAAAACGTGTTCAGGATTCCAGGCGTCGAAGATCGACCGCTCCGGATAGCGGGCGTTGAAATCTACGGGCACACCGGGCGGCAATTCCCCACCGCCCGCAACAACGTGTACGTAGTCCGCATCGGCGGGCTGACGGTCATGCACCAGGGCGACAACGACAAGACATCGCTCTACCGCGACATCGCCGCCGAGCACAAGATCGACGTCCTGCTGGGCAACTGCTGGGCGAGGCTGGACACGGTTGTCGAAGGCGTCAAGCCGCGCCTGCTCATCGTCGGCCACGAAAACGAGATCAAGCACCCGTTGTTGTTTCGCAGCGGCTACAAGCGAACGTTCAAGGAACTGGACGAAATGAAACTCGCCCCGCCCTGGGGGGCCGGGCCGCGGGTCAGGGTCGTGTTCTGGGGCGAGCAGGTCGCCTGGCCAGGCCGATAGATGAGCTGCAAAATGACCTGGAAATCAACCTGACGCACTGCGCTTTCGAAGACATGGGCCTGCCGGACAGATCGACACTGACGGTTTCGCTTGCAGCCGTCGGCGCTCTGGCCGATCCCCGCGGGCCAACCCGCGTGACGCCGAAACGCGGAGAACCCAGTCACTCAATTCGCCCACTCGACGGTCTTGTCGACAGCTTTGATCGGGCGACCGGCTGAGTAATCGTCCGTCTACTGACCTCCGGACGGGTAGAGCGCATGGTGCGGGCCCTGACGAACACGTGGCTGGCATGTCGACGGCTACCGTAGACGCGGCATCCTGCCGCGTTGATCGTGACCGCCGCAGGCGGTCAATGGTGCTGGGCTGTGCGCAAACAGCAACGGCGACGACAACGGCGACGGCGACGCGGCAAGATGCCGCGTCTACGGACGGCGAGCATCGGGCCGGGTCGCAAATCGTCATACGACACAACTATTTTGTCGCACACCCTTTGCCGCCGACGACGCTTTGAATACAATCTTTCAGGACACTACCAACGCCGCACCAGGAGAACGCACATGGACACAATCAAACGATCCGCACTTGGCGTTATCGCAATTCTGGCATGCATCGCCCCGTCGGCGTCCGCAGCACAAACGCCCGACGCCGAAGCCAGGGCTGTTATCGAAGCGACGGGTTTCACCGGAGGATTGGTCGTTCACGTCGGCTGCGGCGACGGCAAGCTGACCGCGGCGCTTGGCGCGGGAGACAACGTGCTGGTCCACGGGCTGGACGCCGGCGGGGCCAACGTATCAGCCGCCCGCAAGCTGATCGCATCGAAAGGGCTTTACGGGAAGGTCAGCATCGAACGCATCGAGTCCGGATCACTGCCCCACGCGAACAACACCGTCAATCTCCTGGTCTCTGAGGATCTGGGCGAGATCCCGATGAAAGAAGTGATGCGAGCCCTGGCGCCCAACGGCGCGGCGTATGTCAAGAGCGGCGGCAAGTGGACGAAGACCGTCAAGCCGCGCCCGAAGAATATCGACGAATGGACGCACTACCTCCACAACCCGAGCAATAACGCGGTGGCCAAAGACAGCGTCGTCGGCCCGCCGAAGCACGTGCAGTGGATCTGCGGTCCCCAATGGGCGCGCAGCCACGATCACCTGTCGACGACCAGCGCGATGGTCTCGTCCGGCGGACGAGTGTTCTACATCATCGACGAAGGCCCCACCGCATTCGCGGCCGTCAAGCCGCAATGGAAGCTCATCGCACGCGACGCGTTCAACGGCATCCTGCTGTGGAAGCGCGACATCGGACCCTGGGAGGGGCACTTGCGGAGCTTCCGCACCGGACCGGCGGAACTGGCTCGCAGACTGGTGGCGATCGGCGATCGAGTCTACGTGACGCTGGGCTACGGCAAGCCGATAAGCGTTCTGAACGCCGCAACGGGCAAGACTGTATCGGAGTATAAGGACACAACCGGAGCGATGGAGTTCATCTGTCACAGGGGCGCGATCTACGCCGTCGTAGGCGACCGCAAGCCGGACAACACCGACGGCGCCGCGGTCCCCGTCGAGCCGGAGAAGATCTGGCACTGGTGGCCTATCTACGGCGCCACCCCGCCCAAGAAACACCTGGTCGCCGTCAGCGCCGACAGCGGCAAGCTGCTGTGGAAAAAGGACGACGCCGACACAGTCGAACTGCTACCCACAGCCCTGGCGGCCAGGGGCGACCGCACGTACGTACAGAACCCCACGCACATCATCGCACTGGACTCAAAGAGCGGCAAGGAGTTGTGGCGAACCGAGCGGCCGACGAGTCCGACGCGACTGTCCTGGACGGCTCCGACGCTTGTGGCCTACGGAGACGTGGTGCTGTCGGGCGATCGGGCTGTCGGCGACAAACAGCCGTCGCTCGGGGCGAAACGAAAAGTCAAATGGATCGTCGACACAACCGGCGGGCGGGCTCCGGTGGGCAAGCTGATCGCCTTCTCGGCCGAAAACGGCAAAAAGATATGGGACTGCCCGGCCAAGGAGGTCTACAACGCGCCGGTCGACGTGCTGGTGGCCGGCGGGCTGGTGTGGACCGGCGACATGGTCCAACGCCGCGACCCGGGAATAACCGCCGGACGCGATCCGAACACAGGCGAGATCAAGCGGACCAGGCCCGCCGATTCGACCCAGTTCAAATACGGGCCCGTGCACCACCGCTGCTACCGCAACAAGGCTACGAGCAAGTTCCTGGTCCTGGGGCGCGACGGCGTCGAGTTCATCGACATCGCCACCGGAATGGGCCAGAGCAACCAGTGGACGCGCGGAGCCTGCCAGTACGGCGTGATGCCCTGCAACGGCCTGCTCTACGTGCCGCCCCACGCGTGCGCGTGCCATATCGAATACAAGCTCAGCAACTTCAACGTGCTGGCGCCGGCGAGCGGCGAGCAGAGCCCGCCGAAAGCTCCGAAACTGCACAAAGGTCCGGCGTTCGCGGGGCTTTCAAACTCCAAATCCCAAGCACCAAATCCCAACTTGGAGTGGACGACGCACCGCGGCGATGCGAGCCGAAGCGGCGCCTCGGCCTCGGCGGCGCCGGGCGAACTCGACTGTCTGTGGCGAACGAAGATCGGCGGGAATCTCAGCAGTGTGACTGTCGCCGGCGGGAAGCTGTTCGTCGCGGCGATCGACGCACATACGATCCACTGCCTCGACGCCGGCGGCGGCAAGTCGTTGTGGACCTTCGTCGCCGGCGGCCGCGTGGATTCGCCCCCGACGATCTGGAGCGGCCGGGCGATCTTCGGCTGCCGCGACGGGCGGATCTACTGCCTGCGCACATCGGACGGCAAGCTCGCCTGGCGGCTGGACGCTTCACCGGCGGCCCGTCGCATCGTATCGTACGGGCGGCTCGAATCGGCCCGTCCGATCAGCGGCGGCGTGCTGGTCGCCGGCGGAACGGTCTACGCCGCGGTCGGGCGATCGACATTCCTCGACGGCGGACTGGCCCTGATGCGCATCGACGCGGCGACCGGCAAGCTGCTTTCGACTACGCCTGTCAAGACCGGGGCGCTTCCCGATATTCTGAGCAGTGACGGAGAGTCGGTCTTCATGCGGCACAAGCGGTTCGACATGAACGGCGCCGTCGTCGCCAAGGCCAAGCCCCACCTGTACAGTTCGGCGGGATTCCTCGACGGGCAGTGGTGGCATCGAACCTACTGGCAGGTCGGCACGAACATGCGGTCGACCTGGGGAGGCTGGCCCGTCACCGGACAACGGACCCCGTCGGGACGGATTATGGTGCTCGACGGAGCGGCGATATACGGGTTCGGGCGACTGAATCAGTACCACCGAAACGGCAGCCACGTCGGCATGGGCAAGACGAAATATCAACTGTTCTCGTGCAAAGCCGCATCCCGCAAGATCGCCGTCAACTGGTCGAACGACATCGACGTAATGGTCCGCGCGATGGCGCTGGCCGGGGTCGGTGAGAACAAGACGCTCTTCATCGCCGGTCCGCCCAACTTCCTGGGCGCAGCGGCGCCGAGGGGCAAGCACCCCTACACGCTCAAGTCGCCCGAGGCGCTGACCCGCCAGGCCGAAGCGTTCGAAGGCAAGCGAGGCGCCGGCCTCCGGGCGATATCGACCGCTGACGGCGAGATCCTGGTCAAGACCGCCCTGCCGGCCCCGCCGGTCTGGGACGGAATCGCCGCAGCCGCGGGACGAATCTACATGGCGACCATGGATGGAGGAGTTTCATGCTACGGAGACAAATGATCGCCACGACGCTCTGCATGCTGACGGCGACGGCGATGCTGGCGCCCGGATGCCTGCCTTCGGAGACCACCATCAGGGTGATGACGTTCAACATCTGGGCTGACGGCAAGGCCGGCAAGCAGCCGCTTTCGCAGACCGCCGCGGTGATCAAGGCCGCCCGGGCCGACATCGTCGGCCTGCAGGAAAGCCACAAGAACGCCAAGGCGATCGCCGACCTGCTCGGCTGGAATCACGTCCAGCAGAAGCCAAGCGTCGCGGTCCTCAGCCGCTTCGAGATAGTCGAGACCACCGCGCAAAAGAACGGCGTGAAGATACGCGTGGAGCCCGGGCAGGAACTGCTGGTGTTCAACGTTCATTTCCGGCCCTCTCCGTACCAGCCGTATCAACTGATGAACATTCCTTACGGAAAAGGCGTCTTTATCAAGACTGAAGCCCAGGCGATCGCCCAGGCCGGAAAGGCGCGCGGAGACCAGGCCGCGGCGATGCTCGAAGAGGTCCGGCTGCTTGTCGACAAGGACACTGCGGTTTTCGTCACCGGCGACTTCAACGAACCGTCGCATCTGGACTGGACGCCGGCGGCGGCCAAGGACGGAAGGCACCCGATCGCGGTGGCGTACCCGGCCTCATCGGCAATGGCCAAGGCCGGATTCGTCGACGCATACCGGAAGGTCCATCCCGATGAAATGAAAAGACCCGGCTACACCTGGACGCCGCGAACAAAACCGGACGACCCCAAGGACCATCACGACCGAATAGACTTCGTCTACTTCCGCGGCCGCGGCGTCGGCGTGCGAAGCGCCAAGATCATCGGAGAAAACAAGAACAACGCCGACATAACAGTCACCCCCTATCCCTCTGACCACCGCGCAGTCGTCGCGGAGATCACCATTCCCAAGCCGGTCGGCGAACGCTGAGCGTCATCGCGACCGGCCGAACCCCGGCGGCAGGCCTCGCTGCTTGCGACGGGTCTCCATGTCCTTGCGGAATTCGACGAACCTGGCCCGCATCTCGGGCTCGGTGTTCTCCAGGATCTTCTTCAGCCGCTCGGGCGTCATTCCCCTCGGCCCACCGGGCGGGCGATCCTTGGGCGCTTCGGCTCGGCGGGCCTCGAATCCGTCGATTATCTTGTCCATCTCCGCGGCCCGCTGATCTTTGGGCAGGTCGAAATAGTCGTTAATGCGCTTCATCATCATCCGCCGCATGACAGGCCCGAACTGCTTGCGGAACCGACCCCTGGCTTCATCGCTCATCTGGGTCGTCGCGGCAAACAGGCCCCGCGGCGGACCTTCGCCGCCGGACTTGGCGAGTTTCTCGACGTACTCCTGCTTGTCCTTGTCGCCAAGTTTCGAAAACTCATCGGAGGCCACGTACTCCACGGCCTGCCCGGCGTCGTCGACGCTGGGGGCGTCTGCAATGTCCGCCCCGCCGGGCCAGAGCCAATACGCCGTCAGTGAAACTGCCGCCAGCCCCGCGACAACCGCCGCTGCGACTGCATATTTTCGTTCATCCATTCAACTACGCTCCTACTCCAGATCGCCGACACTGCAGTCGGCGAAAAGGAAGTTCATCGCTCCGCTCGTCCCGGGGCGTCCGTGAAACGGCTTATAGTCATTCATCACCGGCGTTCTCGATTCGCCGTACTCCTGCGACAGGAAGTTGTCGCCGACCTTCCTGCCGCCGAGCATGCTGTGATACTCGTAGCTGGAGCCCTCGGACTCGAAGTAAGTCTTGCCGTCGGCCTTGGGCTCGTCGTCGGAGGGACACTGGAGGATCGCCGGATCGTCCATAAAGGACGCCAGCACTTCGGATATCGGCGGATCGTCGCTCAGCCCCGTCGACGGCATCTGGGCCGCTCGGGGCATCACGTTGCCGGGGCTGGCGTTGAGATACATCCTCATCGACGCCGCGACGGCGCGCAGGTTGTTTGTGCAGTAACCTGCGTTGGCCAGCGAAACCGCACGATGCAGGGCCGGAAGCGCAAGGGTCGCCAGCAGCGATATGATCACCACGACTATCATCAGCTCGACCAGCGTGAAACCCCCTCGGCGGCATCGCGGGTCCTCGGTCATAACTTGCTCTTCTTTCCAGCGCCCGCCTTCTTGGCGTCCGGATCGGATACGCCGAGGTGCTTGAAGAAGAACTCGACCTGCTCGGCGACCGGGTCGCCGGTGAACGGTTTTGGTCCGTCCTTGAGCAGCAGGACCGATCGAATCCGCATCTGAGAGCATTTCTTATGGACGGCGATCGCGTGCTTGGGGTGATGCAGATCCTCGGTCTGGCTGAAGGATATTTTGTTGTACTGGAACACCGGCGGATCGCCCCTGCCGGCGTATCGAAGCGCCAGGGATTCGGTGCCCACGGGAGTCAGCAGCCCGCCGACGACCCGGACCGACGATGAGTATCTGCCCAGCCGGTCCCGGCTGGACCTGCTCGCCACGTCGGGATGGAATCCCAGCCAGAGCGACATTATGGCGCCGGCGGAGTGGCCGTAAACGCCGATGCGCCTGGGATCGATGTTCAACTGCTTGGCGTTGGCCCTGAGCGACTGGATCGCCCTGGCGCCGTCGCGCATGATCTCCTGGAACGACGCGTGCTGTTTGAATCGATAGTTCATCGTGGCGAAGGCGACCTTCGCGTCGAGGCATTTCCTGCGCATCGGCTGGCGATTGCCGTGGGACTTGTCGCCGCCGACAAACCCGCCGCCGTGAATGTACATGACTATAGCCGTAGGCTTGTCGGACTTCGGCAGCCACAGGTCCATCACCTGGCGATGGTGCAAACCGTACTTGGCGTTGGTGATGACCGTCGTACCGTCGGCTTCGACTTTCTTGACGGTCTCGACCTTCTTGCCCGACCCGTCATCCCCTTGGCCGCCCCGCATCACCTTGGCCATGTACGCCCTGGCCTCGCCCATCGTCAGTACGCCGTCCTTGTTCGCGTCGGCCTGGGGATGCTTCTTCAGCGCGGCTTTCAGTTGGCGGTTGTTTCTTGAGGTAACCGCCGCGTGTGTCTGGCAGGCGCAGATCATCACAAGAACCGCGGCCGCAAGGCACGGCAAAAGTAGGTGTTGTTTCATGCCGGTAATATCGTTCATTGTGCTCTCCCGATGTCGTTCAGAATGAGTATACGCATGGGATCGTCCGATCGTTACACGTTTTTTCCGGGTTCATCGCATCGGCGGCTGGGGCGGTTGAAAAAAACTTTGCGCCCGCCTTCAGATTCAACAGACGCGCAAGTTCGTTTTGCAGGGTCTGTTGTGCCCGACGCGGTCAAATAGTGGTCCGATGCGTCCATTTTTCCTCAAGAATATCGCTTTGAGATTCGATAATTATGGTGTAGGATGTTAATGAAGATATTATGGCCTCTGCCGTTGTTCGACAGCGGGCCGGTGTGAAAAGAACCGATAACCATTATCCGGGATGTAAGGTCGAGTCGCTACGGCGTCTGGCGCGCAACCCACTTGAAATAATGGGTTCTTTGTTCCCCGGATCCGCATCGGCATCCAGCGGAGGCCATTTTTTTTTGCTCTCGGGGACCCGACACGTCTATACTGGTGGGTCGCGAAGCATAAGTCCGCACATTTGAGTACGGGTGGCGGAGATTCTCGCTTGTAATTAAGGCATGGAGCCCTCAGGACAGCATTGATGAGTTGTTATATAGGCATAGATATCGGCGCGGTCAGCGTTACCGCGAGCCTCTTGACCAACAGTCAGGACATCACCGGCCTGGACGGATGGCTCCGGTGCCAAACCGTCGGCGACGACGGAGAACTGGCGTATCTTTCGCCCTACCGCAGGACTCGCGGTCATCCGCTGGCTGCCACCTGCGAGTTGCTGGAGGAGATCCTGTCATCCGCAGCCGGCCAAGAGATCGCCTCGATATGCATGACCGGCAGCGGATCGTCGCTGGCCGCCGACAAGCTCAACACGCATTGCATCAACGAGTTCAAGGCGATCGCCGCAGGCCTGAAGTCCGTCGCAGCGCCCGTGAGCACCGTATTCGAAATGGGCGGCGAGACCTCCAAGTACCTGCGACTGGCGCCCGAGAGCGGAAACGGCGCGCTGAGCATTGTCGACTACGCGACCAACGGCGACTGCGCTGCCGGCACGGGCAGTTTCCTGGACCAGCAGGCCGGTCGGCTCCAATACTCGATCGAAGAAATCGCCGATCTGGTGGCGCAAGCCGAGCGATCGGCCCAGGTCGCCGGCAGATGCAGCGTCTTCGCGAAATCCGACATGATACACGCACAGCAGAAGGGCTACTGCCCCGCCGAAGTGCTCGGCGGCCTGTGTGATGCGGTGGCCCGGAACTTCCGCGCCGCGGTGGTGCGCTCCCACCCGGTAATCGCCCCGGTGGCTATGATCGGCGGAGTCGCCTCGAACGACGCGGTGGTCAAGTCCATCCGCGAGGCGTTCGACCTGAGCGAAGACGAGCTTATCGTGCCGCCGGCCCACAGGCATATCCCGGCCGTCGGGGCGGCGATCGCAGCGAGAACAATGGGGCCGCGAGCCCCGAAACTCTCGGCGCTGTCGGAGATACGCCGCTGCGGCGACACCAGCGGAGGGGACTTCCCCACGACCGCCCCGCTGTCGATGGACAACGTCCTCCTGCTGCGAGATCGCGCCGGGCGGTACGTCGGACAAAACGACACCCTTCCGATCGATGCGTACATAGGCATAGACATCGGAAGCGTCTCGACCAACGTGGTGGTCATCGACAAGGCCGGGCGAGTGATCGCCGAAATATACACCAAGACAATGGGCCGCCCGATCGAAGTCGTCGCCGACGCACTGACGCAGATCGAGGCCCAGTGGAGCGATTCGCTGGCTATATGCGGGGTCGGCACGACCGGCTCGGGACGCGAACTGATCGGCGAACTTGTCGGAGCCGACACCGTAAACGACGAGATAACCGCACACAAGACCGGAGCCCTGTTCGTCGGCGAGACCATGCTCGGCGGACGGATGCCCGACACGATCTTCGAGATCGGCGGACAGGACGCAAAGTACATCTCGCTGCAGGACGGAGTCGTCGTGGACTTCACGATGAACGAAGCCTGCGCCGCGGGGACCGGCAGCTTCCTCGAGGAGCGCGCCGAGGAACTCGACATCGCGATCAAGGACCAGTTCGCACAGATGGCGCTTTCGAGCAAGGCTCCGATCCGCCTCGGCGAGCGGTGCACGGTGTTCATGGAGCGCGACGTAAACGACTGCATGCAGCGCGGGGCCGACAAGGCCGACCTCGTCGCCGGGCTGGCGTCTTCGGTCGTCTACAACTACATCAACCGCGTCGTCCGGGGCCGACATATCGGCGACTGCATATTCTTCCAGGGCGGGACGGCCTACAACGACTCGGTCGCCGCGGCGTTCGCACAAGTCACCGGCAAGCAGATAATCGTACCGCCCCACAACGGGGTCATCGGGGCGATCGGAGCGGCGCTGCTGGCGGCGGAGAAGATGAAGCAGGCCGGCGATTCGACCGGCTCGAAGTTCCGCGGATACGACATGTCGAAAGTGGACTACTCGCTGCGGGAGTTCACCTGCAACAGTTGCACCAACGCCTGCCGGATCCAGGAGTTCAACGTCGAAGGCGCCAAGACCTACTGGGGCGACAAGTGCTCGGAGAAGTTCCGCAGCCGCGCGGTAAGGCCCCAGGACCCGGTCGCCAGGGACCTCATGTCGATCAGGCGCGATCTGCTGACCGACGAATCGGGTCTGGACGCCCCGCCGCCCGGGGCTCCAACCGTCGGGATACCGATGACGATGTTCGCCTACGGGCAACTGCCCTTCTGGCGAACGCTGCTGAACAGGCTCGGGTTCGCAACGGTGCTCAGCGATCCGACCAACAAGGAGACGGTGCAGGCCGGACAGGACTCCGTCGTCGCCGAACCGTGCTTCCCGATCGTCGTGGCCCACGGGCACATCTCTCGCCTCGTCCGCGACGGGGTCGATCACATACTCGTGCCGAACATAATCTCGCCCGAGCAGTCGCGGTGCGGCATCGAGTCGCATCTTTGCCCGTGGCACCAGACCCTCCCGTTCGTAACCCGCAGCGCCCCGTCGCTGGAGGCCGCCGCCGGCAAGTTCATGAGCCCGCAGGTCCATTTCGCAGAAGGACCCGCCTTCGTCGCCAAGGAGTTGGCGCGGTTCTTCAAGACTATGGGCCTCAGGCGCTCGAAGGTCAAATCGGCATGTGCCGCAGCGTATGAAGCGCAAGAAGCGTTCAGGCTCAAATGCCTGGAACTGGGAGCCGAAGCGATGGCGACCCTGAAGGAGACCGGTCGACGCGGCATCATCCTCGTCGGACGCCCCTACAATCTCCACGACGCAGGGGTGAACCTCTCGGTCGCCAGGAAGCTCCGCCAGTTCTACGGCGTAGACTGCATCCCGCAGGACTTCCTGCCGACAGAAGACGTCGATATCTCGAGCGTAAACGACAACATGTACTGGGCCCTGGGCCGACAAGTGCTGGCGGCGGCCAAGCTCGTGGGCCAGGACCCGAACCTCGACATAATCTACATAACCAACTTCAAGTGCGGCCCCGATTCGTTCGTCAAACACTTCACCAGACCGGCGACAGGCAAGCCGTTCCTGACCCTCCAGTTCGACGGCCACAGCAACGACGCCGGCATAATGACCCGCTGCGAAGCCTACCTCGATTCGAAAGGCATCCTCCGCCCCCAGAAGCCCAAACCCCAACCCCATTCCCAGCCGGTTGCGACCTGACCGACCCAACCGGCCCCGAACCAAACACATTCACAACCCCTTCACACACCCAGACAGTGCGCCCCTACTCCCATACTCATAATACTCGGCTATTCTATATAACCTAACCGCGCACAGTATAAAACGTAAAGCGTTTACATGCAATGATTAATAGTTTACGGCGTGCTTTGATGTGCGGTGTCGGGTTCCCTAATTTCACGCACAGCGGACGTTCACACCCCCGCGCATTTCGGGTCGGTTGTGAATCCCGCCGCCATCGCCGCAATCCCGCCGGGATATGTTAATGTGTACCGCCGCTTTTTTAGCAGCAGGGCGGAACGCCCGCTTCATCGCAACGAAGTTGCGAAGCCGTTAATAACCCCGCAATCCCGCCGGGATATGTTAATGTGTGCCGTCGCTTTTTAGCAGCAGGGCGGAACGC
>Ga0180436_10001473_pt1 | contig 22976 bp, 33 predicted proteins | sample SS_ome_2_FD_132434 | JGI IMG/M metagenome (GOLD analysis project Ga0180436, IMG submission 132434) | Hypersaline lake sediment archaeal communities from the Salton Sea, California, USA - SS_3_S_2 metaG | ecosystem: Environmental > Aquatic > Non-marine Saline and Alkaline > Hypersaline >... | reverse complement strand
TCCCATTTTTCGTTCAATATATTCAGGAAACTTTTCATAAAACTCATCTAAGAATAATGAAATATCATATGAGTCAATATCTCTTGCGTGTATTCTATTTTTAATTGCTTTTGCTTCCCGATTAACTATATTTTGAGCAGCATCTCGAATTAACGGAGCATAGCGTTTTGCAATTCGATCACGCACAATAACTGTTTGTCTAGAAGGAAGTGTCCGCGTAAAAAAGTCCCGATATAACTGCTTAGCTTCGGGTTGTTCTTCAACTTGTTTCCCTGGCGGCGGCTGTGAATCAAGATCTCCTATACTTAAAGAATCTTCCAACTTACCCAAATTCAACATAACAAAAGAAGAATCAGCTTCAGGGACATCAAGAGGATTCATATTTTCTTTTGCCCTAATTTCGTTAGGAGTTATCGCGCCAATTTGAAACATTTTATTGTAATGAGTAGCCCGAGCCTGAGCATCACCGCGTAAAAGTCCATCAACTAAAAACTCTAAAAATAGTCCTGAACGACGTTCCGCTTCTGTAAGAAGCTGTTGTGAAATACATGATTCCCATCTAGTCAACCATCTAACCAAACATGAATCAACATATGCCGCGTTTTCCTGTTCTAAATTATTATAGTTACTATTCGCGCCGTGCAAAGCAATCTTGTGCGGCGGAACATGATACATTCCGCAAATTTCAACTTTTTGATGATCTCGAGTCTCTAAAAATTGAGCATCTTCCATACTCATATTTAAAGCTTGATATGTCTCACCGTTTTTTAAGATCATTACGCTATGTGATTTTCCTAAACCCGCATATTGTTCCTTGATCGACTTATTATATGCGTCCTCCTCTTCGCCGAGCTCGACCTCAGGAGGTAAAGATAAAATTCCGCTAGGGTGAGTTCCTGAGCCAAAAAAACGACTGCCATACTTTTCAGCAGCAAGCCCAACTGCTATTGACTCACGTGCAATAGTAATCATTGATTTGCCGTATAAGCCATTAAATCCAAACCCAGGAATATGAAAAATTTCATATCGTGTGCGAGTAACCTCTGTACCGTCAGCGCGTTTATACTGATACGCAATTTCTCCCGATTTTGAACGAAATACTTTTACTTTATTGGGATCCTCAATAATCCATAAAGCACGAACTCTACCTTGTTTATCCCGTTCTATAAAGTCAAAAGTATTACCCCATAATAACAATTGCCCCTGTTTTGCTTCACGATAATTAAATGAAGTAACTTCAGGATTAGGCACGTTATGTAGTATATCATACAGCGCGTGATCAGTTATTGTATCTTTACCTCCATCTTTACGCTTACGATAAAGATTAAGGGGAAGCCTTGCAACATCACCCGCAATTAAAGATATACACGCAAAGACAGTCAAATACGTTAGCGCAACTTGTTCGTTGACATCAATACCCGCATCTGTAGGAGCTACAACTCTATTATACCAAAAATCAGATTCAGGTCCGTATTTGGACGATAGTCTAAGTACAGACGGAAAAATACCCATAAAGCAACCTATCGATTAGCTAATATTCCAAGACTTAAAAAAATAGCTCCCAAAACTGATAGAGATACCCCTACAGAGAACCAAATAAAAAGGCCTGTCCCTAATAGAGACAAGCCTACTGCGATAAATATATCCGGTTTAGAAATAAATGATTTCACTGTGTATTCTCTACATCACAAAAAATCCCAATCTTCTCCAGTTTTCAACAGTACACACTAAATTATATTTTATATATCAAATAAATTAAATAATGTAAAGGAAAACTTATGCTACGCTAGGCATTTTAATCTTCATCTTAGGTTTTAACTTTAAAGCAGCGTCTAATGCCATAATTAGCGCAACAATTCCATCGATTCTATCAACAGATGTTGACTTATCAGGCTTAATATTTCCTGCGGGATCCTCTCTTGTAACAACATTAGAACACATCCATGTTAAAACTGGATTATTACCGTGATCTAATTTTTGAGAAATTATAAGTTTTTCCAATTCTTTCATTGGCGGACTCATGCTCTTATATCCTTGTCCAAAAGGAAATAGTAATCGATTTTGTAATCGTTTTTTAGACTTCGCGTCAGAAAACATTTCATAACCAAGATCTTGTATGTCTTGTGATATTTTTGTTGCGCCCCATCGGTCAAATGCAATAGTTCTTAAGTCATAATCATACGAGTCTCTTTCTATTTGTTCAATAATATACGAATAGTCAATTACTTTTCCTGGAGTTGCAGTTACAAAACCTTCATCAATCCAAACATCAAATGGAACCTTATCTTTCCTGACACGTTTATGAATATTGTCTAAGGGAATAAAAAATCTACACAAAACGTTATATGTATCAATTTTATACGTAGGCGGAAATACAAGAATAAACGCAGAAACGTCAGTTGTAGTAGATAAGTCAAGCCCTGCACAACACTGCTGACCCCGTAAAAGACTGTGATTAAAATCAGATCCTGCTGTCAACCAAGTCGTATTTGTAATCCAACGAGTCTCAGATTCAGTCCACATATTTAAATGTAAACGCATAAATGAATTTTGAGCAGCAGCAATTGCAGACGCTTTTTTAAACTTACGTTGTACATCATTTAGCTTTGTACAAACGCCTAAACTAGGATTTGCTTTTATCCATATAGACTGATCAGTCCAATCATCTCCTGGATCTATAGTATAAATACCGCCTAAAAACGTATCATCAACTTGTGATTGTTCTAAGATCTGCTGTGTGTATGTATGAATCTCATAACAAATTGAGTATTTATTAAACCCTGCAGTTGTAATAGTAAACAGTAACGGCTGACGACGAGATCCTGTTGCTGTATCAAGCACATCCCATAAATCACGAGTTTTATGTGCGTGAAGTTCATCAACAATACCACACGACATATTTAGCCCGTCTAAACTATCATGATCACGTCCTAAGGCTCTAAAAAAGCTATTTGTTTTCTTACAAAAAATATTATTAACGTGAATTGTAATATGATCACGCAAAAATCGAGACGACTTCACCATTCGTTCAGCTTCAATATGAGTCAATTTTGCTTGATCAAATTTTGTCGCAGCACTATAAACTTCAGCTCCCGGTTCTCCGTCTCCATCCAAAAAATACAATCCCAATCCCGCTGCAAGAGTCGTTTTCCCGTTTTTTCTTGCTACAGATAAGTAAAAAGTTCTAAATCGTCTAGACTTATCAGACTTTCGCTTCCACCCAAACAACTGCCACAAATAAAATTGCTGCCACGGCTGTAAGTCAAATGTCTGCCCTGCCCACTCACCTTTTGAATGATGAAGCCAAGAAAAAAATTTTATTCCGCTAATAGCAGCGTTAACATCGAAATAAAAAGGAAACTCCGGATCGTCATTTTCTGCTCTTTCCCAATCAGAAAAATAGCGTTCAACTGCTAATTTAGTCCAGTCACAAGTTAAAATGACCTCATTACAAACATCAAGCGCGTAGCGAACAGCAGGATGATCCTCATAATCAAAGTTACTTCTTCGCTGGACTAGTGTCGTTTTTTCCTTCTTTCCACTGCTCATACGGATTATCCTCTGTCTCCTCTTCAAAAGGCACTTTGCTTCTACTTGATGGAGAAAGCCCAAATTCTTGCAACAGCTTATGCACGCGCGTAGACATTTGCTGAGACAGCCTAAGAAGCTGTTGAATTTCAGATGCATGCTCCTTATTATTCTTATCACTAAAGATATTTTCACCGTCTTGTCTAAATATGTTAAGTCTCTCCTCAATTTCGACCCATAAACCATACGCCTGACAATACGCAGCAAACGCTGTAAAGTCCAATCGACTAATCAAGTTATGCTTTAGTAATAATTTACCCACACGTCTCCACTCTTTTTTTGCCGACACACTTAAATATCGAGGAGCTGACGGCAATTTTGATTTAACATATTTCCTTGGAGGAGAATCTCCTGTGTACGCTGCGTTTTCAAGAGAACGTAAAGATTTGAGCTTCTTTCGACGTCCTTGACCTACTATGTTACCCATTTTCTCATCTCCACTTAATATCGTCTTTGTGTAGCGTTACCTGAATGTCCGGTTACTGTCCTGTATCGTCCAGAAACTTAGGGGGCCCTGGTACCTAGCTGTAAGAGAAACTTACTGCAGATATTACCTACAGCAGCTGCAGCGTTACGTTGTGTCAACCAAAACTGTGCACGTGCATACACACAAATAAACTTACACAATACAAAAGCACCAGAATACAACCAAAATACATCAACCCGGCGCCTACAACCGTATCTGCCACACTGCGCAATCCACAGCTTAGCATAGCATGTGTGTCTTGTACTCTTTGGTGCCTCAATCATGTATCCACTACCTTTCTACATGTATACAGCCACCTGTTTCTGTATATATAGCCACCTTCATTATGTACCAGTATCCCCACGCGAAGGGCCCCTATTAGCATTGATAAGCCCTATATCTGGCTTTTGTTTGCCAAATCCTTCTGTTTCTTTGGCTGTTTTACTATCATGACATACCTTACACATAGACTGCCAATTAGATCTATCCCAAAATAGTTTGTAGTCCCCCTTATGCGGCACTATATGATCAACCACAGTAGCAAATGTAGTTATTCCTCTTTTGGCGCATGTTACGCATAGCGGATTTTTACTTAAGTAGTCAAGACGCGCTACACGCCACTTAACAGTGTAACCTCGTTCATACGAAGAGCCTCGCCGCCTGTTAGACTGTTCATTAAACGCATTATGTTCCTTACAATAGGTCTTAGTTGTTTTGTTGTAGCAATGAAATATGCTGCATTTCTTTAAGGTAGCCACTATATCCTCCCTATATGCCCCCTTTACTTTTTTTGCGTGTTTCGCACAACCATACGGTATAGTGTACAGTAAAATTCTCTTATTGTACTAGGTTAAGCTATTGACATAATTCACCATACTGTTAAAATGTACAGTAAATACAGTAAAAAGGGCTCATCTATCTTATAGATAAAAGTACTAGAATAGGTTAGCATATATAATTTATTATTTACTGTATTTACTGTACTAAATAAGAAATATAAATACATTTCAATCACTTGCGCAAAAAGTTAGTGTACGAGTTACTGTACATTTGACCAGTTTTACTGTGCTTACTGTGCTATTTGCGCGTTTCGCACAAATTAATTTAGCCATTCTATGCTACCTCCCACAACATTTTCTGCAATTTTGCGCAAATCGCTCATAGGCGCTAACTTAAAACCTCTTTGCTGTTTTCCTTCAATTGTAGGTCTTGCGGGATAAATTCCATCGCTACCGAAAAATTTTCTAAATCTCCGAAAGAAGTGAACCTTAGACTGTAACGTATAACGCATCCCTGTGGCGGATTTCACATACTCTGAATAAGCTGTATATAACTGCTTATTAGTATACGTCACTTCAGTCTCCACAGGTTCATCTGAGTATTCACCCAAAATGTTTATGAAGGTACCTTCATGCAAAGCTGACATAATATATGCTTCAACAGATCCGAGACCATGCATTATATTGTCGATCTTAGCCTCAGAAATTACTTGCGGCATACGCTGCGGTTTAAATCCATTGAGATTATGTGTACGTAAAAAATGAATAAACGCGTCCCCTTCACCTTGTTTTATGCAATGAGCTAATTGGTCAAAATATTCATAATTTTTCACATATTTGTTACTTACGTCTAATACAAAGTATCGTCTATCCCCTAACTCCACAGGAGCATTCCACTCCTCATTGGACAAAAAAATCAAATGACTACAATTTTTGACTATATATCGTGGATGAAATTTTTCTTCACATTCAATCTGAGAATCCGTTATATAGCCTTTTAACATATTTCGTGCCTTGTTTGACCCTGCCCACACCGCTTCTGACGCAACAAAGCATATAGACTTAGCGTACAATGCGTTAAAATTTCCCGTTAAGCCTATGTTGCTTGACACAGATACACCATGTTCTCCAAATGCCTCAGTGATTATATCGGTTATTATATTCTTACCAGCGCCTTGTTTGTCGCTTTTTAGTACTAAGCACGTATGCCCGCGACTTCCCGGATTTTGAAACATATTACATAGCCAATTAATCACGTACTCAAAAGCTGCTTTATCTTTTTTACACCATATTTCGTATATGTGATCTTTTATCATAGGCCAAGTTCCGGGTTTCCCTGGATTTGCTAAACCAAGATATAGATTATAGAATTTCGTATTGGGAAGCTGCTGAGGCACATTGCTAAGTTGAATTTTATTATCAGGATTAAACACAACACCTTTGTACTCACGTCTTTTAGACCATTCAAGCCAAACAGTGGCAGCAGGCTTGATTTTGAGAAGTTGACGCGGAGTTGCGTGATTTGACCAAACGACGTATGGCAGGAATTGATTCTTAAGCTTTAATTCAAAGTCTTGCTTTGTAAAAAATTTAGTTGTCCATTGACGTATAGAAGAATAGCCTCTATGCACAATTCTTACACCATCACCCATATAAATAACAGCATATTGTTGATTGATCAAATCAAGTTTTCTATGTCGTTCCAGATTGATATATCGTTCGTGGAGAGAATAAGATCCTGACCAACCGCTATTATATGCGACGTTAAACAAAGTTCTAATCGTTATATCGTGCTCGCTATCTGCTTTTTGCTCAAATGTTTTCCACTTTTTTGAACAATCGCCCTGCTGGTATTTAGCACCTTTTATACTCCATTTATGAAATAACTCAAGTCCTTCACTACCGCCGCCGCTTTCATGATGTAATGCCATACCTATTTTTAACCACGTTTCATATGACTCATCTGGGTCAATTGCTTGTAAAGCTGAATATATAAGAGCTATTTCAACGATCTTCTTCGTATCACCTACGTTTAATTGTTCTAGAACGTCAGCTTCTTGTTTTGACTTGCACACACTGCATAGTTGTTCCCATGTATGGCGGTACTTTGTTGTTAGCTTGAGCTCAACAAGTTCTTTTTTGCCGTGTGAGTGATTATAAAAACCTGGGAGACGTAATACTCTTGCTAAATCCTTTACGTTTTTGTCGCTTCCCAGGCTGATCATATATTCCATAATATTTCGAAATTGTTTCGACGATTCTTCGTTTATCCTGATAGCGTCGTCAAGCAAATAGTACATATGCCCGCGACCTTGACTGGTCTTTACTACCATTGACATATCAAATGGAACTTTTGACGGGTTAACTCCATCGTCATTTTCAAAGAACACAGACCGTATATGTGTTATGTTTTTAGTTTTGCGGCCTTTAAGATCTGTACGATTTATAGTAACATATATGCCAGCGCCTTGCTCATTGAGTTGACACAATCGTTCCCAATGCTGGCTTAAGCTGCCGTGGAAGATATGGATTAAAGAAGGATTTCGGTTATCTGTATTGTCAAAAGTTTGAAAAGTGAATTGTGTTGTGTTAGGATCTAAAAGCTTCAAAAACTCGTTTGCCTGATAAAAACGTTCTTGAGTCATACTCTCATCCTATTTTTTGAATTTTTTACTGTTTTATCATCATTTTTTATCAATGTAAATAAAAAAAAGTATTTACAAATCATTTATTTTATGGTAGCTTCATATAACACAATAACAATTTATTTAAAAGGAGACGGATTATGAGTTTAGAAAATGAAATTAAAAAGCTAAAAGCCTCTATTGACGAATTAAATCAAACTGTTGCCCAACTTGCCGCCTGGCCAGAGCCTAAAGGACTATCCAAATCAGAGACTGAAGAGCCCAAAACGATCGACGATGTGCGTACAGCTTTGGCTGCGTATCTTGATAAACAAGGCCAAGAAAAAACAATTGACTTCTTAGCTAAGTTTAATGCTAAGAAGGTTAGTGACATCAAAGAGACTGAATACACAAAATTTGTTAACGCTGCACAAAGGGGGGCATAATGGCCAAACACGCTTATTTAAGTCCAAGTTCTGCTTCAAGATGGTTGACATGTCCTGGAAGTGCGTCTATACAGGATTATTCAAATGCAAAACCGTCTATATATGCCGCAGAAGGAACTTTGATGCATAAAATTAGTGAAGAGTGTTTACGTGATCCAGATTTAGACCCGTCACAATTGCTGGGACAAACATTTAAAATAGACGGTTTTGATATTGTGTTTACTGAAGAATTTGAAGACACAGTACGTTTTTACATTGACTCTATTTGGAATTTAAAAGACACGTATCCCGACGCAAAAATGTCGTATGAAAAAAAGGTCTATTTAACAAAAGATATATACGGTACTGCTGATTGTATAATTGATGTAAAATTTGACACTCTTATTGTTGTAGATCTAAAAGGCGGTAAAGGCGTTTCTGTTTCTGCAGATTCACCGCAACCAAAACTATACGCGATTATGGCTGCAGGGAAGTTACTTGAAACGTATGAAAGTATCCATACAATCATTATTCAACCGCGTGATAGAGACGGTAATCAATATAAAATAGCAAAACATGATCCAAGAGACTTAAAGCTATGGCTTGAGAATATTGTGCAGCCCGCCATCAAAAATGCAAATTCTAAAAATCCCACATTCCAAGCATCAGAAGAAGCATGTCGCTGGTGCACTGCAAGCGGTACGTGCAAATATCAAGCTGAGCTGGCATTAAACGTCGCAAGACAAGAATTTAAAACATTTGATGCTACACAAGTTAACACGTATGAACAGGAGATGACAGATCCATTTAAACTATCAAACACAGACATCTCCAAAGCACTGCAGTTGTTGAAGTTTTTAGAAACGTGGATTACTAATGTAAGAGTTCATGCGCACGGGTTGCTGCTCAAAGGCATCCCTATTGACGATTTCAAACTTGTAGAAGGACGGGTGACCAGAAAGTGGAAAGATGAGTCTGTAATGAAAGACGTGCTTCGAAAAGAGTTTAGAATGAAAGTAGGTGACATTTTTACCAAGAAACTCAAATCACCGCCGCAAGTACTTAAAATCATCGATAAGAAAAAACATGAAAAACTCACAAGCTACATTGACTATATAAAAGGTAATCCTACAATAGCTCCTGAATCAAGTCCTAAGAAAGCTATTTTAGTTAACGCAGCACATGATTTTGAGGAGCACATGAGTAAAGAGGAAAAATCATGAGACCATGTGATTGCGAATCATTGTTGCAGTTAAGAACAGGTTTAAATGAACAGGGAATTGCGTTCAACAATTATAGTTTTACTGCCAATGGGACAAGTGCAATTATTGAAATAAGTCCGTATGTCAGAATAAGCATACCACGTGAAAAGATGAAAGCATTTGCTGAGTGGTATCTTGAGAATCAAGTACCACAAGGCTTGTGATGATTTGGGCAAGTATTTAAGGGGCAAGGGCAAGCCGAGTGCGAAATGGAACGGGGTCCGGCTTAATGCTGAGATTTAGAGGGCCGGATAAAGGGGTTACCGGACGGCTTGCCGGCCCCGCCAAAGGAGGCGGGATGAAAGCATGGTATTTTTCACAAAACGATTGCAAGCTACAATACGGCGATGGGCGCACTATTAAAGCGGGAGTTACGCATACCGTTGCTTGTGAGCCTATCCTGTGTAAACAGGGGTTGCATGGAAGTGTAAAGCCTCTGGACGCCCTTGAATATGCGCCTGGGGGAATGGTTTGGCGTGTTGATTTGGGCGGAGATATGGTTATTGGTGACGATAAAATTGCTGCCACGGAACGCAAATACCTATGGGGGTATGACGCCACGCCTATTTTGCGGAAGTTCGCAAGATTATGTGCCCTTGACGTAATTGATATGTGGGATGCGCCCGACGTTGTTATTCAATATCTAAAAACAGGCAATGACGATTTAAGGGTTGTTGCGAGGGCTGCTGAGAGGGATGCGAGGGCTGCTGCGTGGACTGATGCGAGGGCTGCTGATAGGGCTGCGTGGGCTGCGTGGGATGCGTGGTGGGATGCTGCGTTGACTACTGCGTGGGATGCGTGGTGGGATGCTGCGAGGGCTGCTGTGTGGGCTGCGTGGGCTGTTGCGTGGGATGCTGCGCGGGCTGCTGCGAGGGCTGATGTAAGGGCTGCGAGAGATGCTGCATGGGCTATTGCGAGGGAAAAACAAAATAATCGTCTATACTGGATGATATTAGGGGGGAGAAATGGCAACAACAATGATACGGCATAACGTTTTAACGTCGGCCGGTAGGAAGATAGCGAAGCATCAACCGGTGGATAGATATCGGAAATGAAAGCATTCGCTGAATAGTATCTTGAAAATCAAGTAAAAAAAGGATAAATAATGAATGATACATATCATGCAGCACGAATTAGAATTTCACCCGCAATATTAATTAAACACCTAAATCTACCGTGTGAATGTAAATTTATGCGTGCTAGAATAACACATAAACGCGGTGACCTTGAAATAGTCGTTGAGCATCCAGATTTACCAGAAATTATTCCTGGGGGACCCATACCGTTAGTAACTCCAAAATATACAGTTAGTTTTGACTGGAATCTTAAAGGCTATAAAGATTTAAATGTAGGTATAAAACGTAGTCATATACACTAAAATCCAGAAGTAGCAGCAGAATGCCCAATATGTGAGGAGTTAAGTTATGAATAACAAAAAGATGCAAATTCCAATGCAAATACCGCGAGTAGGACAAGGTCAGCAACAAATTCAATTTGATGTTGATCCGGTTAAACAGCCAGCAGTTAAATGTCAAAAATGTGAAGGTAAACTATTTACCCCCGGCACAATTTTTCACAAAATTTCAGGCTTGGCAAATAGTACAGGTAAAATTGTTTACTATCAAGAGCAACGTATGTTTTGTGTAAATTGTAAACAAATATTACCGTTAAATCCATGAAAAATCACACAACTGATTTCATATTGCTAATCATCGCTTGGCTTCTGATGTGGATCTTGATCGAAGTCGGGCAAATAAATGTTAAAATGGACGATTGGCGGCCGGTTCGAACTTATCACTATTCAATGAATTATGATGTCGAAGTCCGGCCCGGCGCTAATTTAGCTGTATACGGAGATTAAAAAAATGAATGAAATAAAAGGTTATTTAGCCGTGATATGCGTGTTCTTAGGAATAATAACTTTTGTACAGGTTATTACATTTATGAATAGCATAAAAGAAGCTGTAGCTGCTCCTAGAATGACGGTCGTTGATATACAACGTATTGATGGAAAACCGTTATATAGAACAGCTTTACCTGTAAAGGTGCAAAAATGAAAAGTTTAATTGTTTTACTTATTTTAGGCATGTTTGCTATAGGAGTTTATAAAGAGGCTGGACTCATAACATCATTTGCAGTTCTTTTAAATTTCCTACTTGTGCTTGGATGTTTAAAAAATATTGTAAAAAGTTAAAAAAAAGTGAAAAAAATTAAAAAAAAGCCTTTACGCGTCTTTTGTTGTATGGTACGCTATACTCAACAATAACAAATAAAACAAAATAGGAAAAACGATGAATCTTTCAAAAGCAGCCAAAACTAAATTAAAAAATTCAGCAAATATTTCAGGTGATTGTGAGTTTATTATTAACCGGAAGTCTAAGTGGGTTGTTGAAGTTTCTTTAGTCCGGGGATTGGGTATTTTAGCTAAATATAAATTCCATTGTAAAAATATGTCCTGTGAAAAAATAATTTAATTTTTTTTTTTTACTTCCATGCGTTTGACATGGACTTGGCAAAACTCATAGACTAAAAAGGAGAAAATCATGAAACGACAAAACGTATCAATCAACGACTTAAAGGCTTTACCTTCGGTTAAGGGTACCAGTACTTTCCATCCAGTGGCCCATTATGATCTTGCAGCCATTGTTGAGGCACAAATTGATTCTCAAGGCTTTGAACTAAAATCTCATCGAATTGATACCAATAAATCCGGCTCACAGGCTTTTGGTACTCTTATTCTTAACTCTGGAAATGATTCAGACTTCATGCTTGGCTGGAGAAACAGCACAGACAAAACCTTATCTATAGGACTTTGCTCCGGTCTCCATATTGTCAACTGTGCAAATCTTATGTTCAGCGGTAAGTTCCTCACATTCAGAAAACATACGAGCGGCCTGTATATTGAAGAAGTGGAGGACCTTACAAAAGAAGCTGTTATCGAGTTACCTGTTTACAAGGAACAAATGGACACCAAGTTAGCTCAATACGCTGAGATTGAAATTGAAACTCCTGTCTTAAAAGAAATCACGTATGACCTAATTATGAACAAAGTATTTTCACCCAGTCAATTCCACAATTTCCACAATTGTATGGATGAAGAAATGGAGCTGGGCAGCAATGTTAGAACATTGAATACAGTGCACAACGGGGTAACTCGGCTTTTGAGAAAACAGCCGCTGATGACCGTATCTGATTCAACTCCTTTGTTAACAGCAGTTACTGACGACTATTATTTACAATACGCTGCATAAATTTAAAACAGGGAGAGTTAATAGCTCTCCCGAAAGGATTGTATTAGTATGAAATCGTTTCTCTTGAACTTTACAGATCTTAAATTTGAAGCTTTGTACAAGGATGAATTTGACGCAAATGAAGCTGGACGTAAATCAAACTTTGATTATTTAGTTATTAACTCAGCTGACAGTCTTATGCAATTGAAAGCAAATCACATTATCAAACTTCGTGTCAATGTTGGCCTCACAGAAATTAAAAAGGTCGATAGTAAGTTCAAACATTGCCAAAAAATTTGGGACACTGTTAACGGAATGGACTGGGAAATTGTATCAGTTGAAGTTAAACTCAGAAAAAAATCTATACCCCGCGCGCAACGATTTATGGGTTCATATGTAAAGTCCATGCTTTACTCAGATGAGTGGGCTCATATGACAGATGATGAAATTGCAGCTGATATTCGTGAACACTTTCCTAATTCTAAAAAAGATTCGCGTGCCTGTCTGTATTGGTATCGCACAAGAAAAAATCGATGAAATATTGTCCTAAACATAGCCAACACTATTATGACTCAATTCCACAATGCCCTATTTGTAAGGGCGAAACAATGAAACCCGCAACTAAAACCAAGGAGGAAACAATTATGGGAACACGAATTATTACACCAGAATTTAGAGCAAGCTATGCTCGTTTACTTCAACCAGGTAAATCGCTAAACGATGATGAAAAATACTCTGTTAGTATGATCTTTGAAAAGGGCACAGATCTTACTGAAATGAAAGAAGCAGCAGCCGAAGCGATTGCTAAAAAGTTCGGGCCTGATCAGAAAACCTGGCCCAAAAACATTCGATCACCATTTCGTGATGGTAATGAACGTGATGATGCGCTATATGCTGATTGTATGTTCGTTAACGTGTCGTCCTTTGAAAAGCCGCAAGTCATTAACCAGCAGGGTGAATTACTTTTTAATGCTGACGACGTCTATAGCGGAATGTACGCAAGAGCCTCTATTACAGCTTTCTATTATGATAAAAACGGTAATAAAGGCGTGTCATTTGGTCTCAATAATGTCATGAAAACACGTGACGCAGAACGTCTTGATGGTAGAGCTTCAGCAGATGAAGATTTTAAAGATCTTATTGAAGACGCAAAAACTGATGCTAAAGAAGAAACTGTTGCTAAAGACGTAGATGTTGACGCGCTATTTGGATAATTCTATGATGCCTGCCAGCTATGCAATAAAAATCTTTAACTACGGTTTAGTCAACCGCAGCTGCTCGTATTTAAAAGTGTCGGGTGGGCACTTAATACATAGTTGGCAGGTCTTTTTTGTTATGCAGGAGACTCCAAGAGACTCCAGGAGACAATATTCCTAATGCCTAATATAATCTACCATGACTTTGAAACATACTCAGAAGCGGATTTAAAAAAAGTAGGCGCGTTCCAATATGCCAATCACCCGTCTACTAGAATTATCTGCCTGTCATTTGCGTTTAACGATGAAGAGCCCTGTATTTATACACCACAGACAACAAACCTTTCAGATATAGCTGTGCTACTACAACGAATTAAACTAGGGTGGGAACTCCACGCTTGGAATGCAGAATTCGAATTTCTTATTTGGAATTATTGCGGTACAAAACAATTTGACTGGCCTAAGATACCGCTTGAACAATATCACGACACAATGGCATTTGCAACATCATTTGCTTTACCTGCTCACCTTGCTGATTGTGGAAAAGCATTGAATTTAGATATACAAAAAGATAAGCGCGGCACCTATTTAATCAATAAACTCTCAAAACCAAGAAAACCTACAAAGTCAAATCCTCATATACGCTGGTCCTATGAAGCTGCAACACAAGATTATGAAGACATGTATAGCTATTGCATCCAAGATGTACAAGCAGAAAGAGCAATTGCTAAAGTATTACCTTATGCCAAACTGCTCAATTATGAACGTCAATTATGGTTAATGACTGTTAACATGAATGTTAACGGTGTACCTATAGATATAGAGACAGTTAAAAATTTAAAACATCTCCTTGATGATTATGAAACTACTCAAGTTGCAAAGCTACAGCGTATTACGAATGGCGATGTTGCTACGCCCGGACAACGTGACAAGATTATTGCATGGGCCAAAAAACAAGGACTAGAGTTACCTGACTTAACAGCTAATACAGTTAAAACTATATTAGAATCAAAACTACAACCACCTAAACCTGTAGTTGATGTTTTAACAATACGTCAGAAAATGAGTCGTACATCAACTAAGAAGTTTGATAGGCTTATTGATTCTGTAGATAAAAACGGATTTATACACGACATCTTATTCTACCACCGAGCTACTACGGGACGGTGGGGCGGTAAAAATTTTCAGGTGCACAATTTACCAAACGCTAAAGTTAAGGACCCAGATTTAGTTGCGTATCTTGTGAAACATTACGCGCTTGAAACATTTATGCTATTCTACGACGATCCTATGTATGTCGGATCTGCTATGGTACGACCAATTGTGGCAGCTAAACCTGGCTATAAGTTAATCGTATCAGACTTTTCAAGTATTGAAAATAGAGTTACCTGCTGGTTAGCAGGAGATGAAGAATCTCTGAAATTATTTCGCAAGAACATGGATCAGTACAAGTGGTTTGCAACAAAGCTTTATAACGGTATTACTTATGAAGATGTGAACAAACACCAGAGAACACATGCTAAAACAGCAATTTTAGGTTTGGGATACGGAATGGGATATACGCAATTCCATAAAACATGTGTCTCCTATGGATTCGATATTGACTTGTATGAATCAAAACGTACAGTACAACTCTATCGTGAAATTTTTCATTTGATAGTTACTCTGTGGGACAAACTTTACACTGCAGCAAAAACTGCTATTATTGAGAAAGCTCTAACACGCTATAAACATATTAGATTTTTATATGATCACGATTTTCTCTTTATGATACTTCCGTCGGGCAGACGAATTGCGTATTATAAGCCGCTCGTTGAGCCTAAAGAAACGCCGTGGGGAGAGATTAGACCTTGTATAACGTTTATGGGAAGTGATCCATACACACGCAAGTGGAAACGACTTCAGATTATACCCGGCCGTCTTATTGAAAACGCTGCTCAAGGATTAGCCAGAGACATTTTAGCTGAGGCAAAAATACGATTAATAAAACAAGGTTACAACGTAATATTTTCTGTGCATGATGAAGTCGTATCACATGACCCTGAGAATTTCGGATCTTTAGATCACTTTACCAAGATTATGTGTGATACTGATAAACAAACATATCCTGGGCTTCCAATAGACAGTGAAGGATTTATTACTAATCGTTATAAGAAAGGATAAGCTTATGGAATTGATCAAGCCTAAATTTCTCAAAAACACTAACGTGTCAGAAGATGAAATTAAAAAAGAAGCTGTACATCTACAGAATTGGGTTGTCCTGTCTAAATCAATTAAAGACTTAACCCAATATCAACTTGAACTATTAATTATTATCGAAATAAACTATAAACGACGAGCTAAAATTCTAGAACGTTTACTGGGACGCTATACAAGATTTATAAAAATGGATCTTTATGAAGAAACAGCAGAAGCATTAGAAAAAGTAAAAGCTGATGTTGTTTCACCCATTCTTGATCAAAGCACAAGACAATTGGAAGTCCCAGTCTATGAAAATAAACCCGCATAAATATCAAGTTGAGGCAGTCCTCCACACGTTAAAACATCCCGACTGCGCTTTATTCTTAGACTTGGGATTAGGTAAAACTGTTGTAGTCTTAACTGCTATTAAACGCCTACTTGAGGCTAAGAAGTCTAAAGGCTGTCTAATCATTGCGCCGCTTAGAGTTGTTTACAACGTATGGCCTCAAGAAATACAAAAATGGGATCATACAAAATCTCTAACTCACGTAATTCTGCACGGTAAACATAAAGACGCAAGATTTAAGCAGCCCGCAAATATATACATTACAAATTATGAATCAATAAAATGGCTGTACAGTACTTTAAAAAAGCAACGCACGTCTAAAAATATTCCTTTTGACACAATTATCTTTGATGAATCAACCGCTGTAAAAGATCCTAAAACTAAACGTTTTAAAATGTTAAGAGGTATGGTTGCTCTGTTTAAGCGACACATAATTTTATCTGGTGAGCCTGTTGCGGGTAACTTAATGAATATCTGGTCCCAGTACTATATTCTTGATCGGGGTAAACGTTTAGGAACTAGTTGGTACAGGTTTAGACAAGAATATTTTAGACAAGTTGATTATTACGGCTATACATGGGAGCCGCTTAGATCTTCATTTAAAAAAATAGGAAATCAAGTTAAAGATATTTCTTTAAAGATGCAATCATCTGATTATTTAGAACTACCTAAACTTACAAACAATATCATCTATTGTTCACTCCCGTCTAAGCATCAAAAGGATTACAACATACTAGAGCAACAATTTTTAATCGAGTTAAACTCAACATCATTTATGGCAGTAAATTCAGCAGCGTTAACAAATAAGCTTAGACAATTTGTTAGCGGCGGAATGTATGATGAAGGACATAAAGCTCATAAAATCCACGACACAAAGTTAGATACCTTATCTGACATCTTAGCTAACTATAAATCTCAATCCTTTCTTATTGCTATACAGTATAGATTTGAGTACGACTTTATCAAATCAGTTTTTCCAAATGTTCCTGTAATATACGGAGGCGTTTCTGTTAAAGAATCCTCTAAACTTATTCAATCTTGGAACAAAAAAGAATTAACTCGTCTAATAGTACATCCAGCATCTATTTCCCACGGTGTGAACTTACAAGATGGAGGCCATAATATCATATGGTATAGTCTACCCTGGTCATATGAGCAATACAGACAACTTAACGGGCGTATTTATAGACAAAATCAAAAAATGCCTGTTACTATCCACCATTTACTTACTCGAAATACTGTTGATGAAAGTGTATACGCTGCACTTCAAACTAAAGATAACTTTGGTAGAGAGTTTAGGGACCAACTACAACAACGTTTTCAACAAGGAGGTAACAAATGAAAGCTTATATTGCGGGCCCGTTTTTTAATGATGAACAAACAAAGCGCGTTGAATTGGTAAAATTGAGTTTGCAACTTGTTAAGATTTCCTATTACTCACCTAAAGATGATTGTCTTTATACTCCTGAAAATGACATGACATCAGAAGAAGTATTTGAAGAAAACGCGTATCAAATTAAACATTGCGACTTTATGGTCGCAATTACAGATGATAAAGACGTAGGTACTATGTTCGAAGCGGGTTACGCATACGCAAATGGAGTTCCTATTTGCTATATCTGGTTTGAACATAATGATATGAAGTTTAATATTATGCTTGCTGAGTCTGCTAGTTATGTTGCTTATGATGTTAAGCAACTTAGACAAGGCATAACAAAATTTTGTCGTACTAATGCGTGGCCAAATTACACGTTGAAAGGAGAACTTGAATAATGCAACATATAAAAGAATACTATGATAAGCTAATGCGTCTCAATTACATTAATCGTTACAGTAATCTCCCGCGGATTAAAAATGAAACAGTAGCAGCTCATTCATTTCTTGTTGCGTGTATCGTCATCAAGCTACACGAGCTATACGATTTTGATTTAGAACATGCGTTGCTTTTAGCAATATGTCATGATATACCTGAATATGAAGTCAATGATATAACTCATGAAATTAAACAAAAATATCCTAACGTAGCTAAAGCATTAAAAGATGTTGAGTTTACTGCGCTACAAGATCTACCCAGTATTATTCTTCATGCGTATATCGAATTTGAAAAGGGTGAATCTTATGAGTCAAGAATTGTTGCGTTAGCAGATGTTACACAATGCATGCAGTACGCAGAAAATGAAGTTGCGTTAGGTAATGATGGATATATGTCTCAAGTAGTTATTGACTCGCGTCAAAGAGCTGCAGCATTATGTGAAACCTTAAAGGAGATTATGCTATAATGTTTTGCGTAATGATTACAGGTATAGACAAATCTGGTAAATCTACATTAGTTGATGCGCTAAACAAAAAAACTAATTACGAACACTACGTTATAGAACGCTGCCCTACCACAGTTCGTCACTTTGCAGAATTACTACGTAGACCTTTTGATGAAGTACGTTTTCATCAATTGTGCCAATCACTAAACACAAATTCTGTTTTACACGTATGTCTTTTTGCTGAAGACTGGCTTATAAAAGAGCGGTTTATAGAAGCTAATGAGTCTCCGCTACCTGGGGACTTAACATTCCATGAACATCAAAATCATATCATGATGGCGTTTACACGTGCAAACTGGCAGCATAGATTATTTTTAAATACAGGACGATTGTCTATAAATGTGTGCGTAAATATAATACTTAAAAAGCTAAAGGAGATGAAAAATGCCTATTGACAACTCATTACCAGACGTCAAGCTTCCAGTAAAACTTAAAACAGGTGAAAAATCTATCACCTGCTATTACGATCAATTAGAAACAATTAAAGTTGATCTTCTATATGCCCCCACAATTGATGAACTACTTAACTATATTCCTGATTTTTGTACAGCGACATGGCGGGACGAGCCTTACTATGACATACCAAAACATGAGCGGTATGAACTGTTAAGAGATTTATTTGACAATTTATTGCTACCCACTGCTTATGAAACAATTAATTTGACATTTAAAATAAGCGGCATGGATTACATCGATGTCACACATCTCCTTCGTCATCGTATGTTTAGTTTTTCTGCACAATGCACTGCTGATCGTGATCAACGTCATGATGACGTCGTAATTAAACCTGCCATTGCTGAAAGCGCGTATCTTGAACGTTTTATGCGAATTACAGAAGCTGCAAAAGAATTATACGCTGAAATGGTTGATTCAAATTTAGTGTCTATTTTAGATGCCAGAACTATTTTACCGCGAAATCTTGCCACGTTTTACTATGCACGTGGTAACTTAAAAGATTGTATGGCGTTTATACGTCAAAGATTGGACGAACAAATACAGCCCATGAGTGATAATGTTATTGCAATGCAAATGTGGTTAGCTATTGTGAAACAATATCCGCCTTTGATTGATAAAATCAAAATAGGCGGTCCCGACGAGTGGTATAAAAAAACAGTGCCTTCTGGTCGAGGTAGTAATATTTATATGCCTAAACCTGAAAACGATACATTTGACTACAAGGCTAACTGGTTTCTTTATCCTAAACGTCGTGACGAATTTCCAGGTCATGAAAAATATGAAGCTATTAAGAAAAAAGTTATTAGACAAATTGGTGAAATAAAATATATATATGAGGGGGCAGGTGATGTTGGATAAAATTTTAAAAGCTCAAGCAAATTTTCAAGCTACTCTTTGTAGTAAAGACGGATATCCTCTTTTAAATCCAAGTGAGTATGAAAAGTATACAGTGGGCGAAATTTACCAATTCATACAGCAGATGAAGTTTTGCTTAGCAGAGGAATTAACTGAGCTAATGGAAGCTTTAGGAGATAACTCACGTGATATACATAAACCATGGGCAAAAAATTATAAAGCTATACATGAGTCTCCCATGATCTCCTCAGCAGCAATTAAAGAGGAGGCGATAGATTCGCTTTGCTTCTTACTCAACATACTGTTAGCTGTAGGTATTACTCCTGAAAACTTAGACTATGAGTATTCAAAAGTACTTAAAAAGAATACAACCAGAGCAGCTCAGCACAATGACAGATAATCCATTAGAACGTACAATCGAACAGTATCTGTGCAAGGAAGTTAAAAAATTAGGAGGAGTAGCTTTAAAGTGGAACTCATTGCAGCATCGTGGAGTACCTGATAGAATAGTATTTATACCGAATATCCCGCCTATCTTTATAGAAGTAAAGCGTAAAACAGGTAAACTTACTCTGTTACAAAAATATTTTATTCACGTAATCGAGAAATCAACGCCCTATATGTATGTCGTTTACAGTAAACAAGATATTGATTTAATCCTGTCATTAATAAAAACCGGGAGCTAATTTAACTCCCGGTCCCGCTTGCGCCGTGGCTGCTCACCTGGTTATTTTTTATTTGATGTAGCCTATAGGCCACCAACGCCGCAGCTATAATGTTCTTAAAAGCTGTCTCTGATTCTCAATATGAATCATTAGCAAGCCTCGATCAAACTCGCTGATCATAGCTGGTGAATTAAGGTGCTTTAAATATTGCGATATGATTAAGGTAGAAGTGTCGCTGATGTCGATATACCGATTTACGAATATGAATAGTTCAACATAGCTGCTGGTTACTAAAAGAAACGATTCGACATCATCTAAAAACTTCAGGACTTCCTCTTTATCGACATCTATTTCAGCAGTTGCAATCTGCAGAAACAGATCCACATCTTCAATCCGTGCCCCTATTGATTCGCATTGTGCGCATAGATAGGATTTCTCGGCTCCTGGTTGGTCACATACACTCGGCTGCTTTATTAAATGAACGCAGCTGAATAAAAATAGAATTGATAAAAAAACAATTATGATTTTTTTCATTTTCCTTGCTCCTTTCCGACCGGTCCGTCTGTCATAAAGCGTAATAGCAAATTGCCAAAAACAAGCATGTTGTTCGCTAATTCTGCCCCGATAACCGCTTGCGGAAATGCCAGCGCCGCAACATGGTTCCAGATCGGCACGGCCGCCCCAATCAAGGCGTTAAAAGAAACCGTTCGAGATTTGAAAACATCTTTAATTTTCATGATTCGCCCCTTTGTTTATGGTGCATATAATGTTGATCGACGTTTGCTCGGCCGAGCGTTTCGCTTTGCCGCTCGATCAACTGCAAAATGCACATACCACGCACGCAACCGGCTCATGCCATCGTCTATGCACATTTGTTTTAAAAGACCGTCGGCTTTTTCGCGATAACTTCGCGATATGCGATTTTCGCGCATAAGCTGGTAAAGTGCATCATGCACCAAGCTTGCACGCATAAAGTTTGACGTGTCAATCGTCGGGCCGCTCGGTCCGTCCCATGCGTAACCTTTTTTTATCGTCAACGTGCCGGCCATGCTCAAGTCGATATACTCAGTCGATATGTTGCCGCTCGGTATGACGTCCGTATCAACGACATAATCCTTGACCAGCTGGTACTTGAAGCCTTTTTTATACGCTATCGTGTCCATACGCCGTTTCTATTTCAAGCCAGAAATTTTGATTGCTGCCGATCCACGCAATAAAATCGCGAAACGTGTTGCCGCTGTTCAAAATGGCTCGCTGGCTTGTCCGTAGCTTACCGAAATATTGCCCTAGAATCACACACCCAGTTGTATCTTCAACTGTGTTGCCTGGGTGGAATAATATCCTTGTCCGCCCTGGCACGCTATTAACTTGATATGTGGCAGGATATTTACGGCTTGTATATTTTGTGCAGAGATACCGGCCTGCAGGAATACAAGACACATTGATCTCGTTCTCTTTCCAGGGCGGTTCCAGTGTCACACAAAATGCTGTGTCGTAGACAAGCAGCACGCCGAACATGCCGTGGGCTTTATTATTTTCTATGCGAATTATTTTGGTTTCTGGAACCATGTTTTATTTTCTCAATTAACCGTTCATACACTTCTCTGCCGGTATGCCGAATGATCTTCCAACTTATATCTGATTGACGTTCTTCCAGAGTAAGATTGGCATCGAGTTCTTTTTCGATCTGGTGTTTGTTTTTCATTCCTTATCTTTACCATTCTTAACCAATTCCCAAAGCATCGACGTTGTTGATTCAACGAATTTGTTTAGCTGTTCTTTGATCGCTTTTAAGTCTGATCTGACTTCGCCCTGAAACTCTCTGTTATTCGCTTCTCGCTGCTCAAGCTCTACAATATGTTGTTTGTCGATTGCTTGCTGGCGTTTTATTTCAGCGCTCTCCTTTTCGATTCGACGCTCTAATATCCGAAAATTGTCGTCACAATTCATTCGAGCTTGAACTTGGGCCGTATTAACTGCTTTGATCCTATCTTCGGTCGCCTGTACCCACATCGCACCAGAAACCAGTATGCCAATTATTGCTATTGCCGTTGTAATATCAAAGACCTTTCGGTACCTGAAAACAAATTCCGCTCCGTTGTCGCTTGCTCGTCTTGGGCTGGTCATAGTTTCTCCGTTTTAGAATAATCGAATGCTGCATCCGCTCGGCTTGCTCGGTGTTCTGTCCTCTATTACAAGCTTGACCTCGTTACTATGCGCACTTTCGAGATTTTGTGACGTGTCTAATGCTGTTACGGTAAACCAATACGTCCCGACCTCCGGCTTGACCAGCGGCCCCGAAAAGCAATAATTATCATTACATGCCATGGCCACGTCGACCGGCTCGCCGAAAGTCGCCTCGACTTGCCCCTCGGTCATTGATATGTAAATCTGATACTTATCGACATCCGGTTCCGGGTTTCGTTCCCAGCATATTTCAAACTGTTTTTCTTTGTGGATCGTCAATTCAGTTCCGTTGTCACAGACCGCCGTCGCCGCCGGCTGCGCGCCCGCTGGAGGTATTTGCAGACAAAACAGCAAAATCGGCAGACTAAATGCAAATAATAGCTTTTTCATCAGTCAAC
>Ga0180436_10001471_pt1 | contig 23003 bp, 10 predicted proteins | sample SS_ome_2_FD_132434 | JGI IMG/M metagenome (GOLD analysis project Ga0180436, IMG submission 132434) | Hypersaline lake sediment archaeal communities from the Salton Sea, California, USA - SS_3_S_2 metaG | ecosystem: Environmental > Aquatic > Non-marine Saline and Alkaline > Hypersaline >... | reverse complement strand
GGCCACGTTGACCCCGAACTTGCTCGTGCCGTAGGCGAGGTAGCTCACCTGGGGCATGGATACCACGGTGTCGTTGGCCAGGTTCCAGCCGCGCACGTGGGGGCCGAAGACCGCGCCGGGGCCCGGCCCGGTGACGATCTCGTCCATGCCGTCGCCGTCGATGTCGCCGCCGGCCAGGTTCAGTCCCCAGGCGTCGACGCCGTAGGCGGTGAAAGCCAGCCAGTCCACCGGCGCGCCGTCGGTGTAGAAGCCCTGCCCGTCGGGCGGGTTCTCTTCGCCGGCGCCCGGGGCGGCGAGGATCAACGCCGGGCTGGTGGGGTCGGTGCCGTTGTAGTACTCCTCCTCGTTGGTCTGCCCGTCGCCGTCGGCGTCGCCGTCGGCGCCGCTGTCACCGCTGCCGCGCCCCGGGTCGAGCCCGTTCATCGTCTCCCACTCGTCGGGCAGGCCGTCGCCGTCCGAATCCTGGGAGGAGGTGACGCGGAAGCTGTAGCTCTCGTCCATGAGGTGCGGGTCGTCGGCCTGGTCCCAGGCGATGACGCGAACGGTGACGTTCTGGCCGTGGTCCAGGGTGCCCGAGGGGTCGTGCTCGAGCACGAGGTCCCGGCCGCCGCCGGAAACGGCGGGGGTCACCGGGCTGCCGTCCACCCGCGTGTTCAGCGTGGTCGGGTCGGGGCCGGACCAGTCGTCGCGCACGTGGGTCATGATCATCGTGTAGGGCGAAGCGCCCACCGAGCCGGGCGGCGGGTACTGGTCGGCGAGGTAGGGCGGCTCGGTGTCCGGAACCTCGGTGTAGTGCACGTAGACCGGGCGCGGCGAATAAACCTTGGTCACCGTGGTGGTGTCGGTGATCGTGGCGTGCAGCCAGTAGCGCCCCTCGGGGATGCCGCCGGTCTGCCAGACATAGCTCCCGCCGCTGCCGTCCTCGTTCTCGTAGATCGAGGATTCGTTGATCAGGGTGCCGTCGTAGCCGCTGTTGTCGTCGTCGTAATAGAGGACGATCCGGGCGTTGTCGTCCGGGTCGCGGTCGGCCCAGCGGATGGTGTACTCGCCCCACGACTCGTCGTCGGCGGTGAGCTTGACGTTGCGCATGCGGTAGGTCCGGCCGCCGCCGATGGTCTCGCCGTATTCCGAGGCATCGATGCGGAACCAGCCCTCGTCGCCGCCCCAGGGGATGTCGTCAAAGACCTCGCTGTCCGGTTCGAGGGCCGCGTCGGGCAGGTGGACGTGGTAGCGGATCCAGCCGCTGCGGTCCTGGCTGCGCAGCCCCGAGATCGTCGGGTGGTCCTGGTAGCCGAAGCTGAGCACCACGTCGTCGGTGCAGGACTCGGAGACCACGTGACCGGTGCGGAACAGGATCCGCGCCACGTCGTAGCGGAAGACCTCCGGCGAGGTGTCCGCCGGGTCGGCGATGGGGCCCTCGAGCATCAGGTCGAAGCTCAGCGTGTTGTAGGTGTCGGCGTCCACGGTCTGGCCGGTGAGGTCGAGGAACATCATCCGCGAGTCCCAGTCGGTGGTGGTGCCGGTGAAGCCGCTGGCCGCGGTGAAGGAGACGTTGGTCAGGTAGCGGTAGCTCTTCAGGTCGGTGGACTGCGCCAGGTCCCAGGCATCGCCCAGTTCGGTGGCCGCGAAGTCGGCGCCGGTGTCCCAGGACGGGGCCTCGAAGGTGATCGTCGGCACGTGGTTCACCTGCACCGGGCCCTGGCTGAGGCTCAGGTCGGTGGTGTCCTCGCCGGCGGTGCTGGAGTTGATCGTGTTCAGGGTCACCCAGTCGAGGCGGATGTCCACCGGGCCGGCCAGGGTCGTGGGGTCGAGGCGCAGCTTGGTGATCGTCCCGTTCCAGTGGCCGCTGGAGCGCATGTCCACGCTGTAGGTCTGCCAGCCGGTCTGCGCGGGCTGGAAGTCGATGCTGCGCCAGGTCGTCTCCCCCTCCCGGAGGAAGAGCACCTTGTAGCTGTTCGCCGCGCTGAGGTACATGCGGAAGGAGAGGATGGGGAACGTGGCCGCGTCGATGGGGTAGCGGTCATCGATGGCCGGGGAGATCTGCGGGTCGTCGTTCGTCGAGGTACAGCGCATGATGCCGCCGCTGAACGTGACGCCGGTGACGTTATCATAGCTCTCGATATCGGTGGCCTGGCTCATGTCCCAGGGGTCGTTGAGCACCACCTGGGCGTACTCCTCGCCGATGAGGCCGAAGACGTTCAGTGTCTCACCGGGGAGGTGCCCCACGTTCCAGTCGTACTGGCCCGGGGTGGCGTCGGCGGCCATGGCGATCACGTCGTAGACCGCGCCGAGGCCGCGGCCCAGGGTGCTCTCGGTGCTGGCGAAGAGGCTGACCACCGCGCTCCCGTTGGGATCGGTGTGGTTCCACTGCACGGTCTTCACGTTGCCGGCGCCGGGCGCCTGGTGCAGGCGGACCCAGTCGAGGGTCACGCGCACGTCCTTTTCGTTGGTCGGGTCGATGCGCAAGCCGTAGGTCGTGCCCCCCCAGGCGGGGCCGGTGAGCGTGGCCAGCGAGGCGAGGTCGACGGTGTAGATGCGCCACCCCTCGTAGACGGTGAAGAACTCCGAGGCCGAGGTGTCCCCCGGTTCGGGCGGGTTGTGGATCACGCCGTTGAACCAGAGCAGCTGGGTCTGGGTCTTCTCCGAGACGTACATGCGGAAGGTGAGGTAGCGGTAGCTGTTGGCGTTGATCGGGTAGTTGAGCCCCTTCTTGCCCACGTTGAGCGCGCTGTCCGCCCCGGGGTGGAGGATCATGATCGAGCAGTCGGAGGTCACGTCCGGGTCGCTGGTCTGCGGCGTGGGCAGGGAGACCCCGGTCCAGACCGTGTCGCCGTTGCTGGTGGTGAAGCCGCTGTCACGGAATTCGTCGATGAAGTAGTGGAAGTCGGTTTCCTGGTCCAGGTCCCAGGGGTCCTGGAGGACCTTCTCCGCGTACTCGTCGGCGGCCACCACCTTGTCCGACACCCCGTCGGGCTCGGTGACGGTGATCGTGGGCGCGGTGTACTGGGCGGCGCAGGGCAGCGCCGCGGCCAGCAGCAGGAACGCGGACATCAGGCAGGCCATGCGGAACCGCCGGCCGAGAGCGGGCCGGGACGGACCGGTCGCGCGATTTTCTGGTTTGTAACGATACAACGGTGTCACCTCCAGGCCCTCGGTATCGAGGGTGTTCTCCCCAATCACTGCCGCAACTTTCCCCACCATTCGTATCGGCAATTACGGCCGAAAACGTGACCGGCGGGACGGGGAGATGACCGTTCCGAACGCTGCCGGGTGGTCGGGCCGCAACCTGGAATGGCGAGGTGGGGCAAAAAGCACCATACCACAGGGTGGCCCTGTCGTAACACCTGAATTGTCAAAAAAGTGACAGGCTATTGTAAGGATTTGATTTTACTGGATATAGCCGAGGGCCCGGAGGCGCTCCAGGTCGGCGGCGCCGGCGGTGGCCGGGTCGCCGGCCTGCGCGGCCTGCGGGAATTGCGTTTCCAGCGCCCGGGAGAGGCGGGAGGCCACGGCGGGCAGTTCTGCGGCGAGGTTGTGCCGCTCCGCCGGGTCGGCCTCCAGGTCGTAGAGCGCCACCGCGGGCGGGGCGGCCCGATCGAGCCAGCGGGCGGCACGGGAGCCCGGCTTCACCGCCCCGGCGGCGTCGGGGTCGATGCGGACCAGGGCGTAACGGCCGTCGAAGGCCGAGTAGCGGGGGGGCAGGCCGCAGGCGGCGGTGGCGGCAAAGAGGGTGCGCTGGGGGGACGGGTCGAGCAGGCTGCGGCCGTGGGCCGGCCCGTGGGGCGGCGGCAGGCCGGCCAGGGAGAGCAGGGTCGGTGTGATGTCGAGCAGGGAGACCGGCGACGGCTCCACCGTGCCCGCGCCGGGCCCGAGCACCGGGGAGGTGAGCAGCAGCGGCACGTGGAGCATCTCGCGGTAGAGGGAGAAGCCGTGGGACCAGAACCCGTGGTCGCCGAACTCCTCCCCGTGGTCGGCGGTGACGAGCAGCACCGTGTTCTCCAGCAGCCCCGCGGCGCGCAACGAGGCGAAGAAGCGGCCGATGCAGCGGTCGAGGTAGGCCACCTCCTCGTGGTACCAGCCCTCGATCAGCTCCCGCTCCTCCGGGCCCTCCAGCTCGTCCCAGCCCATGAGCAGCGGCAGGATGGTGCCGTCCCGCCAGCGGTGGCCCCGCTCGATGCTGAACGGCCCGGCCCGGCCATGGGGCCGCCGGATCGAAGGCGCGTCGTAGGGCTCGTGCGGGTCCATGTAGTGCAGGTAGAGGAAGAGCGGCCCCTCGCCCTGGGCCCGGGCCCAGTGGAGGGCGCGTTGGTTCAGCTCGGCGGCGGTGAGGCGGGCGTCCTGGTACGGGGCGAGATACCAGGTGTCGAAGCCGCGGTGGAAGCCGCGGAAGCCGTCGAGGACGAAGTTGGCCGAGAACCCGCCGGTGACGTACCCATGATCGGCGAAGCGCTCGGCCAGGGTGGCTGAGTCGGGGGCCACCGCCGGCGCCTTTCCCCGTTCCACGCCGGGCACGTCGGGGTAGCGCCCGGTGAGCAGGGCGGCGGTGGAGGGCACGGTCCAGGAGGAGGTGGCCCGGGCCCGGCCGAAGAGCAGCCCCCGGCGGGCCAGCCGGTCGAGGTGCGGGGTGATCCGCTCCGGCCGGCCCCAGGCCGAGAGCCGGTCGGCGCGCAGGGTGTCGAGGACCAGCAGCACCACGTTGGGCCGTTCGGCCCCGCCGGGCCGCCTGACCATCGGGGCGCCGACGAGGCGGATGGCGCCGAACCCCGCCGTCGGCGTCACGCGGAAGGAGAGGGTCAGCTCACGGCCGGCCCAGCGACCGAGGTCCACGCAATGGTCGGCCCACCCCCGGCCCCGGGGGCCGAAGGGCTCGTCCAGCAGCACCGCTTCACCGCCGCCGGGGGCCGAGGCGACGAGTCGGAGGCGGGCCTCGCCGCCGCCGATCAGCGTGCCGCTGCCGAAGCGGAGCACCGCCCCGGCGGCGGGCACGCGGAAGGTGACCTGCCGCTCGCCACCGCCGATGAAGCGCCAGCAGCGGCGGTACTCCTGCTCGAGGTCGATGCGCTCCCGGGAGAGGATCGCCTCGGCGATGAAGCCGTCGCGCCGCGGCACGAGGCTGACCTTCTTCACCGTGGCCGGCACGCCCGGGCGCCCGCCGGGGTAGAGGCGGAAAGCCTCCAGCCGCCGCTCGGCGCCGTCGGGGTGGGGCAGGAGGAAGTGCCGTTCGTGGGGCGCGGCGCGGGATGCGGGGGTCGATTCCACCCGGCCGGCCAGGCGGAAGACCGGCGGCCTGTCATAGGAGTAGTAGAGCTCGGCCGCCTCGCCCTCCCCCTCTTCGAAGACCACCACCAGTTTCTCGTAGCGCAGCGGGTCAATGGCGGCGCGAAGTTCGACCCAGGGGGACGGCGACCCGGCGAAGCGCAGGCCCCCGGGCCGGCGCTCGACGCCGGTGGTGTCCGGCCCCACGCGCCACTCCCGGGGCAGGCCGTCGTCGAAGGCCCAGCGCTTCCACTTCACTCCGGCCAGGCGGAGTTCCGCCGGTTCGGTGTCCGGGGGGAGCAGCTCGAGCAGGTCGAGACCGGCGGGCCCCACCTCGGGCGCCGGGCCGCAGGCCGGGGCCAGCAGGGCCGCCAGCAGGGCGGCGGCGAGCAGGGCTGTACGCGGTGATCTCATTGCATGTAGCCCAGGGCCTTCAGCGCCTCGATCTCCCGCTGCTCCACGCCCTGGCCGCTGTCCGCGGCGCTCTCCGCTTCGCCGTCGGATGCGTGCTCGCGGGCCCGGAGCCACTCCCGCAGGCGGCCTTCCAGCGCCCGGGCCACCTCGGGGTTTCGCGGGGCCAGGTCAGTGGTCTCCCCGGGGTCGCCGGCCAGGTCGTAGAGGCGGGCCTTCTCCCGCCGGCGGTCCCAGGTCAGCTTCCAGCCGCCCTGCTCCACGCCGGCGAGGAAATCGTCGAGCGGCGGGTCGACCCAGTCCCGCCGGCGGTTCTCGAAATAGCGCTCGGCCGGTGCGGCGCCCTCGCCGCCCGCGGCCGGGGGCAGCAGGCCGCGGCCCTCGTGCCCCGGCGGCCGTTCGGCGCCCATGAGGTCGAGCAGCGTGGCCGCCACGTCGAGCAGCTGCACCGGCCGGCGGTCCAGGCCCGGCCCGGGGAAACCATCCCCCCGGGGGAAGCGGACCAGGGCCGGCACGTGGAGCAGCTCTTCGTGGAGCGTGTGCCCGTGGCCCACCAGGCCGCGCTCGAAGAACTCCTCGCCGTGGTCGGCGATCACGGCCACCACCGTGTTCTCCAGCAGGCCGCGGCGCCGCAGCTCGGCCAGCAGCCGCCCCAGCTCCCGGTCGAAGTGCCGCACCCCGTTGTCGTAGGCCCGGGCCATCATCGCCCGGTCCCGGGGCCCGAGGGAGCTGCCGCCGTGGGCCGTGATCTCGCGCACCGCCGGCCCGAGCCAGCCCTCCCAGGGGCGGCCGGCCAGCCGCCCGCCGGTGAAGCGCCGGTCATCGTCCCCCTCCTCCAGGCGGTAGGGGTCGTGGGGGTCCATGTAGTGCAGGTAGGCGTAGAAGCGGCCCCGGGACAGGTCGGGCAGCCGCTCGAAAAAGCGGGCGTTCACCGCCTCGGCCGGGGGAAAGGCCGGCAGGCGCCCCTCCGCCCGGGACGGCCGCACCTCGCCCCGCAGGTGGTGGTACTCGTCGAACCCCCTGGCGAAACCGGTCTCGGGCATGAGCAGCGGGTTGGCCACCACGGCCAGGGTGCGGCAGCCGGCGCCGGAGAGGGCCTCGGCGAAGAGGGGCACGGCCCCGGGCAGGGTGCGGCGATCCACGTGACCCGCCACCCGGTTGAAATAGCGGCCGGTGAACAGCGAGGCCACGGAGGGCACGGTGCTCGGCGCCTGGGCCTTGGTGTCGGCGAACTGCACGCTCTCCCGGGCCAGCGCGTCGAGGTGCGGGGTGAGCCGTTGGGCGGAGCCGGCGGCCCCCAGCCGATCGGCGCGCAGGGTGTCGGCGAGGATGAGCACGAGGTTCGGGCCCTGGCCCGGCGGCGGCCCGCCGCCGTCTTCACCGGGCCAGGCGAGGGTCAGCGGGCCCCAGGCCCGGAGCAGCCCTCCGGCCTCGGCCCCGTCCCGCCCCACGGCGCCGAGCCGCAGTCGGAGCGGGGCATCGGACGGCAGGTCGAGGGCCACCACCCGGTCGTGCCACCAGCCGTGGATCGCCTCGCCGCTCCCGGCCAGCCCCCCGGGCATCGCCGGCTCCTCGAGCAGCACGGCCCAGCGGTCATCGGCGGCGGCCCACTCCAGGCGGTAGCGCACCGGCCGCCGGTCGCGCGTCAGCAGCAGGGGCAGCCCGGCCAGCGAAAGGTGCAGCCGCGCCCCCCGCGGCAGGGGCCCCGGCAGATCGAAGACCAGCGGCCCGCCGGCCACCAGCCCGCGGCGGGTGGTGTCGCCGGCGGTGATCAGGCCATGCGGCCCGGGCAGGAGCAGCGCGGCGCCGGCAAGGGCCACCCGGCCCGGCTCGCCGGAGAGCAGCAGCTCGTTGGCCCCCCGGTGGAACCAGGCGGCGTCCAGCTCGACCAGGTGGCCGTCCCACCGGTCACCGGGGGCCAGCCGCATCAGCTTGCGGCCGTTGAAGGAGACGATCAGCCCGCGGCCCCCGCCCGCCGGGGCGGGGTCGCGCAGCCGCAGCCGCAGGGACACCGTGCCGCTCCCCTCCGGGGCCAGGGGCAGGTGCAGCGCGGCGCGGCGGGCGGCGGAGACCATGGTCCCGTCGTCACCGGCGGTCCAGCCCGCCCCGAAGAGCGGCGACCCTTTGGCCGCGGAGAGACGGATCCAGCCCGTCCCTTCCCCGGCCTTCAGCGGGCAGGGCTGCAGCTCGAGGCTGCCGGCAACCTGCGGCGGCGGCCCGCCGGCGCACCCCGCCGCGGCCAGCAGCAAGACGGTGCAGACCAGCAGGACGAGCAGGCGTTCACTGGATGTAGCCAAGCGCACGGAGCCGCTCCTCGGTCTCCTCGTCGATTTCCTCGGCGTCGTCGCCGCCGGCGGCGACCATCGCCTCCTCGCCGAACCGGCGCTGCAGCTCTTCGCGCAGCCGCCGCACCACCTCGGGGTGCTCGTCCGCCACATTGTGCCGTTCCGCCGGGTCGTTCTCCAGGTGGTAGAGCTCTTCCTCGGCCGGGCCGTGGAACCAGACCCAGCGGCCGGGGTAGTTCTTCGGTGCGTTTTCCTTCACGTCGCGCCGGAAGAGCACGTACTTCCAGGGGCCGCTGCGGATGGCGAAGCGGGGCGGCACCTCGCCGGCCCAGGTCTCGCTGATCAGCTCCCGCCCCGCCGGCAGACTGAAGACGTCGCCGCCCCCGCCCGGTGGGGGCTCGCCCTCGATCCCGGCCAGCCGGTGCAGCGTGGGCATCAGGTCGACCAGCGACACCGGCGTGGCCACCTGCGCGCCGGGGGCCGCTTCGCCCGTCCCCCCGGGCAGGCGGAAAATGAAGGGCACGCGCAGCTGCTCGTCGTAGAGCGTGTAGCCGTGGGACCAGAAGCCACGCTCGAAGAACTCCTCACCGTGGTCCGCCACCACGGCCACCACGGTGTTCTCCAGCAGCCCCCGCTGCCCGAGGCCGGCGAGCAGCCGCCCGATCTCACGGTCGACGTAGCTCACCTCCTCGTCGTAGGCCCGGGCCACCAGCGCCGCGTCGGCCTCGCTCTCCAGCCGCTCCCAGCCGAGCACCAGGCGGTGGATGTGGCCGTCGCGGTAGCCGTCGGGCCGTGCCGGGTCGAAACTCGCGGCATTCGACGCGACGTGGCGGTGGGACCCCGGCGGCGAGTACGGGCTGTGCGGATCCATGTACTGCACGTAGCAGAAGAAGGGCCGGTGGGTCCGCTGGTCGAACCAGTCCAGCGCCCGCCGGTTCAGCTCGCCGGCGGTCATGCCGTAGTGCTTCACCGGCGCGAGGTAGAAGGCATCGAACCCCCGGGCGTAGCCCTTGAAGGGGTTGAGGATGTAGTTGGCGCTGAAGCTCGCCGTGTCGAATCCGGCGCCGGCGAACCCTTCGGCCATGGTGCGGATCTCCGGCGTCAGCCCCCCGCCCTGCTTGCCGGTGCCCACCCCCAGCTCGCCGGGTTGGCGGCCAGTGAGCAGGGCGGCCACCGAGGGCATGGTCCAGGAGGAGGGGGCCATGGTCTCGGTGAAGACGAGGCCCTCCCGGGCCAGGCGGTCGAGGTGCGGCGAGATCCGTTCGGCCGCGCCGTAGACCGAGAGCCGGTCGGCGCGCAGGGTGTCGACGAGGATGAGCAGCACGCTGGGCGGGTGCCCGGGCCCTTCCGCCGCCGGTTTCACCAGGGGCGATCCGATGAGGGTCACCGACCCGGGGGCGCCCCCGTCCACGCTGAAACGCAGGGTCACCTCCTCGCCGGCCCAGGGCGAGAGGTCGGCCCGGTGCTCCTGCCAGCCGGCGCCCGTGGCCGGCGCCGTGCCGCTGCCCAGCACGCGGGGTTCGCCCCGGCCGTGCTGCAGCGCCACGGTGACCGAGGCCGGTTCGCCGCCGGCCAGGGTGCCCGCGGCCCAGCTCAGTTCCGACGCCCCCGCGGGCAGCCTCAGCGTGGCCTCGCGCAGCCCCGGCCCCACCAGGCGCCAGCAGCGGCGATAGACCTGGCCCAGGGCCACCCGCTCCCGGCCGAGCACGTGCTCGGCGATCTGCCGGCGGTCCCGGGGCACGATCACCGCCCGGCGCACCACCGCGCTCCCCTCGTCCAGCGAGGGGTAGAGCCGCAGCACGCGGACGTTGCCGTCGAAGCTGCCGGCCCCGGGCAGGTCGAAGCCGTGGACGATCCTGCCCCTGGCCCGGGCGTACTTGATCCGCGAGCGGATGTTCCGCGCGTAGAGCGGCGGGTCGACGAAGGAGAAGTAGAGCCCGGCCTCGCGGGCCTCCAGCGGCCGCATCCCCACGTGGACCCGGCCCCAGCGCATGGGGTCGAAGCCCCCGGGCCCGCCGAAGCGCAGTTCGAGCCACGGCAGCTCCTCCGGGTGCTCGAGACGGATGCCGTCCTCCTCCCGGTGCACCACCACCCCCGGCGGACCGGCGGTCCAGCCCTCGGGGACCCCGCGGGCGAAGCTCCAGACCGTCCGTTCGGCATCCACCAGGCCGCCGGGATCCGGGGCCTGCCAGGGCACGACGTCGACGAGGTCGATCACCGTGCCGGCCGGGGGCGGCGGTTCGGAGACACAGCCCGCCGCCGGCAGCAGGAACAGGGCGAGCGCCGCCACTCCCGTCATCCATCCGCCACGGCTGCACCGTTCACCGCTCATCGTCCCTCCAGTGTTCTTTCCCCTCACCGGGCCCCACCCATTATCCACCATTCGTACCACACTGTTCAGCGGTCCGGGACCGGGCATCTCCCAGTCCCTGAAGATCATTGCGTATACGGCCCCGCCGTAGACGGACCGTGAGATGTCCGGTCCAAATACCCCAGGGCGTCGAGCTGCTGCAGCTGCCGGTCACCGAGCAGCGCCCCCTCCCCCGCCGCCTCGGCCCGGTCGGCCTCTTCGAGGTAGCGCCGGAGGCGGTCGGCCAGTTCCAGCGAACGGGGATCGCCCTCCGCGTAGACCGAGCGCCGTTCGCCGGGGTCGGCCACCAGGTCGTAGAGCCGGTAGCGCCCGGTGCGCACCTCGTAGAGCAGCTTGTGCCGGCCGACCCGCAACCCGCGGGTGGCCTCGATCCAGCCCTCGGCCCGGGGATCGCGGGAGTAGGGGTTGATCTCGAAATAGGCTTCCCCCGGTCCGCCGGCAGAGCCCCCCGCCCCCAGCGGTCCGGCCAGGGCACCGGCGCCCGCCTCGTCCGCACCAGGAACCCCGGCCAGCCCGGGCAGGGCCGTCCCGAGGTCGGCGGTGCGCACCACCGTCTCCACCCGGCGCCCGATCCGGCCGTCGCCGGGCAGGCGGACGAGCAGCGGCACCTGCACCAGCTCGTCGAAGAGCGAACTGGCGTGGGTGTAGGTGCCGTGGTCCATGAACTCCTCGCCGTGGTCGGCGAGGAAGACCACCAGCGTGTCCCCGGCCAGGCCGTCCCGCTCCAGGCGGGCCAGCAGCCGGCCCAGCTCGAAGTCGGTGGCCGCAACCTCGCCCTCGTAGAGCGCGAGCAGCCGCTCGTGCTCGGCCGCGGTGAGGCGGAAGCCCTCGTCCCCCTGGAGGCGGTGCACCACCCCGCCGGCCTGGCCCCGCTCCACCAGCGGCCGGATGGCCTCCCCGCGCGGCGGCGGGCCGGGGTGGAACGGCTCGCGCGGCCGGTAGTCGGCGTGCGGGTCCATGTAGTGCAGGTAGAGGAAGAAGGGCCGGTCGCCGTTCGCGTCGAGCCACTGGAGGGCGAGATCGGTCAGTTCCGCCGCCTTGCGCTCGCCGGCCCCGGGCCGGGAAACGAAGGTGCGGAAGCCCTGGTCGAAGCCGTTGGCCGGGGTGATGAGCAGGTTGTCGGACACCGCGCCGGTGAACCAGCCGGCCTCGAGGAAGCGCTCGGCCACGGTCAGCACCTCGGGGCCCAGGGCCAGGGTGTCGACGTAGCGCACGCCGTGGCGGTAGGGGTGGAGCCCGGTGAAGAGCGAGGCCACCGCCGGCGCGGTCCAGGACGAGCTGGACTGGGCGTGGCGGTAATGATCGCTCTGCCGGCTCAGCCGGTCGAGGTGCGGGGTGAGCCCGCCGGGGTGGCCGTAACAGCCCAGGCGGTCGGCGCGCAGGGCGTCGACGAGGATGACGAGCACGTTGGCCGCCCCTGGCGGCCGTGCCGCCTGGAGCAGCGGGTTGGCCACGAGGGCGAGAACGTCCCGGCCCTGCTCACCGCCCAGGGGCTCGGCGGCAACGGTCAGCGAGGCGAGATCGGCCCCTGCGGCCGGATCGACCCGGGCCTCCACCCAGCCGCGGTCGCCCTTGCTGCCCCCCGGGTCGAGCACCCGCTCGAAGAGCGTCTCGCCGCGCCCGTCGCTCACGGTGAAGCGGTACGGCGCCCGCGGCGTCGCCGGCCGGCCGTCCTCGCCGGTGGCGGCCAGGCCCAGGGCGAAGCGCAGCCCGGCCCCGGGGCCAAGGGCCTCGACGGCGGCCCGGCCCGGCTCGAGCCGCAGCGGTTCCCCCGGCGCGAGGGCCAGCGCCCGCCGCCGGTCGAGGCCCAGTTCCACCGAGGCGCCGGGCACCGCGCAGCGGGCGGCGAGCAGGTCGCGGCGCCAGCGGTTGAGGCCGGCGACAAAGGTGACGGTGTCGATCTCCACCCGCCCCGCCGCGTCGATGGGGTCGAGGCGCAGGCCGGTGATCCACCCCCGCCAGTCCTCGTCCTCGCCCACCTCGATGGTGTAGGTGCGGAACTCGCCGCCGGGGTGCAGCCAGTACTGGATCGAGCGCTCCGCGCTCCAGGCCGGCTGCGCCTTCGTCTTCCAGTAGAGCCGGCCGCGGCTGCCGGCGGAGACCCGGGCGTTGACCAGCACCCGCTGGATCCCGGCCGCATCGAAGCCCGCGCGGATCACCAGGCGCAGGTCCGGCCCGGCGGCGTCGGCCAGCACCACGCCATCGCGGACCGCGAAGCCGTCGCCCTGGTTCCGGGCCTCCCAGCCCTGGAGCGGCCGAACCCCCTCGAAGGGGTAGGCGATGGCCACCGTCTCCGCCTCGGACACCGCCTGCTCGAAGGCGGCCGTCGCCCCGGCCCCGTCCCGGGCCAGGGCGGCGAGGTCCACCACGGGGACCGACGGGGAAGCGGGGTCGCCGTCACCGGTGGTGGTGGGCACAGGTGCCGAACAGCCCACGGCAAGGATGAGGATGAGCAGGCCGATGCTGACGAGCGGACGGCGACTCATGCCTCCTCCCCGCGGTTCACCCCCACCTCGAGCACGTGTTCGCAGCGCGAGGGCCAGGCCAGGGCCAGCAGGCGGTCCACGGTGTTGACCAGCGCGGCGGTGGCGGTGAAGGCCTGCCGCCGCCGGCCGAGGAGCAGGTAGGCGAAACCCGGCAGGTCCTGGAGGAAGAGGAAGTAGCGCTTGCGTCGCCGCGCGGGGAAGAGGGACATCATCTCGTCCACCAGGTGCAGCGAGCAGTCCTCGTTCTCCGATTCGCTGGCCGGGTAGGTGGGGTGGATCTTGTGCCGGCCGGCCACCTTGAGGAAGAGCCAGGTGTTCAGCTTTTCGGCGAAGCGCTTCAACCGCTCGGGCCGCTCGGCCCGGTGCTCGAAGATCACGGTCAGCGCCCCGGGGACGAGGATGCGCTGCAGGTCGCGGGCCGTCTCCAGCAGGCGGGGGATGTGGTGCAGGGCCTGGAAGCCCACCAGGCCGTCGAAGCTCCCCGGGGCAAAGGGCAGGCGGCCGCCGTCGGCGTGCACGTAGTCGATGTCCAGGCCCTGCTGCCGGGCGTAGAGCCGGGCCAGCACCAGGGCCTGGAACCCGGTGTCCAGCCCCAGCGGCCTGAGGCCCCGGCGGGCCAGCTCGAGGCAGAGCCAGCCCGACCCGCAGCCGATCTCCAGGGTGCGGCTGCCCGCGGGCAGGCCCCCCGGGCCGCCGGCCACGCGGCGCAGCACCTCCTTGAGAAAGGGCTGGTGCTCGTAGTCGAAGCGGCCCCCGGGCCCGGAGAAGTGCAGCGTCTCCACCACGCCGTGGAGGTAGAGCGGGGCCAGGGGCTGGCGCGCGTCGAGAAAGTTGAAGTAGCCCCGCTCCATGGCCTGGCGGTAGAAGCGGGCCCAGAAGTCGCCGTCGGCGAGCACCGCGTCGAGGGCGTCGTCCCGCGGCAGGGAGCGGTCGAGGCGGCCCTCCAGCTCGCCGCCCCGGCGCGCGAGGTACGGCTCGAGCCAGCCGCCGTCACCGGCGAAGATGAAGGAGGGCACGCCGCCGTCGATACGGTAGAAACGGCCGCAGCCGCCGCAGCTGATCAGCCCGGCCAGCACCTCGTCCCCGCCGGCCGCCCCGTCGCCGGCGCACGGCTCGCGCTCCAGCACGTGCAGCGACAGGCCGTCCCCCCGGCAGTAGGGGCAGATCAGACGCTCGATCAGGGCGGCGTTCACCGGTGGTCTCGCTCCTCGGGGGCAACTGACCGTGGAACCGGGATGGCCCCGGCCTTTCTTCGTCCCCGGTCCAGCACGTCAATTCATGGACAATCGATTCGGGCGGGAACGATTGTATGCCTCCTCTCCCCGCCCGATCAACAGGCCGGCGGTCCTGCCGCCCCGCGAGTGGCGTCTCGCATCGTCAGGGGAAAAGGTTGCAATTAAAAAAAAACGATAAACTTGCGTCATCATGGAAGGCCGCGTCCTGCACCAATCCGAACCAGCCACCGCTCGTTCCGCGGCAACCGGCCCGGCCACCGGTCAGGTCACCGGTGACGACCGCCTGCTGCACATCGGTTCCGGTGCCCTGACCATCGATGGATGGATCAACGTCGACATCCAGCCGCAGCCCGGCGTCGACCTGGTGGCCGACGTCACCGAAGGGCTCGGGTTCAACAACGTGCGGGCCGTCTATGCCGAGCACTTCATCGAGCACCTTCCGCTGGAGCAAGCCATCGACTTCCTTCTCGAGGTGCACCGGATCCTCGGCCGCCGGGGCTGGCTGAGAATCTCCACGCCGAACCTCGAGTGGGTCTGGAAGACCCATTATCTTTTCAACCGATCAGATGACGACAAGCTCGTCTACACCCTGGGGGCCAACCGGGCTTTCCGGGGATGGGGCCACGAGTTCATCTGGTCGCCGCCGTTCCTCGAGGAGGCCCTGGCCAGCTGCGGGTTCCGTAAGCTGCGCTGGTGCGGCTACGGCAAAAGCCGCAAGCGGTTCTTCCGCCACATCGAGCAGCACGAGTCCAGCCCCGACCTCCCCGGCATCCCCCACGTCATCATCATCGAGGGCAAGAAAGGACCGCCGCGACCGGAGCAGCTCGAGCGGTTCAGGGAACTGGCCCTCGAGCACTTCCTCGGCCACCTGGATTGACGGCCTGGCCACGGATCGCCCCGACGAACGACGCCCACCCGGACGGCCGGACGCTCAGGCGTAGTAGGCCTTGAAACTGAGCCGGCCGGGGTGCCGGCGCCCGTTGACCCGCAGCTCCTCGCCCTCGCCCGCCGGCGACGTGTAGTCGATCCAGGCGGTGACGGCGTCCCCGGGCTTCGACTCCGGCGACTCGATGGTAAAGCGGAAGCGCTTGCCGCGGGAGTCCCCCACCGGGTCGAAGTGGAAGGGGTGGAACCGGTTGTCCAGGATGCGCGAGGCGTTGATGATGATCGTGGCGATCTCCTCATCGTCCGGCCCGGCGTAGAGCCGGAAGAGCACGTCCTGGGTGTTGGCCCGGGCGAAGGTGGCCATGTTGACGTTGATCCCCTTGAGGTTGTCCCGTTCGGCGACGAACGCCTGGGCCACCTTGCGCCGGCCGCGGATCTCGCCGGCCACCGGGTTGCGGCGGCGGTTGGCCAGCTTGCCGCCCAGGGCCAGCACGCGGCGGGCCACGGCGCCCAGCGGGCCCTTCTTCAGCCGCTCCATGCGCTCGGGGGCGATGCTGAGGTTCAGCTCCATGCCGTTTCCGAAGCTGCGGCGCAGGGTGGTCTGGGCATCCGAGGCGGCCTGCTCCGACTTGTCCCGGGCGAAGACCGGGCGGCGGCAGTATTCGGCCAGCGGCTCCACCACCCGGGACCAGGAGAGCTCGGGGGCGAAGGCGGCGAGGTTCGTGCGCCAGCGGTCCCGGGCCTCGTCGCCGTCCAGCGCCTCGAGCAGCGCCGCGGCCAGCGCCGCGGGGTCGCCCTGGGGCACGGTGAGCCCCAGGCCGCGGGAGCCGACGAGGTCGGCGAAGGTGTCCCCCTCGGTGACCACCATGGGCAGGCCGGCCCAGACACAGTCGAGCAGGCGGGTGCGGAAGGAGAAGCGGGTCTCCAGGTGGCCGCGGTGGGTGCAGACGCCGAGGTCCGACTCCAGCAGGTAGTCGGCCCGCCGCTCGTAGGGCACCCAGTCGTTGAAGAAGACCGAGGTGCCGGTGAGCCCCAGCTGGTCGGAGAGTTTCTGCGTCTCGGTGACGATGGTCATCGGCGGCACCTCGGGGTTGGGGTGGCGCACGCCCATGAAGAAGAGCCTCACGTCATCCCGCTGCCGGCCGATGATCTCCATCGCCTTGACCAGGGTCAGCGGGTCCTGCCAGTTGAGCAGGCTGCCGCCCCAGAGCAGCACCTTGTCCGTCTCGCCGATCCCGGGCACCACACCCTTGATCGCCGGCACGGTGCGTGCCGGCGGGTCCGTGGGCAGGCCGAAGGGCACCACCGAGAGCAGGCTGTAGAGGCTCTTGTCCGAGCGGTAGTTGGCCGGGGTGATGCGGTTCAGCGCGTGGAGCATGCCGAGCCAGAAGTCGCGCTGCTTCTCGGTGGCGCAGATGAAGAAGTCGCCCACGCCCAGCTGCTGGTTGACCACGGTGAGGTCGCTGCTGTACTGGCCGTATTTCCAGTCCTCGTCGCTGGTCGTCGTCTCGCGGTACTCGAGGTTTTCCAGACTGAAGGGGCAGAAGAGATCCACCACCAGCGGCTTGTCGATGGCGTTGAGGAAGGGGAAGCGCTGCAGGGTGAAGCCCTGGATGAGGATCACGTCCACCTGTTCGCAGAGCGTGCGCAGCGACTGCTCGTCGCCGACCTGGTAGGTGGCCACGCGGAAGGGCAGCTCTCCGGTGTTGAAGATGCGCCGCGGGGTGGCGACGACCACGTCGAACTCGCCGGAGAGGGCGCGGCCCATCTCCACGGCGCGGATCGCCGGGCCGGCGAGGTCGGTGCCCAGGGCCTCGTGGGTCACGATGAGCAGGCGGTTCCGCTTGCCGGCGGGCATGAAGCAGGCGTGGGCGTCCATGAACTGCAGCAGCCGGGTCTGGGTGCGGTTGTACTCCTCCTGCATCGGCACCGGCGCGGCGGGCCGCAGCTCGGCGCCGAAGGTGGAGAGCACGTGGTCGTCGGGCACGCGCCGCCCGGCCTGCACCTCCCGGCGGCGCTCCACCACCCGGTCCAGCCGCCGGAAGACCTCGCTCATCGCCGCCAGGGGGTGGGCCGCCAGGCGCACCTTCTTCGCCGCGCGCATGAAGTCGGGGCGGTTGAGGTAGGTGTCCTGGCGCTTGAGCACCTGGTGGAAGGTCAGCCCGGACATGTTCATCGCCCGCTTGGCCTGCAGCATGAGCACCGGGGCGAGCAGGCGGTGCAGCGAACCGGCGGCGTAGTTCTTGAGCACCGAAGTGAGGGCGTTGCGCTCGAGGTGGAACTGCTTGACCTCGGCGGGCAGCGTGGCCGAGGAGGCGCCGTGGCGGTGGTAGGCCACCGCTTCGGGGGCCACCACCGAGCGCTGGCCCTGGAGGCGCAGGCGCCAGCCGAGGTCCACATCCTCGTAGTAGGCGAAGTAGTCCTCGTCGAAGCCGCCCGCCGCCTCGAAGGCCCCGCGGGTGACGAGGAAGGCGCCGCCGTTGGGGAAGACCACCTCCTTGACCTCCTGGTGGCGGTAGAGTTCCTTGCTCTGGAAGTGCTCCTGGAAGCCCTTGCCCTCGAAGTTGATCCCGGCGTCGACGAAGTCGATGCTCGTGCCGTCCCAGGAGAGCACCCGGGAGGCCACGCAGGAGACGTCCCGCCCGGGGTCGAGCTGCTCCACCAGGCGGCGCAGCCAGTCCTCGCGGACGCGCATGTCGTTGTTGAGGAAGGCGAGGCACTCGCCGCGGGCCTCGGCGGCGGCGCGGTTGTTCGGGCCGGCGAAGCCGAGGTTCTTCTCGTTGCGCAGCAGCTTCACCCCGGGGTGCGTGCCCTGGACGTACTCCACCGAGCCGTCGGCGGAGCCGTTGTCCAGCACGACGATCTCCAGCTTCTCCGCCGGGTAGTCCAGCGCCTCGAGCGAGCGGAGGCACTCCCGCAGGTGGTCCCGGCCGTTCCAGTTGAGCACGATCACCGACACCGAGGGCAGGCCGTCCTCGGTGAGCACCCGCACCCCGCGGGCCCGGCCCTGCTTCTTCCAGGCGTAGAGGATGAAGACGTCGCGGTCGGTGTCCACGTCCACGTCGCGGAAGCCCACCTCCATCATCATCCGCGTGATCGTCTCCGGCCCGAAGTAGTAGATGTGCTCCTCGGGGCCGATGGCGTCCCAGCGGGGGCCCAGCTCGTGGAACGAGGGGCCGTCCACGTTGGGCGAGGAGACCACCATCACCCCGCCCTCGCGCACGAGCCGGTAGCCCAGGGCCAGGTCGGCCTTGGGGTCGCGCAGGTGCTCCACCACGTCGAGCCAGGTCACCGCGTCGTAGTGCTCTTCGGGCAGGTCGAGGCTGCCGATCTCGCCGCACTGGATCTCGATGCCGAACCGCTCGCGGGCGTAGCGCTGGGCAAAGGCCGAGATGTCGCTCCCCCCCACCTCCCAGCCGAAATCGATGGCCCGGCGGAGGAAGAAGGCCGGGCCGCAGCCCACGTCGTAGAGCCGCCCGTTCTGCTTGAACTCCTTGATCCGGCTCAGGATCGGGTCGTGGTAGCCCTTCAGCTCGTGGAGCACCGACTCCATGGAGGGGATGTACTCCTTTTCGAAGTACTCGTCGGAGTAGCGGGAGAAGAGGTCGGCCTTGACCGGGCGGGGATTGACGTAGACCAGGCCGCAGCGGGTGCAGCGGACGATGGGGTAGCCCTGCTTCTCGAAGAGGATCTCGGGCAGGTCGGCGCCGCAGAGGTTGCAGGCCACGTGCTCGCGGTCGGGGCGCTCCCCGCCGGCCTCACCGTGCTTCCCCCGTCCGTTGGTCAGTCCGTTCCACATCTCGCGGCCTCGGCGCTCACTCCAGGTAGCCCAGCGCCTTCAGCTTCTCCTTCCGTTTCTCCAGTTCGGCCAGCGGGACCTCCTCCGGCGCCGGCAGGTCGTCCCGGGTGGTGAGGCTCAGCCAGCGCTCGAGCAGGCCGTTGAGCCGCGCCACCTCGCCGGTGTGCTCGCGGAGCAGGTTTTCCGTCTCCCCCGGGTCGTCGGCCAGGTTGTAGAGCTCGTCCCCGCCGCTGGCGGTGATCATCGTCTGGTCGCCGGCGCGGACGATCAGTTTCCAGGTGCCGTCGGACACGGCGTAGGCCAGGCTGTCGGCGTGCTGGGCGAAGACGGCCCCGCGCAGCCCGGACGGCGCGCCGCCCTCCAGCAGGGGCAGCAGGCTCTGGCCCTGGACCCCCTCCGGCGCCGCCAGCCCCAGGCTCTGGCAGCAGGTGGGCAGGATGTCCACCGTCTCCACCAGGTTCGACTCCAGCAGGCCGGGGCCGACGATGCGGGGCAGGCGCATGAGCAGCGGCACCTGCAGGCTCACATCGTACAACCCGCGGTGGTCGAAGTAAATCTCGTGCTCGCCCAGGCTCTCGCCGTGGTCGGCGGTGAAGACCACCGCGGTGCTCCCCTCCAGGCCCAGGCGGCCCAGCTGTGCCAGCAGCCGGCCGATGCAGTGGTCGAGCCAGGACACCTCGCCGGCGTAGGCCCGCCCGGGCAGCTCGCGCTCGTCCACCGCGATGAGCCGGTCGCGCATCGGCTGGTTCATGAAGAACGGCTCGTGCCACTGGTGGGCCCGGATCTCCTTGCCCTCGGCCAGCTCGGCGGCCCGCACCTCGGCCTGCTGCCGGATCACCGAGGGCCAGTCGCCGCAGCCCACCGCCGGGGCGTCGGGGATGAACTCGCTGCCCGGCTCGTAGAAGATGTGCGGATCGAAGAGGTGCAGCCAGAGGAAGAAGGGCGTGTCGCCGTTGCGCTCGAGCCAGGCCGAGGCGGTGGCCACCGCCTCGGCCGCCGTGCGCTCCCGTTCCACGCCGCTGAACCAGCGGAACCCGCGGCCGAGCCCCGAGGTCGCGGCGGCGAGGTGGGCCACGCTGGTCACCGCCCCGCAGTTCCAGCCTGCGGCGGCGAGATGCTGGGCCAGGGTGGTGCGGCCCTCGGGCAGGCTCATCAGGTTGTCCACCACGCCGTGGGACGGCCCGTAGAGCGAGGTGAGGATCGAGCAGTGCGAGGCGGTGGTGGTGTTGAACTGGCTCCAGACCCTGGTGAACTGCGCCCCGCCGCGGGCCAGCCGGTCGAGGTGCGGCGTGCGCGGCAGGTCGGCGCCGTAGCAGCCGAGGTGGTCGGCGCGCAGGGTGTCGGCGGTGATGAGCACCAGGTTCTCCGGGTGCGTTTCGCTGGGCGCCGGGGCGGAGGCCAGCCGCGGGTCGCTCCACAGGGCCCAGTCGTAGGCCGGTTCGCCGGCCGGCCCCGTGCCGGTGCGCAGCTCCACCACCACCGGCTCACCGGCCCAGGCGGAGAGGTCGAGGTCACCGTCGAACCAGCGCCGGTGGGCCGGGTTGCCGCCGGGGTCCACCAGGCGGTCCCAGGCCGGGGCTTCCGGGTCGTCGCCGGCCGGGGCGACGAAGACGGAGAACCGCACGCCGTCGCTGAGGCCGGCGGTCCAGGCGCCGGGGTCCAGCGCCGCGCCGAAGCGCAGCCGGGTGCGCGGGCCGGGCACCAGCCGGAAGCGGAGCGAGGACGGCGGGTGGGCCCGCACCACCACCCGGCGCTCGCCGTCGATGGTCACCGTGCCCGGGGGCGGTTCCTCGCCCTCGGGGACCGGCGGCGGGGTGACGTGGTCGGCGAGCAGCACCAGCGGGCGGTCCAGGTCCACCATCGCCGGACGGTCGCCGCGGTCGGTGCAGGCGGCGCCGAAGAGCAGGGCCAGCAGGCCGGCGGCCGCGGCGGGGATCCGGCAGTGGCGGGTCGTGAAGGTCATGGACCGTCGGCGCCTCCGCCCTCCTCCGCCTCCAGCGCCGCCATCAGCCGGCGGAAGCGGGCGAGCAGCTCCGGGTCGGCCCCGTGGCCCGGCGTGTCGCCGGCGGCGCCGTAGGGGTGCGCCACACGGGAGAAGATCTCCCGGTCGGAGCGGCGGCGGGCCGCCTGGACGCTGCGCCGGGTGGAGCGCAGCCGGTCGAAGCTGCCCAGCAGGTCGTCGAGGGCCAGCAGGCCGGCGGCGGCCTCCGGGGAGACCTTCACCTCGTTGCCGGTGCCGGCGGAGGCCAGGCGGTGGAAGCGGTAGCGCTCGGGGTCGAGGTCCGCGCCGCGCCACACCTCACCGAAGAGTTCCACGAGCAGGGCGGGCAGGATGCGGTAGATCGACTCCAGCTCGTAGTTCTTGATCACGGTGAAGAGCCGGTTCCGGGCCCGGAAGAAGCGCTGTTCGGCCTCGCCGTAATGGCCGATGGCCCCGGGGCCCGAGGTGCGGGCCAGGTCGCCGCTGACCTGCAGCACCGGCCGCCCCTGCTGCCAGAGCCGGAACCCCAGATCCACGTTCTCCTCGGCGATGTAGTAGTCGCCGTCGAACTCGCCGCACTCGAAAAAAGCCTCGCGGTCCACGAGCATCGCCCCGGCCGCCGGGGAGAGCCGTTCGGTGCGGCCGCTGGTGTCACCGGCCTCCCAGACGAGGCCGCCGGCCAGGTCGTCGTCGCCCCGGGCGCAGACAGCGCCCGGCCCGCCGCCGTCGCCGGCCTCGCGGAAGGGCTCGAAGCAGGCGGCGAGCCACGCGGGGTGGAGCACCTGCTGGTACTGGACGAAGGCGAGGTGGCGGCCGGCGGAGGCCCGGGCCGCCTGGTTCAGCGACTCGGTGAGCCCCAGGCGCACCGGCATGCTCAGCAGCCGCAGCCCGGGGTCGGCGTCCTTCATCCGCTCGGCCAGGCCGCTGCCCGAGTCCACGTCCACCAACAGCCGCTCCAGCTCGACCCCCTCGGGGGCGCGGAGCGCCCGCACCGCGGCAAGGCAGTTCTCCAGGCGGGTCCCGCCGTTGTAGTTGAAGACGATGATGGAAACCTTCACGCCGCGTCCTCCCGCTCGAGGGCCAGGCCCCGTCGTACCCCCTTGAAGTAATGGTACCAGGAGAGGCGCCGGAAGAAAAAGCGCCAGGCCCAGAGTGGCCCGCGGTCCAGGCCGTGCCGCTCGAGAAAGGCGTAGGCCTTCTTGAACCGCGCCGAGAGGGACTGCTTCCAGCGGGCGGGCTCCTCTTCGGGCCGCCAGTCGAAGCAGAGCATTTTTTCCATCTCCGGGTGCATGCGGTAGAGCAGCACCGCGTCCACGCCCACCAGCTCCCGCCGCCGGCAGAAGGAGTCGAGGGTGGTGGGGTGCAGGTGGTGGGCCAGGGCCCGCGGCTCGTAGACCAGGCGCATGCCCTCGCGGGTCATGCGGTAGCAGAGTTCAACGTCCTCCCAGGCCGCGTGGGGGAAGCTCTCGTCGAAGCCGCCGGCGTCGAGCATCGCCTGGCGGCGCAAGGAGACATTGGCGGTGTAGAAGAAGTTGTAGGGCACGTTCTCCTGGTCCTCGATGTGCTTGAAGCCGAACTGGTCGCCCTCCATGAGAAAGCGCAGGAAGGCGGTGGGGCGCATCTCCGGGGCCCAGAGCGTGCGGCCGAGCACGGCCACCTCGCCGCTGCCACGGCGTGCGCGGTGGGCCTCGAGGTGCAGGGCCAGCAGGCCGGGGGAGACGAAGATGTCGTCGCCGAGGAAGAGCACCAGCTCGCCGGCGGCCTCCTCCACGCCGCGATTTCGCGCCCGGGCCGGGCCGGCATTCTCCTGGGTGATCACCCGCAGCCGGGCATTGGCCGCCCGGGGCACGTCGCCGCCGGTGAGCCAGGCCGCGGTGCCGTCGGACGAGCCGTCGTCCACCAGCAGCACCTCGTGCGGCTCGCCGAAAGCCTCCCCCTCCCGGGCCAGCTCGGCCAGGGCCCGGCGGAGGATCTCCAGCCGGTTGTAGGTGGGGATGACCACCGAAAGCTCAACTGGGGCGCCGCGGTCACTCATCGTCGTGGTGGATCTCCTCGAGGGTCTTGCGCGTGGTCTCCACGGCCAGCAGCCAGCGGAAGAAACGGGTCTGGAACAGCTCCCCGTCCCCGGGGTAGGTGGGCACGAGGTGCAGCGGGAAGCGCCCGAAGATCTCGCGGTCGGGCACCCGGCGCTGCGCCTGCACCACCCGGCGCTTCTCCAGGATCTCGTCGAGGTGCTCGAGCACCCAGTTCACCGCCCGCAGCTGGCTGATGCTGTGCGGGTGGTCCATGGTCAG